>Ga0307437_1000185_pt1 | contig 51445 bp, 48 predicted proteins | sample SalMarWE160390MG_FD_202146 | JGI IMG/M metagenome (GOLD analysis project Ga0307437, IMG submission 202146) | Salt marsh sediment microbial communities from the Plum Island Ecosystem LTER, Massachusetts, United States - WE1603-90 | ecosystem: Environmental > Aquatic > Marine > Intertidal zone >...
GCAGTTTATCGCCCCAGTAATAGTTTGTAAGCCATTTGTTTGTATCGAGATTTTCACCTTCAAATTCATCACTGAAAATGAGCTTCCGGTTTTTCAGTACATCAAATTTATTTGAATCCCTTACCTTGAAATACCAGAGTATATCTTCATCTTTTGTCAGTTTATCATACTCCTGCAATTGTTTGAACATCTCGGTTTTTTCAAATCTTTTCTTGTCAAGCAGATATTCTTTCTTATTTTTAAATTCATCGGATGCCACATATTCTTTAAGCTCATTATACCTTGCAAGCTTTGTTGATCCGTCAGTACCCAGGAAATTGGCATATTCTTTTGATTTCTTGAATGCATAGTATTCTTTGATCTCAGAACTTGTTTTGAGGCGCTTATATTCCAGCAGTTCTTTTTCATCATCCGAGCCCTTGAATTCTTTTGACTTCATTTTTTCCCTGAATTCGAGCGATTCGACAAGTTTCTCCAGCGATTCATAGCCGGTTATCTTTTCAGAACCGTCCAGTTCCCGGAATTTCTTTAGTTCGGATCCTGCCATAGTCTTGAAATAGAGTTTTATATCTTTAGCTTTTTGTAGAGAAAGAAACTCTTTTTCCTTTGCATATTCCTCAGAATTTTTGAAGCTTAGCGATTTTATCTCTTTCTTTTTCTGTATAAAGTCGGAAGAAGTTACCAGCTCTTTCAGTTCTGTATATTCTTTAAGGGTTTCGGAACCGGAAAAAGCATTCAGCTTTTCGAATTCAGCTATGAGATCCTTTTCAGCCTGTTCAATTTTAGCGGTTGAGGGAATCAATCCCAGAAGAAACTTGAGACTTGCCATTTTGAATCTATTTTAAGTACAACTGATAAAGATAGAAAATCTTTTCTTAATTATTAAAACAGGAATTTTAAATAATAAATATCCGGGATAACGGAATAATAAGTTTTTTGTTGTTAACATGTATAGCAAGTCATGCTTTTTGCAGGGCAGAAATCACATTTTGTAGATTCATAAGAAAAAATATGAAAAAAATTTGGAATTGATAAAAATATTGTTTTACCTTTGACTAACCGTTCAATCATAAACGGTTTTTAAGGGAAGTATTATTGAATGAACGTTTAGTCAAAGCCATGTCACCAAAAACGCCACAGCAGCTTGAGGAGATCAGGGTGGAGAAAAGGAACCTGATAATGGATGCAGCTCTTGAACATTTTGCAAATGAAGGTTATCATGCCACTACAATCAATCAAATTGCTCAGCAGGCCGGTATTTCAAAAGGACTGATGTATAATTATTTTAGAAGCAAGGAAACTCTTCTAAAAGCAATTATTGAAAGATCTATAATGGAGATTTATAAAGATTTTGATGTCAACCGCGACGGATATCTTTCAGAGGAGGAATTCGAATTTTTTATAAGAAGAATATCAGTTATTTTACGAGAGAGAAAATCATTCTGGCGGCTATTTGTCCAGATTCTCATGCAGAGTGATGTAAGAAAGCAGTTCCTGGATTCATTTCTGGGATCTGATTCACTGATAAAATCAGGTTTCAGTCCGAGAAAAGACCTTTTTGCTGCCAGGATAATGAAAATAATAACTGACTATTTCATGAGAAAGAAACTCATAAAAGAGTATGATTATGATCCAGTGCTGGATATTCAGATGTTCCTGATAACGATAAAAGGTTTTGCATTAACAACAATCTATGCAGAAGATTATGAGGAAGTTGATTATGATAGCACAGTCAATAAAATTATTGAGCTATATAAATAAACAAACCATGAAAAGAATAACACTAAAGGTTTTATCCCTGATTATTTTATCGGCAACAGGACCCTGTCTGAAGGCACAATCATTGTCTGCAACAGATATCATAAGAAAAGCTGATGAAAAATTCAGGGGAGAAATGACGGGATACAGTGTGATGACAATGACCATTGTCAGACCAACATGGCAACGGACCGTTGAATTTAAATCATGGGCAAAGGAAGATGATTATGCATTAACACTAATAACTGCCCCGGCCCGTGAAAAAGGACAGACATTCCTTAAACGAGGAAACGAAATGTGGAGCTGGAATCCGGCAATCAGCAGACTTATAAAACTGCCCCCTTCAATGATGTCGCAGGGCTGGATGGGGTCAGATTATACGAATGATGATATTCTCAGGGAATCTTCAGTGGTCGATGATTACACCCACAGTATTGAAGGAGAAGAGGAGATTGATGACAGGGTATGCTGGAAGATAAAGCTTAATGCCAGGGAGGATGCTGATGTATTGTGGGGCTCACAGATGTGGTGGGTTGATAAAAAAGATTTTATCATCCTGAGGGCAGAGTTGTACGACGAAGACGATTATCTTGTAAGAACTGAACGAGGATCAGAAATAAAGACGCTTGACGGAAGATTGCTGCCGACACTAATTGAACTGGTTCCTGCCGAGAAGGAAGGATATAAAACAATATTGAATTTCGTTGAGATGAAATTCAATATCAAGATCGACGACAGCTTCTTTTCACAGCAGAACATGAAGACAATAAGATAATACAGTTCCGTGTTTAGAGTTCAGCGTTTCGCACAAACCCGGAACCCGGAACAAAAAACAAAAACACATTCTTGATATGAAAGATTATCAATTGGCCTGGAAAAACCTCTGGCGAAACAGGAGGAGAACGATGATAACTGCTGCCTCAGTGTTTTTTGCAGTATTTTTTGCAATTGCAATGCGCTCATTTCAGCTTGGAGCTTATGGCAGGATGTTTAAGAACGTCATTGAATCATACAGCGGTTATCTGCAGCTACAACATATAGATTATTTTGATGATCCGAATATTGATAACAGCTTTGAGATTGACCAGTCGCTGATTGACTTTATAAAGGAAGATCCAAATGTAAGTGATGTTATCCCAAGGCTTGAATCTTTTGCACTTGCAGCTTCGGGAAGTCATACACAAGGAGCTATAGTAATGGGAATTGATCCGTCAGGTGAAGATAAAGTACTGAATATCAGCAATAAAATCGTAAAGTATAAACTGACAAGAGAAATTGTCAGGGAAATAAAAAATGATTCTATTCCGGATCGTACAAAAAAGCTTCTGGATATTTTTACAAATGAGGCTTATATCAGCGATGGACGCCTCATGCTTGATCTTGACATCAATGAAGAAGACAGCTCATCAATTCTTCCGGTAATCCGCCGCCATGCTTCATTCCCGAATGCTTTCCTTACCGGCACTGAAGAAGGAAGTGTTGTTATTGGCGATGGGCTCTCAGATTATCTTAAAACAGACGTGGGTGATACAATTGTCCTGATAGGCCAGGGGTATCATGGGACATCAGCTGCAGGCAAGTATGTGGTTAAGGGGATTATAAAGCTTTCCACACCTGATATTGATAATGTAATTGTCTATCTCCCGATTGAAACTGCCAGGGAATTGTATGCAGCACCGGGAATGTCAACATCTGCGGTTTTAAGTCTTAACAGCAATAATGATGGCGATATCGAACAGACCGGGATACGTTTAAAAAACAAGTTATCTGATCCATTGACAATAAAGACCTGGCAGGAATTGAATGCATTACTTCTAAACCAGATGGAAGCTGATAACAAAAGCGGAATGATCATGATAGCCATTCTATATCTGGTTATTGCATTTGGTGTCTTTGGCACAGTACTAATGATGATGGCTGAAAGAAAAAGAGAATTCGGAATGCTGGTGTCGATAGGTATGCAGAAGAGGAAACTTGCAAAAATAGTGTCTCTGGAGATGCTTTTTATAGGTTTTCTTGGTGTTATTGCCGGCGTTATTGTATCACTTCCTGTAGTGATATATGGAAATATCCACCCCTTGAGATTTACGGGTGAATTTGCCAGAATGTATGAGGATTATGGATTTGAACCGGTAATGCCGACACTTATGCCTGATACTTATTACCTGTGGCAGATTGTAGTGGTATTGATCATTCTTCTTGTTGCCATTACCTTCAGCACACGTAAAATATACAAATTGAATGTGATAAATGCTTTAAGAGCTTAAATAATATTGAGATGATTACAGCTATAGCATGGAAAAATGTCTGGAGGAACAAGACAAGAAGCCTGACTGTCATTGCCGCAGTAACAGTAGGTGTTTTTGCCGGCGTTTTCTCTATGGCAGCAATAAACAGCTCTATTCTGCAGAGGATTGATGCTGCAGTTAATGAAGAACTTTCACATATTCAGGTGAACAATAAAGACTTTCGCAGCAGTGCGGATATTCAGAATATTATAAACGATTATCCTGAAGTCGTTTCTGTTTTTGAATCCACTCCCGGCGTAACCGATGTAACAGGCAGGCTGATTGTCAGGGGAATTGCCTCAACAGCAACGAAAAGCGCAGGTGTTGAAATAACGGGAATCGATGTTGAAAAAGAGAAGAAAATGTTTACTATATCTGAGAAACTCATACCCGGAACAGGTAGCTATTTTGAAGCAGAAACAAAATTCAATACTGTATTTATAGGTGAAAAACTTGCCAAAGAACTTAATATTATCAGGTACATCTTTACCCCGGGATCAATTGATTTTCTCAGGGAAGAAGGCGTACCTTCAACGGTTATTGAAAAACTTGAAACACTTCAGGGAGAACGGTTTACTTCGGATAAGAAACTGGTAAAAGCTTATGAAAAACTTCTTGCGCCCTCCGAAGTGGAGAAATACCAGTGGAAGATAAAGGAAGCAGCCTGGAGCTACCGCGAAGGCTCAAAACTGATCCTTTCTTTTCTTGATATAAACAATAATCAAACAGGGGCTGCATTCAGGATCAGCGGCATTTTCAGGACAAACAACGATATGTTCGAAGAGATCTGCCTGTTTGTTTCCATTGAGGAGCTGAGACAACTCACAGGGATGAAGGAAGGGACATACCACAGGGCGATCGCCAGACTTGAAGATAATGACATCACTAATAGTGTAACCAGGGAAATAAGACAAAAATTGACGGATTATGAGGTGCTTAACTGGAAAGAAATTCAGCCCGACCTGGCAATGATTTCTGATTTTATCGGACAGATCTACGCCGTATTTATGGTGATAATTCTTGCAGCCCTGGCATTCGGGATTGTAAATACAATGCTTATGGCCGTGCTTGAAAGAACCAGAGAACTTGGAATGCTCATGGCGGTAGGAATGAACAGGCGAAAAATATTCATAATGATAATGCTAGAATCAATTTTTCTTTCAATTGTTGGTGGCTTTGCCGGAATGGCAGTAAGTGAAATAGTAATCGCTATAACCGGGAAAACAGGCATTAACCTGATGAAATATTCAGAAGGGATGGAAGCAATAGGTTATTCAGCCCACCTTTTCCCGACTATTGATGCTCAATTTTTTATTACTACTACAATTCTGATTGTCCTTACAGGAATAATATCATCAATCTATCCTGCACGAAAAGCATTGAAATTAAATCCTGTAGAAGCAATCAGAACGGAATAATAACCATTAAAAAAAAATATCATGAAAGTCATTGAAATAAAAGATCTGCATAAAATATATAATTCAACCGAAGTTAAAGTACATGCAGTAAATGGTGTAACACTTGATTTTCAGGAAGCTGAATTTGCAGCGATAGTTGGTCCGTCAGGATCCGGCAAGACAACCCTGCTTAATCTTTTAGGGGGACTTGATCTTCCAACATCAGGACAGATCCTGATTGATAGTGTGGATCTTTCAAAATTAAAACCTTCTGCACTGATCGATTTCAGAATGAAAAACATAGGGTTTGTCTTCCAGTCATATAACCTGATACCTGTGTTAACGGCAAAAGAGAATGTGGAATTTATTATGTCGTTACAGAAATGGACAAAACAGAACAGGAATGAAAGAACATACGAGTTGTTAAAAGCAGTAGGGCTTTCCGACAGGGAGAACAGCCGGCCCGCGAAAATGTCAGGAGGACAGCAGCAAAGGGTGGCTGTTGCAAGAGCCCTGGCATCGAGGCCCAAATTTATTCTTGCTGATGAACCGACGGCTAACCTCGACACAAAATCTGCTGAGTCGCTTCTCGATATAATGGTTAAACTAAACCGCGAAGAGGAGATGACATTTATTTTTTCCACCCACGATGTCAGAGTCATGAAGAGAGCCCGGAGAGTTATTACACTCGAGGACGGGAAAGTAGTATCGGATGAAACAAGGGAAAAATGATTCCCTGAAATTATTATGAAGAAATTATTTGTTTTTTCAGCTATTCTGATAATGCTTAATTCAGTTCTGTTTTCACAGGAGGAGAAACCGAAATTCATTGAGCTGAACGGATACCTGACTACAATGCAGAGTGCCATGTTCGATACCATATCGGACCCCATTATTTACGAGAACCTGTTGCATAACAGACTCAATTTCAGGGGTTATGTCACAGAGAACCTCACTCTGGCTGTTGAATTAAGAAACAGACTTATAACAGGAGATATGGTAAGATCATATAACGGGTATGCCGATATGTTTGGTACTGATGAGGGATGGATTGATATGTCGTGGAATATTGCGGATGAAAACTCATTTTTTCTGAATACCACCATCGACAGGCTCTGGCTCGATCTGAGTTTTAACAAATTCCAGGCAAGGATAGGCAGGCAGAGGATAAACTGGGGACAAACTTTTGTCTGGAATCCAAATGATATTTTCAACGCATATTCATTCTTCGATTTTGATTATATCGAAAGACCGGGCAGTGATGCCGTGAGAATCCAGTATTATCCTACATTCTCGTCGGTATTTGAGATTGCTGCCAAGGTTGACAGCGAAGATGACATCACAGCTGCAGGATTTTACAGGTTTAACAAATGGGGTTACGATATTCAGTTCCTTGCAGGATATTCAAACAGCTCTGATTTTGTTGCCGGAACCGGGTGGTCCGGTTCTCTCGGGTCAATATCCTTCAGGGGCGAGGGAACATGGTTTCAGCCTGCAGAAAATTTCAGTGATACCACAGGCACTGTTATCATGACAGCAGGCTTTGACAAGCTGTTTGAGAATAACTCAATAGCCCAGGTCCAGTTTATGTATTGCAATAATCCTCTGGAACTCAATAATTTCTCAAGTTTCTATTCCGGGAATCTTTCAGCAAAAGACCTCGCATTTTCAGAATTCTCAGCATTCGGGCAGTTTACGTGGGCCGTGACTCCATTAATAAATATCAGCCTTTCGGCAATGTGGTTTCCTGATCTGAAAGGCTATTTTGCAGGTCCCTCATTTGATTATTCCCTGGCTCAGAACGTTGATTTTTCTCTTTTATGGCAGCATTTCAATGCTGAAATGGGAGGATCCAAAACAAGGATAAACCTGGTTTTTTTTCGTATTAAATACAGTTTCTAGAATTTTTCTACTTTTGCCATAGTAATCCTTATGATGGCTGTTATGGCACTTGTACATGAATTAGAAAACAGCGGGAACTGGCTTTTTAAACGCAGAGGCTGGCTTCCCGTCGTTCTGGTTATTGCAGGTGTTATTATGATGTATCTTGGAAACAGGCAGGCATTAATATTTGACCTGCGTGATGAAATGATATTTTTGGCTATCAGCCTTTTAGGAGAGCTGATAAGGATAATTGCCGTGGGATATGCACCGAAGAATACATCAGGCCGGAATACTTCTGCCGGCCAGATTGCCGACGAGCTGAATGTGACCGGTCTCTATTCAATTGTAAGGCATCCTCTTTATGTCGGAAACTTACTGATGTGGCTTGGACCTGTTCTTTTTTTGAAATCAGCCTGGTTTGCCGTGACTTTCGGTCTGGTTTTCTGGATCTATTATGAAAGAATAATGTTTGCCGAAGAACAGTTTTTAAGAAGGAAATTCGGGGATGCCTATGACAAATGGTCAGAGAAAGTAAATGCATTTATTCCGTTCACGTTCAAATATATTCCACCGAAACTAAATTTCTCAGTACGGAATGTTCTCAAGAGAGAATACAACAGTTTTGTGAACATTTTTATAATATTCACACTGCTTGATGTGTGCCGGAATTATATACTCACCGGCAGATTATTCTTCACGCCGATCTGGATATATTCACTTGCCGGGGCAGCCGGTATCTGGCTGATAATCTTTTTGATCCATACGTTAACCAGGTGGCTCGAGGTGGAAGGGAGATAGCAGCCTGGCATGGTCAATTGTTATCTTTGCAGTATGATAAAATTTCTTAACAGGGTATTGTCGATACTTCTTTCAGTGCCTGTTTACTTTTACAGGTATGCTATTTCGCCTTTTGTGAGGCCATCATGCCGCCATGTTCCTTCGTGTTCACAATATATGCTTGATGCGCTGAGGATTCACGGACCTGTTATAGGATTTATTCTGGGTACAAACAGGATATTACGATGCAGACCAAACGGCACTCATGGCTACGATCCGGTACCGTTATTCAGGTTTAAAAGATATCTGACTTTTAAAAGATATAAAAAATGTAACAGACTCAAAAGATAAATGATTGCACGATTGCACGATCACTAGAAATTCAGCTCCTCTTTAAGATTTTTATAGCCGGTACGGCTGACAGGAAGCCTTTCACCTGATTTGAGGATTGCCACATGGTTATCTTTTCCGTAAGGCTCAATACGGTTTATTTCCTGTACACTGACGATATATGAGCGGTGTATTCTTACAAATTCCTTTTCAGGAAGGTTTTCCTCGTAATATTTCATGGTTTGTTGTTTCAATGCCTTTCCTGCTGAATGGTAAACCATCACGTAATCATCCTGAGCCTCAACATATTTTAGCTGATCAACCGGGATAAGATTTATTGCATTCCCTTTTCTTACAACAATACGATTCAGCGATGAAGGAGATTGGGGAAATTTCTTAATAATACTGTGGGCAGACTTTTCTTCATCTTTGGATATACCAATCTTTTCGATTGCCTTTTTAACAGCGTCATGAAGTCGTTCCTTTGGAAATGGTTTTAAAAGATAATCAACAGCATTAAGTTCAAAAGCCTTAATAGCAAACTGATCATATGCTGTTGTGAAAATTATTGCCGGTTTCTCGGTCATTACTTCGATTAATTCAAAACCGGTAAGCCTTGGCATCTGGATATCGAGAAATACAAGATCCGGTTTAGAGAATGAGATTGCCTTCAGACCAGAGAAACCATCGGCACATTCAGCAATGATGTCGATTTCGGGGAAATCTTTAAGATAATGTTTTAAGATATCTCTTGCCGGAGTCTCATCTTCGATTATTACAGTCTTGATTTTTGCCATTTTTCCTCAATATTTATCTGCGGATCTACGGGTATAAATAATCTTGCCGTAAAAATACCATTTTGTTTTTCAGTTTTCAACATGGCTTGATTCCCGTATAATAATTCAAGGCGGCGGGATACATTTGAAAGACCGGTCCCGGTACCTTTGGCAGAAATCACTTCCGGGTCGAAATTATTGCTAATAGTCATTTCGATGTATTCGTTTGAGGAAGAAACAGAAGTGGCTATTGTTACCTTGTCAGTACTTTCATAGACCCCATGTTTGATTGCATTTTCATATAAAGGCTGAAGTATCATAACAGGTATCTTTATATTCAGGCACTCGGGGTCAATATGTTCCTCTATAAAAAGCCTCTCACCGAATCTCACTTTTTCTATATCAAGGTAAAGACGAATGTTTTCGAGTTCACTCTGCAGAGTGACCGGCTGTTCATCTTTTCTGGAAAGGGCATAGCGCATAAAATCCGATAGTTTTATTACCATCAGCCGGGCTTTATCCGGATCAGTGACTGTAAGTGAGCTTATTGAGTTGAGACTGTTAAACAGAAAATGAGGATTGATTTGCGATCGAAGCATTTTAAGCTCGGTTTCTTTAACCAGACTTTCAAGTCTTGCTTCCCTGGCCATTTTCTCTGAAAGATTGCTCAGGCTGACAAACAGGTAATAGGTGAGTATTATTAATCCGTAAATAAAGACTCCCGTACCTATCCTGTAAGGGAAAGTGGCAGTCCAGTATTCATCTATACTTGTTTGTTGAGGAAGTATTAGTTGTAATGCCAGTTTTGTAATCAGAATCCAGAAAGATACAGAAATTGCACCTGTAATAATAAAATTCAGAACAAGAGAAAGGGGTTTTACCGTGTTTTTATTAAAAAAACTGAAGGGATACCATAAAGACAATGCAATTCCGGAATAGATCAACAGCGACAGAATGGCATCAGGTATGCTTATATTCACAAAGCTGCCATAAGCAAAATAGTATAAAAGCGCCTGGCCCAGCGCAATAAAAAGCCAGACCAGCCACCATGCTAAAAGACGTCCCCTGTTGCCAAGTACAGGATGCTTCATTAATCCTGAAGGTTAATAACTTTTGATTTCTCCTCCGCCAAAGATGACGGCTCCTTTAATTACCAACTGACTTGAGGTTTCACTGATCCTGCCCGGGATAAGTCTTCGGGTGTCACTGAATCCTCCGAGAACAGGGGTAACTTCGATAGTAACCGACCAGTTATCAGGCACTATGATGGTTGTACCTCCGAATACACATGCGATTTCGAGTTCGTTTCTTCCGGGGGCGAGCCTGGCTTTTGTAAGATCAAGATCGATACCTCCAAAAACTGCAGAAATTTTGCCTCCCCTGAAATTTTGTGATACAACCTGACGTTCATGTCCGCTGAAAACGGAAACATAATCAATCACATCTTCGTTTGCCATCCCCTTTGACGAGACAGCATTCCACCCCTTTCGCTTGGTAACAATAAATATGACACCGATAATTATAAAGATAGATGGCCAGAACATATTGTACATATGGAATGACTCCCTGAAAATGAGCGGTATCATGAAGAATCCTCCCACTGCCATTATAATTATCCCTGCTGTTTTTTCTGTAGCCCCGAGTGTCATTACCAGTCCGATAACAACAAGAAGCATCGGCCAGCTGAACACAACATGATCGATAAAATCGGGGAAGAATCCGGTATTTCTTATAACCAGGAACAATCCTGCAAGAACCAGTATGACACCTATGACAGCCCTGTTGTTTGTAAGGCGATGGTGCTCATGGCCTGATGGTTTGCGTCCATCATCACTATAATCATTAATTGTTTTCATATTTGTAAATTTATTTGTTTCTGAGTTAATAACTACGCCATTTTCCCTTAAAAAATGAGGAAATTATGAATGAAAGACCAGTCAGGATTATTACCGCCGGCCAATAGACAGTTTTTATCAAAGCAGGAATTTCACCATAAAAATTATCTATCATAAACCATGCTCCTCCGGCCATGAGCAGCAGCCCCGGTATAAAATGAAGATTTACCAGAAGAAGAACACCGACAAAAATCATTGCTGTTTCCCAGGTAAAATAATCCTTTACACTGCCAAGGTGCAGCATGTCGTTGGTTGCAACAAGCAGAGCAAGTCCGAGGACAATAAAGAAAAGGCCGATACCAACCTGCGGATGATGTTCCCTGTTTCTCCTTACATAATGATCTCTATGTTTCATGTCCCGATAATTTTAATTTGATTCAAAAATAATACTTGCTTTGTTCGGTAATAATTAAAAATCGGTGAATTACGTATTTTTATCGGTAACCTGTATCCAATGTTAAGCAAATGCATGTCATTCTAAAAAGGCGAAGTCAAATAGAGAATCTTTTTTGACTTCTCAGAATTACCCGATAAACAGTGGTTTTTTATATATAATTTTTTTAATTGGATAAGCTTTCATATTTTTGCAAACCAAAAATTAAAAGGATGTCCGGTATATATACTATACCTGTAAGCGGGTTAAAAGAGGGACAGCACGATTTTGATTTTGATATCAACAAAGAGTTTTTTGAACAGTTTGAGGAGTCGGAAGTAAAAGAGGGGAAACTTACGGCTGTCGTTGGTGCCGATAAAAGATCCACTCACATTGATCTTATTATAAACATCAAAGGAGTTGTAAGCATATCATGCGACAGGTGTCTGGGGATATTTTCGCTGCCCGTTGACTGCACAAACAGGCTTTTGGTTAAATTGGGAAAGGTACGTGATGAAGATGATCCGGACATTATTATAATACCTGCTGAAGAGCCGGACCTGGATATGAAGCAATATTTCTATGAATATATTCTCCTTGCGTTACCGATACAAAGGATTCATCCTGAAGATGATGATGGTAACAGTACCTGTGATCCCGGCATGCTGGAGAAATTACAGGAGCATATTGCAGGTGATGCAGATGGAAAAGATCCTCGCTGGAACGAATTAAAGAAATTAATGAACAATAATTAAGACTGAAAAAATGCCAAATCCAAAACGCAAACACTCAAAAACGAGACGAGATAAGCGCAGAACGCATTATAAAGCTACTCCGCCCACGGTGGCAGTTTGCTCAAATTGCGGGGCATCAGTAAAATACCACAGGGTGTGCCCCGAGTGTGGTTTTTACAGAGGTAAGCCTGCTGTTGAGAAGAAAGCAACTGCATGATACTTTTTTAACTAATCAAAAACATTATGAGAATCGGCATAGATGTAATGGGAGGTGATTTTGCACCTGAAGCAATCATTGAAGGTGCTGTTGATTCCCTGCCCCATGTATCTGCTGATGACCGGCTGGTACTGATTGGGGATAAAAACAGTATACACAGGAAGCTGAATGACCTGGAAACAGATCCGTCTTATTTCACCATAGTTCATACTACCCAGGTAATAGAAATGGGAGATATCCCTGCCAAGGCCTATGCTCAAAAAATGGATTCAAGCATTGCTGTCGGATACCGGATGCTGCAAAAAAGTGAAATTGATGGTTTCTGCAGTGCCGGCAATACAGGAGCCATGCTGGTAGGCGCAAGCTATACGGTGAATGTGATTCCCGGAGTTTTCAGACCCGCCCTTGCCACAATAGTGCCATCAATCGATAAGCGTAATGCGGTATTACTTGATGTAGGGCTCAATCCTGACAGCAAACCCGATGTATTATTACAGTATGGGATACTGGGAAGCATATTTGCAAAGCATGTACTGGAAATTGAAAATCCGGTCGTTAAACTCCTTAATATAGGTATTGAAGAATCAAAGGGAACACCCTCTGTTAAAGCTGCTTATGAGTTGATGAAAGATCATCCGGGCATTAACTTCAAAGGAAATATTGAAGCCAACGACCTTTTCATGGAGACTATGTCGGATGTAGTAGTATGTGACGGATTTGTAGGGAATATCATACTGAAACAAACCGAAGCATTTCATCATATTTATAAGTCGAGAAATCTTAAAGATTCTTATTTCGACTCTCTTGATTTTGAAAATATTGGCGGAACACCGATTGTGGGTATCAATGCCAATGTTGTAATAGGTCATGGTATTTCAAAGCGAAAAGCTGTTATGAACATGGTACTTCAAACAATGGCTGTTGTTCATGTGAACCTGGCTCAGAAGATTAAAGAGGCTATTTAATTATGGAAAAAATTCGTGCAGCCATTACAGGAATTCATGCCTGGGTTCCCGAATACAGACTAACAAACCACGAACTATCGAAAATGGTGGATACTTCCGACGAATGGATAATGCAGCGGGTCGGAATCAGGGAAAGACGTATTTTGAAGGGAGAGGGACTGGGGTGCTCAGACCTTGGCGAGAAGGCTGTGAAAGGATTACTTGAGAAAACCGGTACTTCACCTGAAGAGATTGACCTGCTTATATGTGCTACAATCACCCCCGACATGAACTTCCCTGCAACAGCAAATATTATCTCCGATAAGGTCGGTATCAAAAATGCATTCAGCTTTGATATTGGTGCAGCCTGCTCGGGATTCCTTTTTGCATTGCAGACAGCAGCGGCTTATGTTGAAACGGGCAGGTTTAAAAAGGTAATAGTTGTGGGAGCCGACAAAATGTCATCCATAACTGATTATTCCGACCGTACCACATGTCCTCTTTTTGGCGATGCCGCAGGAGCCGTACTGCTGGAACCCACAACCGAAGAAACAGGCGTGATGGACTATCTTTTCCATACTGACGGCTCGGGCCGCAAGTTTCTGTATTTAAAGGCCGGCGGCTCGGTTAGGCCTGCATCTCATGAAACCATTGATGCAAAGGAACATTTTATTTACCAGGAGGGACAGAGTGTATTTAAATTCGCTGTTGTGAATATGGCAGATGTTGCCGTGGAAATAATGCATAGGAATAATCTTAAATCGCATGATATCGCATGGCTGGTTCCGCACCAGGCAAACCTGCGGATAATAGAAGCCACGGGAAAAAGAATGGGACTCACCCCGGAAAAAATAATGATAAATATAGAAAATTACGGGAATACTACTGCTGCAACGATACCATTATGCCTCTGGGAATATGAAAACAGGCTCAGGAAGGGCGACATACTTATTCTTGCTGCGTTTGGCGGAGGATTCACCTGGGGATCAATATATTTGAAGTGGGCCTACGATCCAATGCCCATAAAACCCCCTGAAGGAGGCTGGAAACATTAACATTACAAAATCCCCTTTATGGGATTTAGGGACGAACATATTTTTTTCTTGCAATAGTTTATATATTTGTGAGTTATTAACCTTGTATCTCTTAATTCTAAACTTATGGCAAAAAATAACGAGACAGAACCCGCTGCAATAAACCTGATCAGTAATGGGACAGAAATTAGCGGTGATATAAAATCCGGAGGAGACATTCGTATTGATGGCAGTCTGACGGGAAACCTGAATACAAAGGGCAAGGTTGTGATTGGTGTGACAGGAAGAGTAAATGGCGAGGTGATATGTAAAAATTCCGAAGTATCGGGTTGTGTCGAAGGTAAAATAAGTGTGAGCCAGCTACTTATTCTTAAAGCTTCTTCAAGGATACTTGGTGACATTGCTACTGTAAAACTATCAATTGAACCGGGAGCTAAGTTTTCCGGGAACTGTAAAATGAGCGATAGCGAAAACAATGGAGGAGCAGGAACAGCAAAATCAGGAGAACAGGAACGACCCGGAAAATAAGGGACTGGTACAATTTGCCAGGTATTCGGGTATTGTAGTCCAAATGGGTGTCATAATCTTTCTGACAACATGGGGAGGCATTAAACTTGATAAAATGCTCGAATTCAGCAAGCCTGTCTTTACAATAATCCTGTCGCTTCTGGGTGTTTTTGCAGCAATCTGGATTGCAATAAAAGATTTCATTATTAAAAAATAATCCCTCTTTTGAGATCCCTGATCAAATCTGTTCTCTTGCTGGCGTTGCTGGAAGTGGTTATACTTGTTGCAGGATTCCTTCTCGTCAGGTATGTGAATATTGCTTTGTCCTTCACCGATATTGTTGCGGTATCAGCAGGTTTTATGTTTATCAATCTTCTGATCTTAATAATCTTTTTCAGGGGACAGAGCAAAGAGCCCGCAGGCCAGACCATGCATAGCCTGATCTCAATAAGCTTTAAATTTCTTATTGAACTGATATTCGCGTTTGCATGGTTTTTTGTTGCTAAAAAAACAGGTTTATCCTCAATTTTATTATTTTTTGTCATATATTTAACATTCACATTGTTTTCGGTAATGATACTACTGAAAACACTGAAAAACAAATCTTTATAATTAATACAGATTTGAAAACCCGGGTATTGACAGGACTTTTCTTGATTCTCTTGCTGTTAGTATGTAATGTTCCTGCAAGAGGGCAGGAAGAGCATGTATCCCAGGATGCTGCAGCATCAGAACATAATGCAAAGGAGTTTGATGCCAGCTCATATATCATTGATCATGTCAGTAACTCGCATGAATGGCATATCCTGACAATCAGGAAAAAAGACGGAACGGAGAAGCATATTGCAATACCTCTGCCGGTTATCCTGTATCATAAACCAACAGGACTTCATTTCTTTCTTTCAAATAAGCTTGCTCATGGCCATGAATACAAGGGTTTCAAAATGGGGGAAGGAGAATATGAAGGCCGGATAGTGGCGGTAAATGATTCCGGGGAGGTTGATAAGGAAAACCTGCTTCTTGACTTCTCAATGACAAAAATGGTTATCGGAATGCTTGCATCTGCGCTACTGGGCCTCTGGCTTTTCATTGCACTTTCACGTTCATATAAAAAATCAGGTATAAGCCATCCAAAGGGTATCCAAAGCTTTCTTGAACCGGTGATTCTTTTTGTACGCGATGAAATGGTCATTCCTAATATCGGCTATAAGAAACATGAGCGGTTCATGCCTTATCTTCTGTCAGTCTTCTTCTTTATCCTGATAAACAACCTTATGGGACTGATACCGTTTCCGCCCCCATTTGGTGCAAATGTTACAGGAAACATTGCAGTCACCATGACACTTGCACTGTTTACATTCTTCATTATACAATTCAGCGGAACAAGAGGCTACTGGCATCATATTTTTGCCACACCGGGAGTGCCGTTCTGGCTTCTGCCGATAATGATACCGGTTGAACTCATAGGAATGGTCGCAAAGCCGTTTGCACTGATGGTACGTCTGTTTGCAAATATAACTGCCGGGCATATTGTTGTTATGAGTCTGCTGGCTCTGATATTTATTTTTGATTCAATATGGGTTTCACCGGTATCAATTTTCTTTGTGATTTTTATGGATTGTCTCGAATTACTTGTGGCATTCCTGCAGGCATATGTCTTCACACTTTTGTCGGCGCTGTTTATCAGCCTGGCATTGGTAGAGGACCATCATTAATTTTTTTTGTTTAACTAAAAACCAATGTTATGACAGGTACTTTAGCATCAATTGGAGCAAGTCTTGCAGTTATCGGGGCAGGTCTCGGCATCGGCAGAATCGGTGGTTCAGCAATGGACGCAATAGCCAGGCAACCTGAAGCTGCAGATAAAGTACAGCTTGCAATGATCATCTCGGCAGCCCTTATTGAAGGGGTTGCACTGTTTGCTGTTGTTGTTGCTCTTATTGGTTAAGGAAAAGAAAGATCCTGCAATGGTTGATTGCAGGATCTTTAAATTGTTAATTCTTAATTAAGAAAATATGATATTATTAGCAGGTAATAGTCTGACCGCCGTTGGTATAGGCACATTGTTCTGGTCAGTGCTGATCTTCTCCCTCTTTTTCTTTCTGCTGACAAAATTTGCATGGAAACCAATTCTTGCTGCCATCAGGCAGAGAGATGAAATGATCAAGGGATCACTAGAATCCGCTGAAAGTGCGCGGAGAGAAATGGTGAGACTCCAGGCCGATAATGAAGCAATACTGAGAAAGGCCAGGGAAGAAAGGGAAGTTATTCTTAAAGAGGCAAGGGATGTACGTGACAAACTGATTGCCGAAGCAAAGGGAAAAGCCTCCGAAGAGGCCGAAAAGATAGTGGATAAAGCTATGGCCGGGATAGAAAAAGAGAAAACCAAAACTCTCTCAGAAATCCATCAACAGGTGGCAAATCTTTCCGTGGAGATAGCATCCAAACTGCTGGGAGAAAAACTCAGCAGAACAGGAGAACAGGAAAAACTGATAGATAAATATCTGAAAGAGATCGATTTAAAAAAGAATTAGAAAGCTGATCTTATATGAACGACAGCAAAATATCCGTCAGATACTCACGTGCATTGTTCCAGTCAGCCCTGGGAAAAAAGATGCTTGACCGGGTTTATCGGGACATGGCTTATATTTCAGAGATGTGCAAGATCCCCGAAGTCAGGGATTTGCTGAACAGCCCCATAATACTACCTGCAAAAAAAAGGGAAATTATGCATAACCTGTTAGGGAAAGAGCTTGAAAAACTCACACTTTCGTTTATTGATATGGTAATAATGAACACCAGGGAGAGTTATATTCCTGCGATTGCCAGAGTTTTCATGAGCGATACAATGAAATATAACGGTATTACTGAAATGGTTCTTACCACAGCAGTAAAGACGGATGATAAGGTTAAGAAACAGGTCTCTGAACTGGTCTCTTCTGCTTTTAACACCAAAGTGGAGCTTAAAGAGATAATAGATAAAGACATTATCGGGGGCTTTATTCTGAGGATAGATGACAAATTAATTGATGCCAGCATCAGGAACAAGCTTCGCAAAATAGAAAAAGAGCTGAAAAGCAAGACATTTGCAGCATAATAAACAGAAATCGACAAGTTAGCATCTTAAGAAATAAAAATATGACAAGTATTAAACCCGCAGAAGTCTCAAAGATCCTTCAGCAGCAACTTGAGGGAATACAAACAGGAACGGAACTGGAAGAGGTCGGTACCGTGCTTACTGTCGGCGACGGGATTGCACGTATTTATGGTCTTACCAATGCCGAATCGAATGAACTCCTGGAGTTCGAAAACGGAATTGAGGCAATAGTCCTGAACCTTGAGGAAGATAACATAGGAGCAGTGCTGCTTGGTCCTACCGAGGAGATCAATGAAGGGGATATTGTTAAGAGAACCGGGCGCATTGCATCTATTGATGTTGGTGAAGAACTGCTAGGGAGAGTTATTACTCCAACGGGGCAGCCTCTTGACGGCAAGGGTCCCATAGGAGGGAAGCTTTATGAAATGCCGTTTGAGAGAAAAGCCCCGGGGGTAATATTCCGTCAGCCGGTGAAACAGCCGTTGCAAACAGGGATCAAGCCTATCGATGCCATGATACCGATAGGACGCGGACAAAGAGAACTTATTATCGGCGACAGGCAGACAGGTAAAACGGCAATTGCAATAGATACAATAATAAACCAGCGAAGTAACTTCGAAAAAGGAAAACCGGTTTATTGCGTTTATGTGGCGATCGGACAGAAAGGTTCAACAGTGGCTAACATCGCCAAATCACTTGAAGAACACGGGGCCCTGGAGTATACGGTGATAGTTCTTGCAACCGCTTCAGACCCGGCCGCCTCACAATTTTATGCACCCTTTGCAGGCGCCGCAATAGGCGAGTTCTTCCGTGATACAGGACGTGATGCCCTTATTATCTACGATGACCTTTCAAAACAGGCAGTCTCATACAGGGAGGTTTCCCTTTTACTGCGCCGGCCGCCGGGACGTGAAGCCTATCCGGGTGATGTTTTCTATCTTCACTCACGCCTTCTCGAAAGAGCAGCAAAGATCATAGAATCGGATGAGGTGGCAAAACAGATGAACGACATTCCGGAATCTATCAAACACATGATAAAAGGAGGAGGATCACTGACTGCCCTCCCGATAATTGAAACACAGGCAGGAGACGTTTCAGCATATATCCCGACAAATGTTATTTCCATTACCGATGGACAGATATTTCTGGAGTCAGGTCTCTTCAACGCAGGTGTAAGACCTGCCATAAATGTGGGGATATCAGTTTCAAGGGTGGGTGGTCATGCCCAGATAAAATCAATGAAAAAAATTGCAGGTACACTGAAGGTCGACCAGGCACAGTACCGTGAACTGGAGGCGTTTTCAAAATTCGGATCCGATCTGGATGCCTCAACACTCGCCATTCTTAATAAGGGAGCAAAAAATGTTGAGATACTGAAACAGGGACAATATGCACCAATACCGGTTGAAAAACAGATTGCAATAATATATTGCGGTACCATGGGATTACTAAAAGATGTACCGGTAGACAAAGTGAAAAGTTTTGAAAATGAATATATTGAATATCTCGACCTGAAACACAGGGATATTCTTGATAACCTTCGCGACGGAGTACTTAATAGTGATATTACCGGAGTGCTAGAAAAAGTCGCTGCAGAACTTACGGCAAAATATAAGACCCGGTAATCAGAAGGATATCTGCATGACTAATTAGTTGCAATGCCAAATTTAAAAGCAATAAGGATCAGAATAAGTTCTGTTAAATCAACAAGACAGATCACCTCTGCCATGAAAATGGTCTCAGCAGCCAAACTGAGAAAAGCCCAGGATAAGATAGTCCGTCTGCGTCCTTATGTTAAAAAATTACAGGAAATACTTACAGACCTTACACAAAACCTTGCCGAAACAGAGATAGAAAATGTCTATGGACGCATTTCTCCCGCTGAAAAAATACTGGTGGTTGTAATTACATCAAACAGAGGTCTTTGCGGGGCTTTTAACTCAAATGTAATTAAAGAAGCCAGGAGAGTGATTTCTGAAAAATATATCGACCAGTTCAAAAGGGAAGACCTGACGATACTGCCGATTGGTAAAAAAGGTTATAATTATCTGAGAAAGCAAAAAATAAAAATGCTGCCTGAACGTAATGATCTTTTTAATAACCTAACATTTGATAATGTAGCAGTTGTTGCCGAAGAAGTTATGACAAGTTTTGTCAAGGGTGAATATGACAGGATCGAACTTATTTATAACCACTTTAAAAATGCTGCAGTACAGATCATGACTGATGAGAAGTTTCTCCCTGTTGAACAGGCAGCCTCATCAGAAGAAAAGAAAAATATACTCGCCGACTATATTTATGAACCGACAGAAGAGGAAATTGTAAAAGAGCTTATTCCAAAATCACTAAAAATACAGTTTTATAAGGCAATTCTTGATTCATTTGTTGCCGAGCATGGAGCAAGGATGACTGCAATGCATAAGGCTACTGACAATGCCACCAGCATGATCCGGGAGCTGACACTGCAGTATAACAAGGCACGCCAGGCCGCAATCACTAACCAGATCCTTGAAGTTGTCAGCGGTGCCGAAGCCCTGAAGGGATAAGTTTTGTGCCTGCTGCCGGGATCGTTGAAAAATAATCATGTACAGTTATTCCGATTTAAAAGAGAAAGTTGAAAAGGCTATAATAAATCTTTCGTTTAATACGGAAGCAATAGAACTTATTGATCCAGTAAAATATGCCCTGTCATCAGGCGGTAAACGACTACGACCTGTAATGGCTTTGATGGCCTGTAATTTGTTCAGCGATAAAATTGATGAAGCTATACTGCCGGCCATAGGACTGGAGGTCTTTCATAATTTCACCCTTGTGCATGATGATATTATGGATCAGGCACCGGTGAGAAGAAATATGCCGACCGTGCATGACAAATGGGACATTAACCAGGCAATCCTGTCAGGCGATGTGATGGCATTCATTGCCAATGAGTGCATATTAAAAACCCCCGGGGATAATCTGCTAAAAGTCTTCAATATTTATAATAATGCTGCTATAGATGTATGTACCGGCCAGCAGTTGGATATGGATTACGAAAAAAGAGATATTATAACCCGCCGGGAATACCTGGGAATGATAGAGCTGAAGACAGCAGTACTTCTGGCAGCCGCACTTAAAATAGGGGCAATTATCGGAGGGGCCGGTGACAAGGATTCGGATTTGTTATATGAATTTGGGAGAAACCTTGGGCTGGCGTTTCAGATCCAGGACGATATGTTGGATATATGGGGCAGTACAGAAGTATTTGGCAAGACACCCGGAGCTGACATTGTTGCAAATAAGAAAACATTTCCACTGGTGAAAGCGATGGAAACAGCTTCAGGAGAGCAGCTTAAACGGCTTCAGACACTGGTTTCACTTAAGAATGCTGACCCAAAAACAAAAGTGGAGGAGGTTATTGCCCTTTATGATCAGCTTAACATAAAGGCTGCCACGGAAACCCTGGCAAATGAATATATTGGAAAAGCATTCAGCTTTCTAAAGCAGGTAGGAGTGAACGAAGAGAGAAAAAAAGAGCTGAACCTTGCGGCCAGCTCTCTTATAGGGAGAGATCGTTAGATTACAGACTCCCTGTATCCTCATGTTTCTTGAGCCAGTCGATGTTGATCAGCGCACCGACGTTCAGCATGAACTGATTATATTTACTGAGAATATATTTTGCTTCGACGTAAAGATCGAACTGTTCGGTAAGTTTCATATAAGAACCGACACCTAAATTTAATCCGAGAGCATTATCGCTTTCTTTAAACAACTCGGAAGCATATTTTTCCCTTTTCCATGCCAGCAATATATCCAGTCCTGCAAGTCCGTAAAACTCAAATTTATCCAGAGAATTAAAAATATAATGGCCGTTAATGTCGAACATAAGGGTATTGACAGTATACTTATATTCAAATTCCTTATAGACATGAGGAATGAAGAATGTAATGGATGGTGAAATATGTATCGGGACAGTAATCTCATAAATGCCTTTCAGTGAAGCAAAGACATGTCCGCTTTTATTGTAATCCCAGTCCATTTCATGGAAATGGTAACCAGTGGTAAAGCCAGTACCGCCACCGATTTTTGTAAATTGTGATTTTGCAGCCGGAATAGCTGCAAACATAACCAATAACACTAACAGAAATCTTCTCATAGAGGATATGTTTAGAATTAATACTATCGTTACCGGTTAAAGATAAATTATTCTGATGTATCAGGCAATATTAATCTTAAATTATGAAGGTGAAACTATAACTTTTGCAAATTTTGTTAAATTTGTATGTTCTGGAAGAATAATCAAATAATTAAGGAATATGGCAAAGAATACCGGAAAGATCAGCCAGATCATAGGACCAGTGGTTGATGTTACATTTCAAAGAGAGGGCATGGAAATGCCGGATATCTATGATGCCCTTGAAATAAAAAGAGATGACGGATCAACACTTGTTGTTGAATGCGAACAACACATTGGTGAAAACACTGTCCGTACCATTGCAATGGATTCGACTGACGGTCTTCGCAGGGGAATGGAAGTTGTGGCTACAGGACTGCCGATAACAATGCCTATCGGAGAACAGATAAAGGGCAGGCTTATGAATGTAACCGGTGAAGCGATCGACGGGATAGGACCACTGGACAAGAAAGGCGGGTACCCCATTCACAGAAAACCTCCGAAATATGATGACCTGTCAACAGAAAAGGAGATTCTTTATACCGGTATCAAGGTGATCGATCTTATTGAGCCATATTCCAAGGGAGGAAAAATCGGTCTCTTTGGAGGAGCCGGTGTCGGAAAAACAGTTGTGATATTAGAGCTTATAAACAATATAGCAAAAGCTTATTCAGGGCTCTCCGTTTTTGCGGGTGTCGGTGAGAGAACAAGGGAGGGTAACGATCTTCTCCGCGAAATGCTCGAGGCCGGAGTTATAACGTACGGAAAAGAATTTCTTGAAAGTATGGAAGCCGGCGGTTGGGACCTTTCAAAGGTTGACCACAATGCACTGAAGGAATCAAAACTGGCACTGGTCTTCGGCCAGATGAATGAGCCCCCGGGAGCCAGGGCAAGAGTATGTCTGTCAGGTCTTTCCGTTGCAGAACACTTCAGGGATGGCGACGGCAAAAGCGGAGGGAGGGATATCCTCTTCTTCATGGATAATGTATTTCGTTTTACACAGGCCGGATCTGAAGTCTCGGCACTGCTGGGACGTATGCCATCGGCTGTGGGATACCAGCCGACACTGGCAACCGAAATGGGTATCATGCAGGAACGTATTTCATCGACAATACATGGCTCAATTACTTCTGTACAGGCAGTTTATGTTCCTGCCGACGACCTTACCGACCCTGCTCCGGCAACTACCTTCGCACACCTTGACGCAACAACCGTACTTAGCCGTAAAATTTCGGAGCTGGGCATTTACCCCGCTGTTGATCCGCTTGATTCAACATCAAGGATCCTTGCCCCTGATATAGTTGGCGAGGCACACTATAACTGTGCACAAAGGGTGAAAGAGCTTCTGCAGAGATATAATGAGCTTCAGGATATTATAGCAATCCTGGGAATGGATGAACTTTCGGAAGAGGATAAACTGGTTGTTCACAGGGCACGACGGATACAGAGATTCCTTTCACAACCCTTCCATGTGGCCGAACAATTCACAGGTATTAAGGGAGCTCTTGTTTCAATAGAAGATAATATCAAAGGATTCAACATGATAATGGAAGGTAAGGTGGACGAATATCCTGAAGCCGCATTCATGCTTGTCGGGACCATTGAAGATGCAATCGAAAAGGGCGAAAAGATACTTGCCCAGTCTAAATAACCGGTATCCTGATGAAGATAGAGATTATCACTCCCGATAAAAAAGTCTATGAAGGGGATATAAAGTCAATAAGAGTCCCCGGCAAAAAAGGCTCCTTCCAGGTTCTTAAAGATCATGCACCTATTATCTCAACCCTGGAGGATGGCACGGTGATCATGGTAGATCAGGATAATAATGAAAAAAGATTTCAGATCGACGGCGGGGTAATTGAAGTTAAAATGAATAGTATAATCCTGCTGGCCGAATCGGTAAAATAATCCATAAATAATGACCACCGAGGAATTCCGGAAACATGCCCATGAACTGGTCGAATGGATGGCTGCATACATGGAGAATGTGGAAAGTTATCCCGTAAAATCATTAGTGAAACCGGGAGAGATCTTCAAAAAAATACCCGGCACTCCGCCATCAGCGGGTGAATCTTTCGATGACATAATGAAAGATTTTGAAGAGATAATAATGCCGGGTATCACACACTGGCAAAGCCCCAATTTCTTCGCCTATTTCCCTGCAAATACCAGCCCGCCATCTGTTCTTGCGGAAATGCTGATATCAACACTGGCAGCACAGTGTATGATATGGGAGACATCTCCTGCTGCAGCCGAACTTGAAGAGAAAATGATGATCTGGCTGCGCGACATGATAAGATTACCTGCTGATTTCGAGGGAGTTATTCAGGACTCAGCATCAACGGCAACACTTGCTGCAATTATAACGGCAAGAGAGAAAACCACCAATTTTACAGTTAATGATGCGGGATTTCAAAATGCAGGTACCTTAAGAGTATACTGTTCTCAGCAAACTCATTCCTCGGTGGAAAAAGCTGTCAGGATAGCCGGTATCGGAAAAACAAACCTGGTTAAGATACCTGTTGGAGAGGACTATTCAATGATCGCAGAGGAACTAATGAAAGCTGTTAGTGAGGATAAAAAAAGGGGATTGAAGCCCTGTTGTGCCATAGCTACAATCGGGACAACAGGCACTGCCGCTATTGATCCTTTACGTGCGATTGGAGAGATCTGCAGGGAAAATAGTATCTGGCTCCATGTAGATGCCGCAATGGGCGGAACAGCGCTTATTTTGCCCGAATTTCAATGGATGCTGGATGGGAGAGAACTTATCGACAGCTTCGTATTTAATCCACATAAATGGATGTTCACCAATTTTGACTGCTCTGCCTTTTTTACAAGAGATACGGGATCACTGATCAGGACATTTGAAATACTGCCGGAATACCTCAAGACAAGAAGCCGGGGACAGGTAAACGATTACAGGGACTGGGGCATACCCCTTGGCCGCAGATTCAGGGCTTTAAAATTGTGGAGCGTGATCCGGTCATATGGAACAGACAGCCTGAGAGAAAAAATAAGATACCACATAAATCTGGCAAAACAACTTGCAGAGATGATATCATCAGAACCTGATTTTGAATTGACAGCTCCACTCTCACTTAATGTGGTCTGTTTCAGGTATAGCCCTGACAGAATGCCGGAGGAGAACCTCAACGCTATCAACCGGAAGCTTAATCACCAGCTCAACGATACCGGCAAAATATATCTGACGCATACAACAATTAACGGTCAATATACTCTCAGGATGGTAACTGGGCAGACCAATGTTACACTTGACCATGTGGGGAAAGCATGGGATCTGATAAAGAATATGGCACGAGAGATAAAATCCTGATCACCTTCGTAGTTTACCGATATTCATACCATAAATGTCAATATTGAATAAAAACTCAAAAGAGGGGGCTTCATTAAAGTTTTTCCAGGCAGCCTGTACCCCTGCTGATATCGGGTAGGGAATCCTGAGAAAATAAAAGTCGGAAAGAAGCTCGATACCAAAAGAGCTGAACGATTCGGTTCCCTCGGTGAAATAATCCACGACCATGGCTCCCTCATCAGATTTCAGATAATAATTATTCTTGCCCCGTGCATAATCATAAAACAATCCGGTGCGAATTCTTGTCATATACAAAAGAGCCCCGATATTAAAATCAGGATATACTAAAGGTGCAACATAATCCATGGAGAAAAAATCAAGCTCTTCAGAGATAATGTTATAGTAGCTGCGAGGGTAATGGATCTTATTATCCATAAGGTATTTAACAAAGCTCTGGTTCTCTGTTTCATACCTTATCCTGATTCCATGATTTTTGATGAAGCCCGGGAAATAAAGGGTAACTTTTGCACTGAAATCCGAACCATAGATATGTTTGTCAAAAGGAGCCCACTCGTATGATGCATCAATGATCTGGCCGAAACGTGGATATATATCACGATATGCCGATCTTTGATAATTGGCAAAATAAAGACGTCCGGTGAGATTCGTCTGGCCGTAATCATAATTACCGGTTTCCCTTTCGTATATGCAATCGTTCCTGTAATCGACCGAGAAAGATGGATAAAAATATTGTGAAAATTTACCGGTGCTGAAGGACCATGGAATATAAATACTATTCAGTAGCCTGAATCCCGGGGTGACCTGTGAAGGAATCCATGCAGGCATCGAACCCAATAGGTCAATGACCGGTTCGTTTCCATAATCAAACCGTGATTCGATTACAGGATACCAGCCTTCCCAGATAATACGGGAGTGGAATTTATGCCGGTTATCGGATGAGTATTCATAGCCGGCAGAAGCGATAAGTGTACTAAGCTGGTTTTGCGACATCAGGGTAAGTCCCGGCCTCACTGAAGAGGGATCATCCTGTATGGCTTCGATATCAGCGTACAGCGGCATCCAGCTATGTATCCCGAAAAGATGCTTCCACTTTCTGTAAGGTTCGGGTGTATATTTAATAACTGTATCAGCTTCTTCCTTTATCCGGGGTTTCTCAAACCGGTCGATAAGGTATAAGGCAGATCCGGAAACCGGATTTTTTAGTTCTTCAGCTTCAGCAAGGGAGGTAATACATATTTTGTTTCCTGTTGAGGTGTAATTGCTGAAAAAAAGCCTGTTACCTGTAATAGTCATGTCAGTTGCACCGAATTTTGAACGGGTAACTGCCGATAATTTTCCATTTCCTGTAAGAAGGTAAATATTATCAGTACCGGAAGCAGAGCTTACATAGAATAATGAATCATTTCTCAGAAAGGCAGAGTGAATATCATCAATACCTTCGTTAACGAGAGTTTTCCACTCCTTATCTTCAGTTGAATAGGACAGGATGCCCTCACCATCTCCTGTCAGGGAAATAAGAGTAAGTTTTTTGCCATCACCTGACCATTGAGGACGCTGTAAAAAAGCATTTCCGGGAGCAGGAACACTATTTATTACAGATCCGTCATCAGCATTTATCAGTACAAGTTTATTCCTGTTATCTTCAGTGTTTTCTGTAGCAGCTATTATACTGCCGTCAGGAGAAATGGATGCCGATAAATACCTCGATCTGCAGGTTAGCTGAAGAGCCGTTTTAGTATGGATATCGAATGTTTTTATCACTGAGTAATTTCTGTTTGCCCACCTGGGATCAGTTAATGATTCGACCCAGACTATTTTCCCGTCTGCATAGGAAATAACCCGGGGGTATAATTTCCCGGGGACAAACAATTTCTTCCCCGTTTTTTCCGAGGGATTGATAAGTACAAATGAAACCGGATCAGACAGGGATGTTTTAACAGCGATTACCGAATCTTTACCTGCATGAACTGCAGAATAATAACTCTCATACCCTGTTTTTTCCGGTGGATTTACCGGATTGTAATCAATGGTATTACCCTTTTCAAGATATTGTTTCCAGATACTTCCGAGAGAGTCAAACGTCTGAGCAGATAGTTTTTTTTTCGTAAGTCCGGCACTTCTTCTAAGACTTATATTAACAGGATTAAGGGTAAAGGGCTGACTGGCTGTAAATTCACGTACATTGCTCCAGATACCGGGATCATTATTTAGTAAAGCCCATGTATACATCTGATAACCAAACTGGTAATAATCAGGTGTATAATCTCTGTATGATCCGTTAAGTAATTTATCATACTTATACATTTCTCCTTTTTCAATGGATATTGCCTTAAGTAAATTCTGGAATCCGGGACTTCTTCCCCTTCCTGATTCAGTAAATAGTGATTCATTGAAAACGGCTTCGCCTTCAATATACCAGAGAGGAAGCAGGCTGACAACAACACCGGGAAACTGCTGTCCGAAAATGAGAGACATGACTTTTGAAAAACCATAAGTGAGAGACTGCATCTGCATTACATGGGTCAGTTCGTGTAATGCCAGCTGCCTTTTGTTATCAAGAGGCAGTGAATTCTGATCCGGGGTGGGATATATCTCCATTCGTTTGGGTGCCCAGGCTACATAGCCGTTTGCCTGGGTAGTATAATTATGAATTATGACAGGGATATTAAGTTTCTTTTCAGGAAAGAATGAAGAGATTTCGGAATATGCCTTTTCAAGCTCTTTTGCGAATTGAATACCTCCTGATCCGTATGTCTCGGGATAAATAACGGTAAATTTCCCCGTTTTAACCTGAAGCCATTTAACAGAAGCAGGATCCTGTCCTGTATTATAGTATTGAGCTGAAACAGCCGGTGAAACGAGACAGAGTAAGAAGGTATATAGTATTGACTTAAAACCGGTTTTATGATTCATGGCTCAAAAATAGCAAATTAAAAAAAATCCGTACTTTCGTCATCTGTTTCTTTACAGGAAGTGTGAATTAATATGGAATAAATGAAGAGATTCAGATTTATCAATAACATATCGGGGTGGATTGTCTTTGTCATCGCCGCTATCACATATCTTCTTACACTTGAACCTACAACCAGCCTTTGGGATTGTGGTGAATTCATTGCCTCCGCGTATAAACTGGAAATCGGGCATCCTCCGGGCAGTCAGGTTTTCATGATACTTGCCAGGTTCTTCACCCTTTTTGCAGGGGGTGATACTTCAAAGGTTGCAGTAATGATCAATGCCATGTCGGGCCTTGTAAGTGCCTTTACGATCTTATTTCTCTTCTGGACCATAACTCATCTGGCAAGGAAGATTCTTGTTAAGGATGAGAGCATGTTCAATACAACAAGAATAACAGCAATTATGGCTGCCGGGGTAACAGGAGCCCTTGCATATACTTTTTCTGATTCATTCTGGTTCTCTGCTGTCGAAGGTGAAGTATATGCAACTTCCTCCTTTTTTACTGCTGCGGTATTCTGGGCCATCCTTAAATGGGAGGAGATTGCTGATGAAAAGAATGCCGACAGGTGGATAATACTGATTGCATTCATGATGGGTCTTTCAATAGGTGTGCACCTGCTCAATCTGCTTACCCTTCCTGCTATAGTCCTGGTTTATTATTTTAGAAAATTTGAATTTTCATGGAAAGGGCTGGTCATTTCAATTGCCTCATCTTTTGTGATGGTGGCACTGCTGCTATGGGGGATAATGCCAGGCACAGTAAAAATATCATCAAAGCTCGATCTTTTCTTTGTTAACACACTGAGTCTCCCTCCAAACAGCGGAGTGATCTTTCATATGATACTTCTTACGGCAATGTTCATCCTTGCGGTCAGATCCTCATTAATCTCAAATAACAGGGCCAGGAACAGCATAATAGCTATCGGAGCCCTTTTTCTGACAGGTATCTGGATAGTATCGAGCTCAGCCTTTGTGAATATACTATTGTTAATCCTGGTAGCCCTGTTTATCTGGTACATAGCTTCAAAAAACAGGGTTGTGCTGAATACAATGCTCACGGCTATAATGGTCATTCTGATAGGCTTTTCATCTACTGCTATTATTGTTATTAGAGCATCTGCCAATACTCCTCTTAATGAAAACAATCCAAGCAATGCTTTTAACCTGTTATATTATCTCAACAGGGAACAGTACGGGCAGAGTCCGTTAATCAAAGGGCCTTACTACAATGCGCCGGTACTCGATTATGGAGAGGGAAAACCTGTTTATGCCCTGGCGAATGGTAAATATATAGTGACTCACCGCAGACTTGAACGCATCTATGATGAAAGATTTATAACCCTTTTCCCACGCATGTGGAGTGAACAGAGCGAACATGAAGATATTTACAGGGAGTGGGGAGGTAACAAGGGTATATCATTACAGGTTACCGATCAGTCGGGAGAGAGAGTTACAATTAAAAAACCGCGATATAGTGAGAATCTGAAATTTATGTTCAGTTACCAGTACGGGTACATGTATTTCAGGTATTTCATGTGGAATTTCTCAGGTAAACAAAATGACACACAGGGTACGGGCGGTGCCATTAATGGCAACTGGATTACCGGAATAAAGTTACTCGACGAGCCGAGAACAGGGACAGTTGATCTGCCGGCAGGATTAAAAGAAGATACTTCAAGAAACAAATACTACCTGCTGCCGTTCCTTCTTGGATTGGCAGGGCTCTTCTATCAGCTTAACCGGGATAACAAAAACTGGTGGATCATTTTGCTGCTTTTTGTTATGACAGGTATTGCGATCGTCTTTTATCTTAACCAGTATCCGAACCAACCCAGGGAGCGTGATTACGCATATGTGGGCTCATTCTACTTTTACGCGGTGTGGATAGGACTGGGGATGCTTGCTCTGTTCGAGGGCATAGCAAAGCTTACAGGCGAAAAAATTGCTGCACCTCTTGCCGGATTGCTATGCCTTGCAGCGGTCCCGGTGCTCATGGCTTCCGAAAACTGGGATGATCATGACAGATCGCACAGATACCTGGCACGTGATGTTGCATTCAACTACCTTAATTCATGCGAACCTGATGCAATACTTTTTACAAACGGGGATAATGACACATTCCCCTTATGGTATGCCCAGGAGGTTGAGGGAGTAAGAACCGATATACGCGTCTGTAACCTGATGCTTTTGAATACCGACTGGTACATCGACCAGATGAAGTATAAAACCTATGAATCCGATCCCTTACCGGTTACACTTCCGACAAAGAAATACTATGACGGCATAAATAACCAGGTCTTTATTATTGAAAAGACAAAGGATCCGGTTGATATTGGTACAATTATCGACTGGGTAAACAGCGAAAACAAGGCAACAAAGATACAGATCTCTCCTACCGAGGTGCTTGATATAATTCCCTCCCGTACAATACGTCTTCCGGTAGATGTGAAAAAAGTACTGGAATCGGGGACAGTAAAGCCTGAGGATTCGTCAAAGATCGTGCCCTATATTGATATTAAGCTCAGGGGAAATTCCATTTTAAAAAGCCAGCTTCTCATTCTTGATATTCTGGCCCATAATAACTGGGAGCGGCCTGTTTATTATGTAACCGGGTATCACAACGATGCACTCGGGCTCGAGGAATATTTTCAGCTTGAAGGACTCGCTTACCGTCTTGTACCGATCAAAACCGAAAATAAGAGCTGGCTTGATTACGGACGCATAAATACGGATATACTGTATGACAATATGATGAATAAATTCGTATGGGGAGGAGCCAATGATCAAAGAGTGAATATAGACTATCATCACAGACGCACACTGATAGTAATAAGGGCCAGACTCAATTATGCAAGGCTTGCTGAAGCGCTGGCTAAAGAAGGTAAAAATGAGAAGGCCGTCAGTGTTCTTGAGCATTGTATGGAGGTTCTTCCACTTGAAAAGATACCCTATGATCCCTATGTGCCTGATATCATAGAAGCATATTTCCTGGCAGGAGCCTCAGATAAGGCTGTTGAAATGACGAAAGCATTAAGCGAGTATTATTATGATCAGCTGGATTATTACCTTAAACAGACGCCTTACATAGTAAGCTCAACTGAATATGAGATTCAGACGGCTATTCAGTATACATCCAGAACAGCTATAGCGTGTGAGGCGTTTGGTGAAAAAGAACTGGCAGACCAGATAAACGCAAAACTCGAAGATTATTACTCACGTTATCTGATGACACAGAAGCTCTCATCAAGATAAAAAACGCAGGGGTCAGTCTATATATGAGGGCAAGACCTCGTGTTTAAGGTACTTTTCAATAAGGAAAAAAATCTTTTCAGGATAGATCGGCTTCAGCACATATTCGTTGCACCCTGCAAGATAGGCTTCCGTTTTTGATTGTTCGGAGGAATAGGCCGTAAGCATAAGGACCGGTACATTTTTCCTTGTTTTCCTGAAAATCCTCAGACATTCAATTCCATTGATTAGAGGAATGAGAAAATCCATGAAAACAAGATCAATTCTGCCCTTTTCAAGGTTTATGTAATCAATGAATTCCTTTCCGTTATGGAATATATTTATGTGTGCACCTGAACTTTTAAGAAGAGTCTCATAGTATTTTATTGATGGCAGATCGTCCTCTACAATAATTATCTTCTTGCCCTCAAGTTGTAAATCGCTGATATTCAGTGCCATAATAAGTGTTAAACAAACTTGTATAAAAGTACGACAAGAAAACGATTAAGAGACCGGCAGAGATGTCAGTTATTAACAATTTTTCAACACTGCTTGTTAACTCTGAAAATCGGGCACTTGCATACTTGAATAATAATTTGCAATTTCGTAGTTACATTCATACTATCAGTCATGCTTAGTAAATCCAGATTATTTAGAACAACCATTTTCTTCCTGATCCCGATTTTACAGGTGTTCAACACTTACGGGCAGGGAGGATTTGATAATCCTACGAGAGCCCTGTATATTTTTGACCTAGCGAAATATATTGATTACGGACCCGGTTTCGCCGATTCCTCAAATTTTAAGATAGGAGTCATGCTGGGTGATTATGATCTTATTTACGAACTGGGCAACCTGGCTAAAACAAGGACAAAGATCCAGGATAAACCGGTTGTCATAGTTGGATTTAAGAAAATTGAAAGCATAACTCACACCCAGGTATTGTATCTGAACAAGACGGCGGATTTTAATATTGAAAAGGTCAAAGACAAGATTGCCGGACACCAGACAATGCTGATTACCGAGGGATATGAATTCCAGGAATCGATGCTGAATTTTATTGTGGTAAACGGGAAGCCTCGTTATGATATTAATGAGGAAATGGTAAAAAAGGCCCAAATGAGTATTCCCCAGGAAGTTCTCTTCATGGCTGTTAAGACAAAAGAGGACTGGGAGAATCTTTATGATATTGCAAGCAAGGAGATAGAGGTTCAGAAGGAGACTATCAGGCAGCAGCTTGAGACCATTGATGTTCAGAAACAGGAGATACTTAAACAAAAGGCCCTGCTCGACAGCCTCGACAAACAGATCGCAGAAAAGGAGAAAGCACTGAATGAGAAGCAAAGACAGCTTAACGCACAGTTAATCCAGATAAGCAGGCAGCAGTCTGAAATAGTATCCCAGCGTAATACTATTGCCGAGCAACTGAGAGCGGTACAGGTGCAGAAAGACACTCTTGCCAGCCAGAGAGCCAAAATTGCAGTCCAGATGGCTGAAATAAGCGATAAACAGAATACTATTAGCGAACAGGAAGACAGGATTAAAATCCAGATCGAAACACTGGAAAAACAGAAGATAGTGCTCTCTGCTGTTCTCTTTGTCCTGTTCCTGGCCATAATCCTGGCCTACTACATCTACAGGGGATACAGGATCAAGAAGGAGGCCAACATTAAGCTCGAAGAGAAGAACAGAACCATATCACTACAGAAAGATGAGATTGAGCGTCAACGCGATCTGGCAGCCGCTCAGAGGGATCAGATAGCTTACCAGAAAAAGCATATTACCGATAGTATAATGTATGCCAAGAGGATCCAAACTGCTCTTATCCCTTCGCTTGAATTATTCAGTGATAAGCTGGAACACTTTGTTCTCTATAAACCGCTTGCAATAGTCAGCGGTGATTTTTACTGGGTAAGCACGGTAGAGAAAAAACAGATCATCATTTCTGCCGACTGTACGGGACATGGTGTCCCCGGGGCATTTATGAGCATGCTTGGAGTAACCATGCTTAATGAGATAGTTAACAGCAAGGGCACTATAATGCCTGACCAGATCGTTGAAAACCTGAGACAGGGAGTTATTAAATCATTTAACCAGGTTGCAGATGAGGATAGCCTGAAAGACGGTATGGATATAGCTGTTTGTACTGTCGATTTTGAAACTGATACACTATGGTTCTCAGGAGCAAACTGTCCGCTATATCTTGTAAGAGGAGGCGAGCTTATTCATTACAGGGGCGATAAAATGCCTGTCGCGATACATTACAGGATGCAGCCTTTTACTCTTCATAAGATAGATCTTAAAAAGAATGATCAGTTCTATATCTTCTCTGATGGTTATGCGGATCAGTTCGGGGGGCCAAGGCAGAAGAAATTCATGTCGATGCACCTGAAAGAGACACTGGTGGCAATGGGTGACATGCCAATGATTAAACAGGCAGAAAAACTGGATCAAATATTTGAGGAATGGCGCGGAGACTCTCCCCAGGTGGATGATGTGACACTGATAGGAGTCAGATATTAGCGACATTCCCAGGTAGTCGTCAAAGGGCCTACTGTTATTGGTGGCGCTGCTTCTTTAGCCAATAAGTCAGCACCACAATATTCGGTCTCATTACCATATGTTACATCTCCGGTTGTACTATCTGTCATAACCTCACGGCAGAATTTACATTTCTCAAGAGCTTCACAGGCAGTGGCGGCCCAGACTAAGAAGAGAAATGCTGCGGCATATTTGATTTTTCTTTTCATTTGAATTTTATTTCACTTCAAAATTATAAAACTCTTTTAAAATAGTACATATATTTCCTGAAAAGGTTGCTTATGAAATATTTTTTGAATACAAAATGCATCAATTCCTTAAATTGCAAGTCATTTAAACAGGAATGAAAATGATTATTAACCAATTATTATTAATACCATGGAAGAAGCAAAAACCATTGACGACACAAGGATGAAGAAACATGTTACCGTAGTCGGGGTAATTCACATTGCATTCGGAGTTTTGGGGCTTATCGGTGCATTGTCGGTCTTCTTTGCCCTCCATTTTGCAAGGGGATTTGTGAGCAATGAAGAGATACCAGAAATGGTTCTCAGTATGCTGGCTATCAGTCTGCCGCTCCTTATCGGATTTATATCAACACTCGGACTTGTAGGAGGTATAGGACTTTTAGCTTATAAGAGCTGGGCAAGATACCTGGTAATTATCGTTGCCGCCCTTGGCTGTCTTAATATTCCTATCGGAACCCTCAAAGGAGTCTATTCATTATGGGTCCTGCTGCAGGACGAAACTGTCAGACTGTTTGAGAAGCAGTAAACACAGCATTTATTATTTTTATTGGGAGTGTTGAAAAAGTCCTTCGTGAACCTTTGTGACAACCTTGGTGCGATTTTGTGGTAAATATTAATTCATTGAACCACAAAGGATCACAAAGGAAAACTCAAAGTAACACGAAGGAAAAAATAAAATAATATTACTTTTTCAACACCCCCATTTTATATATTTGAAGAAAATTTCAAATTACATGGCAGAAGACAACAAAATTATCTTCTCAATGTATCGTGTGGGAAAAACCTTTCCTCCTCACCGCCAGATGCTTAAGGACATTTCTCTCTCCTTTTTTCTGGGTGCAAAAATAGGTATAATAGGGCTTAACGGATCGGGGAAATCGACACTTCTTAAGATCATTGCAGGAAAAGAAAAAGAGTACCGGGGAGAAGTAACATTCATGCCCGGTTATTCAGTGGGATATCTTCCACAGGATCCTCTTCTTGATGAAAAACGAACCGTTAAAGAGATCATTGAAAAGGGTGTAAAAAATATAGTGGACCTTATTAAGGAATATGAAAAGATAAATAACAGCTTTGGAGATCCGGAGGTTTATGAAAATGCCGACAGGATGCAGCAGCTTATGGACAGGCAGGCTGAGCTCCAGGAGAAGATCGATTATCTTGACGGTTGGAATATTGATCACAAGCTGGAAAGAGCAATGGATGCCCTCCGCTGTCCTGAGGGAGATACGAAGGTAAATATCCTTTCAGGCGGAGAACGCCGAAGAGTCGCTCTTTGTCGCCTTCTGTTGCAACAACCGGATATTCTGCTTCTTGATGAGCCGACAAACCACCTCGATGCAGAATCGGTTCAATGGCTCGAAACTACATTGAAACAATACCATGGCACGGTTATTTGCATAACTCACGACAGATATTTTCTTGATAATGTTGCAGGGTGGATACTTGAACTTGACAGAGGTGAAGGAATCCCCTGGAAAGGCAACTATTCATCATGGCTCGAGCAAAAGGCAAAACGGCTCGAAATTGAAGAAAAGGGCAATGTTAAAAGAATAAAAATTCTGGAACGGGAACTGGAATGGGTCAGAATGTCGCCAAAAGCAAGACATGCAAAATCAAAGGCACGTCTCGGAGCTTATGAAAACCTTCTTAATCAGGATGTTAAGCAGAAGGAAGAGAAGCTTGAAATATTCATTCCTAACGGACCAAGACTGGGGGATAAGGTGATAAGAGCATCACATGTTGCAAAATCATTTGATGACAAGCTATTATTTGAAGAGCTGGATTTCAACCTTCCGCCAAACGGAATAGTTGGAGTAATAGGAGCTAACGGAGCCGGAAAAACAACCCTCTTCAGGATGATCATGAAACAGGAAGTCGCAACAAAAGGAAAATTTGAGATAGGAGAGACAGTGACACTGGGCTATGTCGATCAGGCTCATTCTGCCATCGATCCATCAAAAACGGTCTACGAGGTAATTTCCGGAGGACAGAACGATATAATGGTAGGCAACCGGCTTATAAATGCCAGGGCATATGTTGCCAGATTTAACTTTACGGGTGCCGACCAGGAGAAAAAATGTGAGGTGCTGTCCGGCGGCGAAAGGAACAGGCTTCACCTGGCTCTTACCCTAAAATCAGGTGCTAACGTACTGTTACTTGATGAGCCGACCAATGATATAGATGTAAATACATTACGGGCTCTTGAAGAGGGACTTGAAAATTTTGCCGGCTGTGCAGTCATAATATCACACGACAGGTGGTTCCTCGACAGGGTAACAACCCACATACTGGCATTTGAAGGCAATTCCAGGGCAGTGTGGTTTGAGGGTACTTATTCCGAATATGAGGAGAATTACAAGAAACGAGTCACAGATACTACGCCCAAAAGGATTAAGTATAAGAAACTGGTGTAATAAATAGGGGCGCAAGGGCTCAACGGCTCAATGGTGCAACGGCACAACCCTCTCTCCCGCTAAAGCGGGGCAGGCTCTCCTCTAAAGAGGAGGAGAAAGTTAAAATATATCATTTAAGAATCCCGATAGCAATTCCTGCAACAGGCGAAACACCTGAAAAATCTATATTGAACCAGTTCTTGTATTTTGTAAAGCCCTTCTCATTCTTGTATCCGCTAAGCTTAATATTTCCGCCTGCAAAAACATCGATAGCCAATGCATTGAAGAGAGGTAATTTAAATCCGAGAATGACACCTCCGGCATAAATATTTAATTTTTGTATTATTTCCTTATCCTGCCATTCAAAGATATCCGGTTCAACCTCAACTAATTCAGGATGAGTCCCTTTAATAGAAATTCTCCTGTACATGAACTGAGGTGCCGCATATAATCCAAGCGGTGCTGCTTTCCTTCCGGGATGATTTGCCATCAGGTAATTCCTGAGCTGGAAATTTAATCCGCCTCCGGAAATAACTTCACCTTCATATGTGAAGTATTTATTTGTTGCAGCATCAAGGTATGCAAACTCCTGGTTGGAGAAATAATAATTTGATATACCCTGATTGGTTGAATAGGTTGCCAGTCCTCCCAGAGTGAAGGAAAGTGAATGTGTAAGTATCCGTTCGTATGAAAGATAAAAAGTCCCTTCCATAAGGCGGACAGGATCGAGCATTATTGCAGAATTATAATCAGCAATAAATACAGGTTCTTCTGCAGCAACAGGTTGTTGCCGGACTTCGACAGGAATACCCTCTGTATGAGGTATCTTCATCAATGAATCCATTTCATTGATTTTCTTTGTCATCATCTGAGGATCAAAATCCATGGAATTTACTTTACTGTCGATTTCATTAAGCCTGATGTCAAGTTCTTTTGGCTTTGCTTCCCAAAGCTTGATTTTGGTATCGAGAAGGTCAAGTTTTGAATCGAGAAGCTGCAGCTTAAGATCAAGCATCTGTGATTTCTGTGCGATTGTATCCTGTGAGTAACTATACAGACAGGAACCCAGGGACAGTATTAATCCAATGATTAACAGCTGCTTACATACATTTGATTTCATTTTATTTAAGTTTTAAGGGTTTAGTTGGGATAATATGTTTGAGATATATCTAATGTTAAGGTCAGTACAATAGAAATACACAAAATCCCTGCCAGAATTTTGCAATTCGGAACCAGCTACACTCCGAATTAGCGAAAAGAAGTAACTTTAGCTTATGTAAATATTTGAATCCTATGATTACATGGAACAGAATAATTTTATTTGTTGCTTTACTATTCATTGCAGGAAAAGCAAACCCACAGTCAATTGAAACAGTTATCCAGTCAGGACATTATGCTGCTGTTACTACTGTATGCACCAATTACGACGGGCAATTCATTGCCACAGGGAGTTCAGATAAAACGATTATCTTATGGCGAAGTTCTGACGGGAAACAGATCCGTTCTTTCCGGGGAAGCCCTTCAGGTATCTCTTATGTCGAGTTTAACCGGCAGGGAAACAGGGTTCTTTCCCTCAGCGAAGATGGCACAATTATAATCTGGGATATAGACTCAGGGAAGGAGGTGAACAGATTAAAGCTCCCTGATGACAGGTTCACCTGTGCCTCTTTTCATCCTGACGGAACAGAGATCGTAACGGGTAGCAGGAAATCAGGTGTCTCAACATGGAATATACAAACCGGAGAGAAAATCCGTGAGTTTGAAGCTAAACCGAAAGATCTTTATGGAGCCAGGGGATTTGTTTATCCTGAAACAAAAACTGTTACTTTCAGTATTGACGGACGGTTCATTGTTGCCGGTGTGGGCGATAATACTGCAATCCTCTGGGATGCAAAAACAGGTGATGAATTAAAGAAATTCAAAAAAACCAGGACAACCTGTACTTCCTGTATTGCTGAGGCAGCAATAACGTCAGACAATAAATATATTCTTACAGCCCGAACAGATTCCATAAAGATGTTTGATCGTTCTTCCGGAGCATTGGTCAGGGAATTCTATGGCCGTGGAGGCTCCCTGGAAGGTTTAACGATCAGCAATGATGAGCGATTTGTGGCTGCTATTGAATATGGTGTTGCAAGGATTTGGGAAATTAAAACGGGCAAAATGGTTACTCAGTCAGGAGACTATTCACAGAATAAAATCCTGTCAGCAGCAATAAGCCCTGATGGAAAGTATCTGATAACCGGCAGTGAGAAACGAATTACGGATGTATGGGACATGGAGTCAGGAAAAAAGATTTTAACACTGAAAGGTTACCTGAACGAGGTGGATGAAAGAATACTGACAGATTCGTACATGTACTGGGCGGCACTTGTCAATGAAGCAAAACTGAGTCCTGATGGAAAATATATTGCTGTTGGCAGAACAGGTAACAATGCAAAGCTCATTGATTTTAAAACGGGCAGAGTATTAAATACTTTAAGGGGACATAGTAGTATGGTAATAAGCCTTTGCTTCAGCCCTGACGGGAAATACCTTGCTACAGGAGGCCTTGACGGTAAAGCAATCGTCTGGAATGTAGAAACAGGAGTTTCGGTACAGACAATTAGTTTCCCCGATGAGAAACTTGCCATATTTTCAGTCGACATCAGCACCGACGGAAAAATGCTTGCAACAGCCGACTGGGGAGGATATGTATATATCTGGGATATTGAAACCGGTAAAAACATCAGGGTTGTTTCACCACACGACAGGATGGGTGTTTACCAGGTAAAATTCTTGCCCAGCGGGGTCTATTTTATTTCAGCCGGACTTGACAGAAAACTTAAACTGACAGAAATAGATACGGGACAGGAGATAAGGGTTTTTACGGGACATACAGACCTGGTAAATTCCATTAATCTTAATCCCGAAGGAGACAGGATAATCACATCAGGCTGGGATGGGACGATCCGGATATGGGATTTTTATTCCGGGCTGCAGGTTTTGAGGATAAGGGCCCATCAGGGCGGCGTATATAATGCAAAATATGATCCTTCAGGAGAATATATTGTATCAGGAGGTGATGATTTTCTTGTGAAGCAGTGGGATGCATCGACAGGAGCAATGATCAGTGAACTTGCGGGTCACCAGGGTGGAGTGGGAGATGTAAATATCACAAAAGATCTCCGGTACATAATTTCAGGAAGCCGTGACGGTTCGATAAGAATCTGGGATCTGCCCGAAAAAAGGGAAATAGTATCACTGGTCTTTCTGAACGAAAACGACTGGTTCATTAAAAATCCGCAGGGATACTTCGATGCCTCTGAAGGGGCATTCAATTCAATCTCATTTGTGAAAGGGACAGAAGTATATTCTATCGGACAGTTTTTCAATGAATTCTTCCGGCCAGGATTATATACGGAAGCCTTTGATGAAAACACGACAGCATTCAGGCAGAACATTGTTCAGACCATTGAGAAATCTCCGCCACCGGAAGTGGAAATAATCATTCCTGAAAATGGTTCGGTTATGGAAAATCCTATTGTATCATTAATGGTGAAGGTAACAAACCAGGGAGGTGGTGTAAAGGAATTCAAAGTGATGCATAACGGTAAAAGACAGGAAATAGATGCTTCGGATCTTAGAAGAATGACAAAGGAGGGTCAGTATGCCATGAAGACCTTCAGTGTTAACCTCGTTCCGGGGGAAAATGAAATATCAGTTTCTGCTTTCAGCAATGATAATATTGAATCTCAACAAAAAAGCATAAATCTAATTTATAAAGGATTGCAGAAAAGTTCCGATTGTTATTTGCTGAGCATCGGGATTAACAAATATCAGAATGAGAACCTTACACTGACTTATGCCCGCCCTGATGCCCGGGCTTTTGCAGAATTCATAAATAAGAATGCAGGAAAGCTTTTCAACAAAATTCACTCCTTTACCCTCTTTGATGGCAATGCAACCAGGGAAAATATCCTTTCTGCAATTGATGAAATAAGCAGTACTATGAAGAAAGAGGATGTATTTATATTCTTTTATGCAGGACATGGGAGCACTGATAATGGGGTCTTTTATTTTATCACTTCAGAGATAACGGGGATGTATCAGGAGAATAAGCTAAAGGATGCACTTCGTGTGAATGAGTTACAGGAGAAATTCAAGTTGCTTCCGGCATTAAAGCAGGTTGTGTTCGTAGATGCATGTCACTCAGGAAGCTCTGTGGAGACACTGGCAATGCGCGGTGCTTCAGAGGAAAAAGCCCTGGCTCAGCTCTCCCGCAGTTCAGGTGTGCATGTAATGGCCTCATCCGAAAGTGAACAGCAATCGGCAGAAATAAAAAGCCTGGGACATGGAGTATTCACATATGTTTTGCTTGAAGCTCTCAACGGTAAAGCCGATGGTGCACCTGCCGATTCAAAGATCACGGTTTATGAGATAAAATCATATATCGACGACCAGGTGCCTGAAGTATCATTTAATCTTATAAGGCACAAACAGTTTCCAAGCACTTTCTCAATGGGACATGATTTCCCGCTGGTGATGGAATAGAAAAGTCAGAGTCGCAGCAGGGCTGACTGCAGATCTTCCGCAAAATATATCATATTTCCCCTGTTGGATTCTCGGATGAAGTCTCTAAGGCTTTTGCTTTCATATTTTGAGAAATTTCCGATAATTGCCAGTTTGAAATTGTAATTGGAGAATTTCTGCAATATTTCACCTGCAAACCGTGTACTCAGGTCAAAGAAATCTTTATTGAGATTTTTTTCATGTATAATCATCCTGTTGCATCCCTGGTAGTTCAGATCGGCCATAAGGTCAAGGGCATCCTGGACTTCGTTGATAATGAAATTATTATCAGTCAGTTCAGCGATGACCTGATCATTTATTTCATGAAATGTGAACATTCCGTGTTTAGGTTAAATTTATCTACGTATTTAAAGCCGGCTTTTAATACGTAGAATCTTTGTAAAACTCACAATAGCAGGAAGTTATACGGCATATAATTTTCTGGCATGTAATCAACATGTGTTTTTTGTTTGACGATCTGCAGCCATCTGGAAGGTTCGTTGCATGTAACGAACCTACTTCTCCCATTCTCTATTTCTCATATTCCCCCTTCTCATTTTCTCGCTCTCACTCTTTTTTAGTAGTCCTACCAGGAATCGAACCTGAATCTGAAGTTTAGGAAACTTCCGTTCTATCCATTGAACTATAGGACCAAATAGCGGGGCAAAAATATTGCTTTTTTTTGTCAATACAAATCATAAATGCAATTAGATACGAGACTTAATCATACCCGCACTATACTGTTGGATTCATTAAATCATCAAAAAATAGGCTATATTTGATGCTTTCAAATAATCTGAACATGAACTGGATCGACCTTATAATAGTAATCATCCTGGGTATATCTCTGATAAGAGGATTTACAGAAGGTTTTGTGAGGGAGGCGGCATCACTGGCTGCGTTGATACTGGGAATATGGGGTGCAATCAGATTCTCGACTTTAACAGCCGGAAAGCTGTACGACTGGTTTGATATGACCGGGCAGTATGTAGGTATAATTGCATTTTTAGTGACTTTCGGAATCATTGTTGTCTTAATCCATTTCGTCGGCATATTTGTTGACAAAATAGTTAAAGCTGTTTCCCTGGGTTTTCTGAACAGGCTCCTTGGTCTGGTTTTCGGATTATTAAAATCGGCGCTCATTCTCAGCGTATTCTTTGTTATTCTTAATGCCATTGATGCTCGCAGGCCCTTTCTTCCAAAAGAAAAGATTGAGGAATCGATGTTTTACAATCGCATATCCGATTTTGCCCCGGCCCTCTTTCCTGTCATCGGGGAAGGTGATTTCAGGAAGAGCTTTGACAGGATTAAAAAGAAACCGGACACAGAACCGGAACCGGAACTTAAACCGGAAGAAATAACTATTTAACCCTGATTGCTATATTTGCAATTCTGAAATAAGAATTATATGAATTTTATCGAGGAACTGAAATGGCGCGGCATGTTACATGATATCATGCCGGGAACGGAGGAATTACTGCAAAAGGAAATAACCAGGGGATATATCGGATTTGACCCTACGGCCGATTCGCTTCATATAGGCCACATGGTACAGGTGATGCTGCTGGTTCATTTCCAGCGTGCAGGACATGTACCCATAGCTCTGGTGGGAGGAGCCACCGGGATGATAGGTGATCCTTCAGGAAGAGCAGAAGAGAGATCACTGCTTGATGAGCAGACTCTCAGAAAAAACCAGGAGGGGATAAAGAAGCAACTGTCGAAATTTCTTGATTTTCAGTCGGACAAAAAGAACAGGGCCATAATGGTCAATAATTATGACTGGATGAAAGAATACTCTTTTCTTGGTTTTATCCGCGACATAGGAAAGCATATAACAGTCAATTATATGATGGCAAAGGATTCAGTAAAAAAGAGATTGGGATCCGATGCTAAAGAGGGTATGTCATTTACCGAGTTTTCTTACCAGCTTGTGCAGGGAACAGATTTCCTTCACCTTTATTATGAATATGGGTGCAGACTGCAAATGGGCGGTTCCGATCAATGGGGCAATATAATCACAGGCACCGAACTGATCCGGCGTAAGACAGGCGGAGAGGCCTTCGCACTGACCTGTCCTCTTATAACCAAATCGGGCGGTTCAAAATTCGGCAAGACGGAAACCGGAAATGTATGGCTCGATCCTGAAAAAACATCACCATACCATTTCTACCAGTTCTGGTTAAATGTGTCTGATGAAGACGCCGGGAAATATATTAAAATATTCACCCTCCTTGATCATAAAGAAATAGAGGATATTATTTCGCAACACAAAAGATCGCCGCATGAACGCCTGCTTCAGAAGCGGCTCGCCGAAGAGGTCACAATTATGGTACACTCGCAGGAGGAACTTGAATCAGCAAAAGATGCTTCACAGATACTGTTCGGGAAAGGAACAACAGATTCGTTGAAAAGGATGAATGAAAGCACCTTCCTTTCTGTATTTGGGGGAGTTCCCACTTTTAATGTTAAAAGGGAGATACTCAAAGGAGGATTAACATTTACAAGCCTGTGTACCGAACACGCAAATGTATTTGCATCAAAGGGAGAACTTAAAAGAATGACACAAGGGGGAGGAGTGAGCCTCAATAAAATGAAGGTTGAAAATCCTGATATAATAATTGGCGAGGACCAGCTTCTGAACGAAAAATATTTACTGGTTCAGAAAGGAAAGAAGAACTATTTCCTGATAAGTGTTTTGTGATAATTACCTGAGATCTGCGGCAATAATCGAGACATCATCAAACAGATATGGATTTGTATCGGGTATGCCAAGATAACTGATTAAAGCCTGTATGTTATCCTTTACCGGTTCTTTATTTGAGATATAACGGATTATTTCTTTTGTACCAATATCTTTTCCTTCCTCATCCTTCAGCTCTGAAAGTCCGTCGGTATAGCATACTATTTTTGAGTAATTCCTGACAGGAAACTCGATCTTTATAACGGCAGGGATTTCGTCGAGCATTCCTATTCCAACGCAACCGGCCTTAAAATGATCCACCCTGCCTGTTGAAGTATTATACAAAACAGGAGGATTATGAGCTGCATTCACATATTCCAGAACCTTTTTCCTGTGATCATAGCGGGCGACAAAGAATGTAATGAATTTTTCCCCGGCAGCATTTAATACAACAATCTCATTAAGCTTGTTAACAAGAAATTCCAGATCAACGTCAGCTGTAAACATTGCGCGCAGGCTCGCCTGGAAATTTGACATCAGGATTGCAGCGGAGATACCTTTACCTGAAACGTCAGCAATACAAAATCCTGTTTTTGTTTCTGAAAGCTTAAGGCAGTCATAATAGTCTCCTCCTACCTCGAAATGAGGATGATAATAGCCGTTTACTATTATTTCGGGGCTTTGCGGCATGTGCCGGTTATCGGGGATCAACATTTGCTGCATCCTGGCAGCCAGTTCCAGCTCTTTCTTAAGAGCCTCCTGGCGGAGGCTTTCCTTATGCAGCCTGATGTTCTCTATGGCGACAATTATAATGCTGGAGATCGTCTGGATGAAGTTAAGATGTTTAAGCACCGGGCTCATTCCTTCACCTTCCTCCTCGATATCACCGATAAAGAGAAAAGCAAGATGGACATTGTTATTAAAAACAGGGACAATGATGTCGACTCCCTCAAAATCCATGTCAGAAGAGACATAAGTAATATCATCAAAGCCAAGTAAACGTGATTCGACATCAATTTTTTCAAATTTTTTCGGAAATCCGGCGTTGAAAAGACACTCCCAGGACTCAGAACGCTTGAATATCAGGATTTTACCAATTCCCAGGCTCTCCCTCAGGATAGATTCATATTTAGAAAGAAGTGTCTCAGTAGGCAGGTTTGCATTGATGGATAATGTAATGTCAAGCAGAGAATCCAGCTTGAATTTGGATATCTTAAGCCTGTCGTTCGGGATCTTCCTGCTTTTCATTTCGAAATCTAACTCTTTACGCGCTCCATGTATGAGCGATTATGGGTATCAATTTTTATTTTATCTCCTGTGTTGATAAACAACGGAACCATTATTATACTTCCGTTTTCCATTTTAGCCTGTTTATATGCATTTGTTGCTGTGTCGCCTTTAATACCCAGTTCAGAGTAAACAACCTCCATCACAACAAACTGCGGCAGTTCCACGGAAAGCACATTTTCCGTATCTGCATGCACAACAACCTCAACTTTTTGTCCTTCCGGCAAAAATTCAGGATAATCTATAACTACCTCCTCAACATGTATCTGTTCAAATGTCTCAAGGTGCATGAAGTAATAACCAACATCATCCTTGTAAAGATACTGGTAAGGGCGTCTCTCAACCCTTGCCACATTCACTTTTATTCCTGAAGAGAATGTATTGTCAATTATTCTTCCTGTTTTAATATTTTTGAGTTTTGTTCTTACAAATGCCGGTCCTTTTCCGGGCTTTACATGTTGAAACTGTACAATGGTATAAAGGTCATTGTTATATTCAATGACCAATCCATTCCTGAAATCTGCAGTACTAGCCATAAATTTAGTAATTATTACTGATTTATCTTATTTCTTGTCAATCTCCAGGGGATATTTAAGACCTTCATAGGCTACCATATCCACCATAAAAGCTCCCACAAAGATATCAAAACGAATCTTAACCGGTAAAAAATTTTCATCATCCGAGAACCAGAATGAGACATCTTCCTCGGTTTTAAACAGTCTCCCTTTTTCGGTTACAGGATTGAACTTATGGCATCTGATCCTGCCGGCCTTTGTTTTTATCTCCTCAACGCCCATATATCTTATCTTTATGGGATATAATTCATCGGTGAACCAGGTTATAACGGTTATCATCTCTCCCTCTCTGACCTTGTCAAGCCCGGGAAAAATACGGTTCCTGTACCAGTAAAAACATGAAAGGATATCATGGATACCCTGGGGTGTAATATGTATACCAGTAAGATCGCTTGTAAGAATTGCTGAATCCTTCCTGGTTTTATGGTCAAAGTACACCTCGTTGTATCTCCTGTACCTGCCCTCGCTTATATTCCTGACCGCTAATACAGGAAGCTCGGTTTTCGGATCCATATAGCTTTCATATACATCAAGCACTTTAAAAATAACATCAGCCAGTCCTGTCGTTCTTCCTGTCAGCACAGAGTGCCACACCTCTTTACCGTTCATGGTATCTTCTCTCAGTTCCAGCGAGGCAACACCACCGGTAAGTACCCCGTAATGAACGATATATGAAATCTTTTCCCCGGGCTGATATATTGTTACCTGGCCATTGCACGGCATTAAACAGAGTAAATAAAATCCGGGTATAAGAAGAATTTTTCTCATGATATTAAAATCACCGGCAATTAACGGGCCAATTCTTTCCCGATAATATTTTTTACAGGTTTGGTAGCAATAAAATCCTTGAGGTAAAAGGGTTCAAAATATGCTACATCTTCATAGCGATGTTTCTTAAGAGCTTCATAAGCAGGTTTTGACATATATGAAGCAGATATTCTGAAATCTTCATCAAAGACCACATTCCTGCGTTTTATCACATTACTGCATTTTGCTGTGCCGTCGCCAAAGAAGAATATCCTTGATGATACCGGTATTTCGCTGAACGATTCTTTATCCATTATTTCAGCATGGATACCTTTTACAGTATTGCCGTTAATATCACATATTGAATAATAAACCTCCATCCTGCGTGCATCAATAAGAGGGCAGAATAAATCGGAAGCAGATAATCCTTCTTTCGAAGAAATGAAACCGCTGAACAGTGAAAAGGTTGTATCTATTCCGATGAGGGGTATTAAGGCTCCGTAGGCCATTCCCTTTGCTACCGAAACACCTATCCGGAGGCCGGTATATGATCCGGGTCCCTTGCTGACGGCTACTGCTTCAAGTTCAGTAATTTTCAATCCTGCCTCCTTTAGCAGCTCATCAATAAAAACAGTCAGCAAAGAAGCGTGCGACCTTCCTGTTTCACTCTCTTTCAGTGATATGACCTTTCCTTTGTCGCATAATGCAACTGAACAGGTTGATGTTGCGCTTTCAAGGCAGATTATCATTTTCTCAACTGAATAGATTCAGCTTAGTCTTCCTCGTACAGGTCATCTCTTGAGACAATCTCTATCAGTGTGCTATCAGATAGTTTTTTACTTATGGCGCTGAATGGTGCTGAAATAACTCTTGAGCTGTCTTCAATACCATTTATGATTTCGATATAGCTGTTATCCTGTATTCCTGTTTTAACATCCCTGGCAAGGGCATACTCGCCGTCAGTAGTAAAGACAAGCGTCCGTATTTCCTCCTCAGCAGTTGTTGAGGCAATTTTCGTTGTGTCGATACGGGTTGTTACAGACTGGATCGGAACTGACAGGATACCCTTTTTTACCTCAGTTTCAATGTCAACTGTTGTAGACATTCCCGGCCGGAATGCATTATTCCCGTTATCTTCAAGATGTTTATATGATTCGGGAAGTATCAGGATCTTGACATCAAAATTGGTTACCTGGTCTGCTGACACTCCGGTTGTTTTGGCTGAGTTGGCAATTTCAGTGACCACTCCTTTGAATTTTTCATCAAGATATGCATCAACTTCAATAATTGCAGTATCTCCCATACTAACCCTTACAATATCATTTTCATTCACTTCTACCTGTGCCTCCATGCGTGTCAGATCAGCAACACGCAGGATCTCAGTTCCTGCCATAAGGTTTGTCCCTGCCACTCTTTCACCAAGCTCAACAAGCAGCATTGATACAGTCCCGGACATAGGAGCATAAATAGATGTCTTGATAAGATTTTCATTAGACTCCTTGAGTGAAGCTTCAGCGCTGATAATTGAATATTTAGCGGCATCAACTTCGGCTTTTGCCACATTATAAGAGGCTTCCGCTTGTTCGTATTCCGACTTGGAAATTGTTTGTTCCTCATATAACTGTTTTGTCCTGTTGAAAGATAAATCCGCCTGTTTAAACTGGGCCTCAACCTGTGCAAGACGTGCCCGGGCAGAGCTGATCGCTGCAATGGCACGGTCACGCTGCGAAATATAGACATCAGGTTTTATTCTGAGCAGAAGCTTGCCAGCCTCAACATAATCTCCCTCTTTCACATTAAGCTCAACAATCTCGCCCGACACATCAGGAGTGATCTTTACCTCCTTTTCAGGCTGTATCCTGCCATTGGCAGTAATAGTCTCAGTGATCATCCGTTTTTCTGCATATTCAACTGCTACCTTAACAGTAACTGCCTTACCGAACCAGCCGGCTTTTTTACCTATTACCGCAAAAATTAACAGGACTAGGACAACGATAATCAGTATCTTAAGTATCTTATTGCTTTTCATTCTATTATTACTTAAAAATTGAATTTACTGGTTTAAATTAAGCGGTAAGCCCTTGTAGAAATCAAGGACTTTGGTTTTGAAGATGAATTCATATTTTGCCTGCGACATATCTGACTGTGCATTTAAAAGCTGTGTTTTAGCGGCATTATAATCAATCGGAGTAACCATGCCAACATCAAATTTCTGCTCGGTATACCTGAATGATTCTTCCATTGACGCTACTGCCTTCATACTGGCACTATATTTTTTAAGAGCAGCAACAGCATCGGCATAAGCCTGCTGGATATTCTTGTAGAGTTTTTTCTTCTCTCCTTCAAGAGCATAACGATAATTATCGATGTTGATTTTTGAGTTTGCAATATTCTTATTTACCTGCCACCCATTTAGTATGGGGATATTGAGTGTAAAGCCAATCCCATAATTCAGATTATCATTAAACTGTTCAGAAAAAGGATATTCTCCATAAACAGGTCCGGTTAACGGATCAATACTGAGTATTTTTTCCCTGATGTTTGAATACATTGTGCTTACAGAATGACTCATCGAGAGTCTCGGGCTTCTTCCTCCCTGTGCAATTTTAAGATCAAGTTCACTTGCATTCAGATTCAGTTCGGCACTTTTTATTTCAGGTCTCAATCCCTGTGCCTGTAAGAAAATTTCATTTACTTCTCCGGTTATGACTACTGTGTTGGTGTCGATGGAAATCTCCGGAGCAACGATCCGGAATCCTTCAGGTGATTCAAGCTCAAGCATCTGCGTGATTGTCAGGTATGAAATGTCGAGCTGATTCTTAAGGTTGATAAGCTGCAGTTCCTCACTGGCAGCCTGAGCTTCAATCTGAAGGAGATTTCCCTTTGCAATACTTCCTGCATCAAACATTTTCTTTGTCTTTTCAATTTGCTGACGGGTTATCTGAAGCTGATTATCCGTGGCTGTAACCAGCTCATTATTAAGCAGTATCTGAAGATAAGCGAGAGCGATATTAAGCGATATGTTATCCTTGATGCTCTGGAGGTCAAGCTCACTTGCCAGAAGCTGATATTTATTTTTACGGATAGTATTATAATTCTGAAGACCGTTAAAGAGATTAAGAGAGCCTCCGATATAGAACTGGTTCGACTGTCCGTTCTGATCAACATACTGATATGTTGTCTGGTCCAGGGTACGGTTAAAAGAATAATTGTGTGAAGCCTGTCCGTTAATGGTAGGAAGCAGATTAAGCTTTGATTGTTCCAGTGTATTCTCCTGGTACATGGTCTGGAGAACCTGTTGCTTGATCTGAATATTGTTGTCAATGGCATACCGGATACACTCCTGGAGAGTCCATAATTTTTCCTGGGAATAAAGAATTCCCTGTGAAGAGGAAAGAATAATGATAAGAACAGATATGTAAAGAAAGAACTTTTTCATTTCAATTCAACTTGATTTATCAGGTTCGTTCGGAATATTTGTTAAATACGTGAACAAAACAGAGATGTTGCATAAATATGGTAATATCAGTACAGTTTTATTTTTAAAATTAGCTTACGAAGATAATTATTATCTTAATACGAGTAAAGAGTTTGCAAATATTAACTTTATTGATCAGGCTGAAAACAGAGACAAACAACAGAATTGTTATCAAAATATTTTTGCCTGTAAAGCTAAAATAGCTATCTTGTGTGGCCATTAAAAACAACAAATTATGTTACATTATAAGGAACTAGGATTAGTTAATTCGAGAGAATTATTTAAGGATGCAGTGAAGGGCGGATATGCCATTCCGGCGTTCAACTTCAATAATCTTGAACAGATGCAGGCAATCATAAGTGCCTGTGTGGAGACAAAATCTCCGGTTATTCTGCAGGTATCAAAGGGTGCACGTAAATATGCCAATCAGACTCTGCTACAATATCTCGCCAAGGGGGCGGTAGAATATGCAAAAGAGCTTGGATATCCGATTCCGATTGTTTTGCATCTCGATCATGGCGATTCATTCGAAACATGCAAATCGTGCATTGAAACAGGTTTTTCCTCTGTAATGATCGACGGGTCGCATTTCCCTTATGACGAAAACGTAAGACTGACCAGGCAGGTTGTTGAATTTGCCCATCAGTTCGATGTTACCGTAGAAGGTGAACTTGGTGTTCTGGCCGGTATAGAGGATGAAGTTTCGTCGGAACATTCATCTTATACAAGACCCGAGGAGGTTGAAGACTTTGTGAAAAAAACAGGAGTTGACTCCCTGGCCATATCAATAGGCACCTCACATGGTGCTTTCAAGTTTAAGGTAAAGCCGGGCGAGCTTCCGCCTCCGCTTCGTTTTGACATTCTCGAGGAATGTGAAAAGCGGATTCCGGGTTTCCCGATAGTCCTTCATGGTGCCTCATCGGTGCCGCAGGATATTGTCGATGAGATCAATAAATACGGTGGAAAAATGGAAAACACTGCCGGTGTGTCTGAGGATCAGCTGAGGAGAGCTGCAAAATCGGCAGTATGTAAGATAAATATTGACAGCGACGGACGCCTGGCAGTTACAGCTGCCATACGCAAGGTTCTTGTCGAAAAACCCGGCGAATTTGACCCGCGTAATTATCTTGGTCCTGCCCGTGATAAGCTGAAGGAACTATATAAGCATAAAGTTATTCATGTTCTTGGCAGCGCCGGGAAAGCGTGACCCCCTCTGTCGCTCTGCGACATCTCCCCCCAAGGGGGGAGAGAAACCCAG
>Ga0307437_1000186_pt1 | contig 51414 bp, 33 predicted proteins | sample SalMarWE160390MG_FD_202146 | JGI IMG/M metagenome (GOLD analysis project Ga0307437, IMG submission 202146) | Salt marsh sediment microbial communities from the Plum Island Ecosystem LTER, Massachusetts, United States - WE1603-90 | ecosystem: Environmental > Aquatic > Marine > Intertidal zone >...
CACACAACTCCACACCTAAATATTTTACCGCAGAGAGCACAGAGTTTTTATTTCCTTCTTTTCTCTGTGTCCTTAGTATTTTTTTTTAACATAATTATTTCTTTGTGTCCTCTGTGGTCAATTAGGTTTTTGCAGAATAATATCCTATAAGAGTCTAATGTCAAGTCCAACATACTGTTTAGCATCTTACCCTTACTCTCTACTTTGAACTATTTTTACTACGGCATCAAAAGCCGGCTTGGGTTTACATTTAAGATCAAATAACATTGGATATTCGGTCCTACCCCTTATCGGTAAATAACTACGCCAGGATTGTTTGTCATGAACAGCCCAGAATGTTATCCGATCGAATTTATCTCTATGTTTTCGGAATAACGAAAACAATTCGGCGTACCGATCCGCCTGTTCCTTTAAGACGGAGTCCGGAATACCTTCAGTGTATGGATTGTACTTTTTCTGTGTTTCAGGATCAAAAGATGATAAGTCTCTTACAGGAGTATCGCATGGATAAAAAGGAAGGACTCCGACATCCAATTCCGTAACCATAATTTTCACACCTAACTTCCCGAGAGCTAAAACGTAATCCTCAATTTCATTTATATCAGGATGTTCCAGAAACCAGTGTCCCTGTATGCCTACTCCATCCACATGGATACCTCTCGATTGCAAATCTCTTATAAGCTTAATAATACCTTCACATTTAGGTTTTTTACAATAATCATAATCGTTGTAATAAAGCTCTGCATCAGGATCAGCTTCCCGGGCGTATTCAAATGCTTTCTGCACATAATCTTCTCCTATAATTTCATACCACTTGCATTTTCTGAAAGAACCATCTTCAACGATTGCTTCATTTACAACATCCCATCCATGAACTTTGCCTTTGTAACGTCCCATCACGGAAAATATATGTTCTTTCATTCGTTTAAGAAGAGCCTCTCTATCCAATGGATTGCCCGACTCATCCTCAAAAACCCAATCAGGCGTTTGATAGAACCATACGAGAGTGTGTCCGACTACGAACATATTGTTCTTCTCACCAAAGGCCGCATATTTATCGGCCGGTTCAAAGTTGTATCTGTCTAATTCCGGATGTATTTCTTCCCATTTCAGAATATTCTCTGCTACAATGCTGTTAAAGTGTTTTTCTACAAGTGCTATTCCGTCCGCGTCCCTACCTTCAATCTGTTCCAGACTTAATGCAGCACCAATATAAAAATCATCCTTAAATATATCTTTAAGTGCCGGCTGACTGTCCAGGTTTTTATATACTCCCATTTTAAATTCCTTTTAATTTATTTTTCATACACTATAAAATCAAACCAATCAAAATCAGCAGGGACAGTACTCTTTTCTCCGTTACCCGTAGCGTACATACCAAGATACACCCCTGTAAAGAGATACCCTACAACCTCTTCAAAAGTCAGGTACTTTGTCTCTACCTTTCCCATGCTTTTCGGGGATGCGCCGTTTATTTGATAAAACAGTTCATAAAATAAGGGCTTTGCTTCAATAGACAGAACTACTTCTCCCGCAGTTATTTCTTCATAACGGATAGGTTCAACTAATTTACCTTTTACCATATTCATAAAGAAAATATTACGCTTACCATCCTTAAGAGTTATACCTATCTCAGCGCGGTTTACCTCATTACCTCGAATAACAAGACCTGCCTCTTCACCCTCTTTTTTAGGACCAAAATCAAGTTTGGCAGCTATCCTGCATTCCATTGCTGTTTGGCGCCGTCCCAGGAAAGTGGGAGAATCCTGATCTTGCATGGTAATTGCCGTACCCCAGAGCCGCAGGTAGCCCGGACGTTCAGTTAAAGAATAATTCTCCATATATGGATTTCTTAAATAATTCCAGCAAAGAGCAGGCACACAGTCATCGAAATTATCCCTCTCGGGTTCTTCCTTAAATTTATATTTGGGTAATCTCGGCGCCGTCATCGTTTTTTCAATCGGATTACCTCCGTTCACAACCGGCCAGCCATCTTCATTCCACGTTACAGGAGCCAAAAACATCTCTCTGCCGAGATGATTGTAATTTCCTCCCTTGGGGCGAATTCCAAGAAAAACGATCCACCACCCATCTGGAGTTTCGACTAAATCTCCGTGCCCCAGAGCCCGGAACTGATTTCCTTCTAAGTGCCTGTGTGTCAAAATGGGATTATTGGGATTTGACTCAAATGGTCCCCACGGAGAATCACTTCTGGCTATTGTAAGCATATGACCGTAACTCGTCCCGCCTTCTGAAATCATCAAATAATATTTACCGTTAATCTTATAAAGATGCGGACCCTCCGCCCATATTCCGCCGGTACCATCCCAAATCTTCTTCAAATCTCCTTCAAGTTTACCCTCTTTGAGGTTCAACAATCTTTGAGCAATGTAGCCGTCGCCCCCACCCTCATGCCTGGTGTAATAAATAGCGCCATCATCATCAAAAAACAGAGAAGGGTCCATACCGTGTACGTCAATCCAGACAGGTTCGGACCATGGTCCGGCAGGATGCTCTGCGGTCACATAAAAATTTCCACCTCTATCTACATTAGTTGTAATCATATAGAATAAACCATCGTGATGCCTAATAGTCGGGGCGTATATACCTCCGGAATACCTCATGTTTTTAAGAGGTAATTGACTTTCACTCGTCAGGCAGTAACCAATAAGTTTCCAGTGCACAAGATCTTTACTGTGAAAAACCGGTACACCCGGAAAGTACTCAAAAGAGCTGTGAACTGTATAATAATCGTCACCAACCCGGCAGATACTGGGGTCGGGAAAACCACCAGGAATAACCGGATTTGTATATGTTTTATTGTACTCTACAGAACAGTTTGCCAACATAATAAAAAATAAAAATGACACAATAAAATAACATACAAAAAATTTGTTCATATATTTTACCTCCTTATATAATTGAGAACACAAACGTCTTCCGTAAATTTATGAAAACTCTGGCGCCCTCTAAACAATTTTTATTTTTTATTTCTGCCAACTTCGATTAACGCATCAAAAGCTGGTTTTGATTTATATTACCGATGAAAACATAAGACAATTAGTCCTATTTTTAATCGGCAAAGAATTATTAGGTGATTGTTTTATCAACGTTTTCATAAATTACTTTACCTAACTTCTTAATTGCACAATCACCTTTTGATTTTTTCAATCCTGCTAATACTGTTCTCTCCTCTTTATCAGAGCTTGTTCCATCTCGAGTTCCGTGCTCCTATCTATTCTATAAAATAAAAGCGCGATTACACCAAGAAAGAATAAAGCAGCAGGATAAACACTCATCATATAGCGAATACCTTTTAACGTTGTAGCAGTCTGTTCGACGTTCGGAACATATTTATATAAATCAAGAAGCTTTCCTGCAATCGCCCCCCCGAGACTGAGCCCCAATTTAAGAGCGAACAAAATGCCGGCAAAGGTCATAGCTGTAGCTCTACGGTGGGTCTTCCATTCGGTAAAGTCGGCAACATCAGCGATCATAGCCCAGAGCAAAGGAACTGTCACCCCATAGGTAAGTTGAATAAGAACATTAAAGAAAAATTGCCAGAAAATCGCCGTCGGTGCTAAAAACACGTAAGCGACCGTAGAAACCCCCGCCAAAAAGAGACACACTCTAAACACGTCTCTCTTACCGAACCTGACGGCAAGAGGCTTTGCAAAGAGAATACCAATTAACAGGGTAACACTTCCGGTAAAACTAAAAAAGGTGAATCCCACTTTTACAACATCCGCGTCTGGACTCCGAGCAAAACCAAAGTTCTGCAAGAACATTCTCAGACTCTCATGATTCACGAAGTATTTAGTGTAATACATTCCCATACTACCCTTGATAGACCAATAAATGAATATAAAAACGGTTAAAACGAACAAGAGAACCCAAGGACGGTTCTTAAAGAGGTCGGAAATATCTTGTTTTATTGAAGTCTTTTGAGTGGGATCGGGCTTAACTCTTTCTTTAGTGGTAAAGAACGTTGTCAATAAGAAGACTAAAGCCATTGAAGAGAAAAACACCATTGTGAGCATAAAACCTCTGGCATCATTACCCCGACCGAGTTTTCCCACAAGAGGCAAGGTTAATCCCTGCACTATTAACATCCCCATATTTGCTAAGGTAAAACGCCATGAAGAAAGCAAGGTACGCTCATCCGAATCAGCTGTCGTAACACCCATTAATGCCGAATAAGGAACATTCCCGGCTGTATAAGACATCATCAGCAAATTGTAGGTCACATAAGCCCAAACTATTTTGCCGACTGTACTTAAGTCCACAGTCGTAAAACATAATACACCGGAGATAGCCAGAGGAAAAGAGGCAAACAACACCCACGGACGGAATTTTCCCCACCTGCTTTTCGTACGATCGGCAAGAGCTCCTAGAAGTGGATCGTTTACCGCGTCCCACATACGCGAAACCAGAAACATAGTTCCAACGACCGCGGCAGAAATACCAAATACATCGGTATAGAAATACATCATAAAAACGATATACATCTGGAAATAGAAGTTAAAAGCAGTATCACCCAGACCGTATCCTAATTTTTCCTTTATAGACAATTTCGCTGCTACAGAATTATTCATATATTACTCCTTTTTACGCCTGGCATTTAATTCTTCTTCGATTTCAACCATTTTCTCGTTCGTCAACGGATAGAAGAGCATAATCCCCGCGCCGATAAGGGCGGGAATAGCCGCATAAACACTTATAGACAGCCTTATGCCCAAAAGTGAAGTTGCTGTCTGCTGCACATTGGGTACATAACCATAAGCCGATAAAAGCCAGGCTAAAACAGAAGCACCCAGGGCTACACCAAGTTTAAGCGCGAACAGCGAAGCGGACATAACAAGCCCTGTGGCACGATGTCCGGTCTCCAATTCCGAATAATCTGCTGTATCCGCGTACATAGCCCACTGAAGAACCGAGACGGGGCCCAAAGCGAAAGACACAAGGAAATGAAAAGCAAACATTAGAATAATATCATTAGGGCTTAAAAAGACGAAAAGCGCAGTAAACAGACCACTGGCGCCCAAAAATCCGGCGTAAGTATATTTCCTGCCGAAAACCCTGCTGAAGTAACTCGCTAAAAGGGAACCAAGAATCTGAAAAACCGAGCCAGCCATAAAGAAAACGGAGACCATATTCTGATAAGAAAAACTATATAGCCTGCCTAAAAGCATCACTTCCTGACCCTGCACGAAATAGGTAAAATAGTACATAATACAGCTGGTTCGTATAAGAATATGGGTAAGCTGAAATACGGTTGCACTGCCAATCATCAACCACGGTTTGTTTCTTGTTAAATCTTTTAAATCATCTCTCAGACGGGTTTTTTGACCTTTGGGAGGGTGCACCCTTTCTTTGGTAGTTATAAAAGTAATGAAAAAAAGGACAACAGCCAGACAGGACAGAACCATCATTGCCCGTTGCCATCCTAAAGCATCATTACCCGCTCCAAACCGCTGAACCATCCGCAGAACCGAGTATTGGACTATAAGACCGCCTATAAAAGCAGCCACAAAACGAAACTGAGAGATAATTGTTCTTACTCTCGCATTGGATGTGATAACACCCATCAAAGCGGAATAAGGTACGTTTATAACGGTATAAAGCATCATCAACAATGTATATGTAACGTAAGCATAAACGAGTTTACCTGTGGTACTGAGGTCCGGAGTGGTAAAAGTTAATACTCCAATTAATCCGATCGGTATTGCAAACCAGAGGAGGTAGGGACGAAATTTACCCCAGCGAGTCTTCGTACGGTCGGCAATCAAACCCATCATAGGATCATTGACCGCATCCCATATCTTGGTAATTAAAAACATTACCCCGACCGCTTTTGCCGAAATACCGAAAACGTCCGTGTAAAAAATAGTTATAAACAGAATAAACGTTTGAAAAAACAAATTTGACGCGGTATCACCCACAGCGTAACCAACCCTCTCCACCATAGGTACATTCTTCGTTTCAGAACCCATATATCACTCCTTTCGCTTCAGAAAAAAAATTAATCTATCCTTGAGGGAAATTATTATCCCTAAGTTCAAAACTTTTATATTTCTTCAAGCGACTGATTAATTAATGCTAAAAAGCAAATCCCACAGAGACTCTATTTATCATGTCGAATAATTCAAATTCACTATAGGAATAATCAATCCTAGCGCCTCCGTAATTAATGCCAACCCCTGCATTTAAACCTTCCTGGGAATATCTGAATTTATACCCTGCCCGGAAGAAAATCATGTCTTTGATTCCGAATTCACCGCCTAAGTGAAACTCTTCTTGCCAGTCACGAGGGTGCAACATCTCTGCTCCTATATTAAAAGATACGTCAGGATATTCTCCGAGGAAATCCATTAAATCGATACCGACACCGAGCGCAAATGTAAGAGGCATTTCAAATCCGATCCGTTCATATGTAACCCTGGGAGAAAAATTCCTGATGGACATGCCAAAAGCAAAACTCTCAAAACCAGGATAAAAGAGAAGACCAAAGTCGTAAGACAGAGTGGAAATTTCGTTAGCTACAGGCTCTTTGCCTTCCTCAACTATATTCTCTGAAAGATGCTGGGAAACGTATTTAATCTGTCCTCCCACTGTAAACTTATCAGTGAATTCTCTGGCATAAGCAACACCCGCGCAAAACGCAGATACATCTAACGGACCTATCATTGAATAACCAGCTTCAACCCCCTTATCCACTTTCGTACCGACGATCATTCCATAATCAGGAGATATTAGGCTGAAACCAAAATTTCCCCACACACCAAAATTATAGACAAACGCAAAAGAAACATACTCAATATCGGCAATCCACTGCGTTACACCCACAGAAAAATCAAAATGTTCATCAATTTCTCCTATACCGGAAGGATTATAGAAAAGAGCTGTGGCATCCTGCCCTAATACCGTAAAAGCTTCTCCCATCCCGCAAGCACGGGCTCCCGCTGCTACATCTAAAAACTTGCAACCTGTCTGAGCGACCTTGTCTTGAGCAAAGGAATTAACCGAAAAAACCAATATTAATAAAAATATAAAAAGAATATATTTTCTCATTTCTCTCCTCCCTTACCTGATTATGATGAATTTACGAGTAACCCAGTTACCATCGGTATCCTGTACATGAGCAATATAAATACCACTTACTGGTCTCTGGTTGTTGACAGTAGTCGTATACCAACCGCCGGTTTCTGTAGTCTGCCAGAACGCGGTTCCTGAGCCGTCGTCATGCTCTATAGTCTTTATCAATTCACCTGATTCGGTGAAGATACGGATGGTACATACGCCTGGAAGCTTACGAAAAGTTATTTTATTTTCATCTTCTCCGTAAATTCCTCCTGACGATTCTGTAGCATTAATGTTTAAAGGGTTAGGAACAATTGTTACCGAGTCAAGACTGTTTACGGGAGCATCTGTCAATCTTGCAGCAAATGGCTCCTGGGTCATTGTTAACCACCTCCCACTCTCCCTTCCGGAAATACCTACTGCTGTAATGCAGTAATAATAATCATAACCCCTTACAAGCCCTTCTCTATCAGCAAAACTTTTTACCTCCGGACCCACAGAATCAACCAATTGCCAATCACCAGTAATTGTACCTCCCGATAACTCATACTGGGTTCCGCCATAAGCCCTGTAGATTTTAAACCCAGCTAGATCAGACGGAGATGGTTCATAAGCAGGATCTTCATATCTCCAGTTCAGACTTATCCTTTCCGGCGTCGAAGTAACTTCAAAATGCGAAGGAGGATTAGGAGAAGCCGGAACATTATAATTAATATTAAAAGCCCTTTGAAATGTCATTCCGTTGTCAAAAAGAGAATCTTTACCGGTTGATATCACATAATCCGTGGCTATTTCGTTCAACCCGCCACCCATATATACTTCGTCTCCAAATAGTTCAGCCACAGGATCTCTTCTCTCATATTCTTCTCGAATATCGGCCGAATCCATTCCGGCAACCCACCCGTAATTACGGGCGTTTCCATTCTCCCTCATTTCACTAAGTGCGTAGGTAGTCTTTCTATCTATAGATCCAGCCACAATTGCATATACAAATCTTAAAGTATCTCCGAATTCCATGTTATAAGGTCCTATAGAGAATTTCGGCGTTGTACTGAAAGTGTAAAAGGACCAGTCCCTGGGGAAAATCTGTCCACGGTCCAACTGCCACTCTCCCATTCTATCCTGTGGTTGGTCATAATAAGTCGCCGCACCTGTGGCTGTCATATCGTACACGTCATACTCTCTACTCATATCGTAAACATTCTGGCATTCTGCAACCGTAGTATCTTCATACCCGTGGATTCCCATCCTCATTCTCTTATAAACCGATCTGTAGTCTGCAGTATCCTCCAAATCCTCCACATTTCCTACATCAAGACCATCTTCTATTGTGCTGTACATACTTGGCTGAGCAGGATCGTTGCTCGCGGCAACATCCGCAATCGGATAACTTTGCTGGACATCGGTATTTTTGGGGGCAAATAAAATCGCATGACCTGTCCAACCGCAGCCGTCTTCGAGGGCCGCCTCCCCTCCCCAATCATTTTCGCATTTGTCACCGTAAGAATCATGAGTATGTGCTCCTTTTCTTGAAAGAGCAACATAACTCATCCTAAGAGAATCATCATCCTGAGGATAGGAAAGCCTCGTATCATTATCTTCAGTTACTCCGGACCAGCTACCAAAAGGATAATTGCCGCCGTTCGGCATCGCATCGTAATGTTTCAAAATAACAACAGAATCCAATGTTTGATCCGGTAGTTCAATCTCATCATCATGATCCGTATTGCCGGTATTTATAAATGTCAAATCCCAGATTACACCATCATCGAGAGCAGTTTGACTCCATGCTAGATTTTTCTGATACACATCCATACCATTCGAAAGACGATAATGCATTTCAACCATCATATCGGCACTTCCCCATATTCTATCCGGAAGCACCTGGTCTCCCAGCGAACCAAATGGCGGTTCGCAATGCTGCCCATCAACTATTATCTCGGTAGGGGGAAACCTAAAAACTCTTCTTATATTATATCCCTCTTCATCCGGAACGTTAAACTGATGAATATTATTGCCTGAATTAGATGCACCAGCGCAATGCCCTGTAACATGATGAGGCCAGAAATTGCCGAGCGTATCTACCCAGTTCCGGCAACCGACCAGAGTTCCAGCCTGCCTGAGAAATCCTCCTGGATAATTGGTCGTAGTTTCTATATCATCCCAGGGGACATTATAGTAACCTCTACGGTAAACACATTGACTCATTGGCAAATTGGTGGCACTCTGTATACCGTCATCAAAAACTTTTGCTTGAAGCTTACCCACATCGATACTCTTCATTTGCTGAGCATAGACTGTATTTGCGAGAAAAAATATAAGTAAGAATATTAATAACTTTCTTTGTTCCATTTTCAATAACCTCCTTTTCCTCTAAAAAGAAAACCTTATTCCAAACTGCACGTATCTGGGATCAAGGTACATGAGAAATTCTCTATTCGGATCATCTATATATGGTTTATCATCGCTCTGCAAATCTCCAATTTCATCCGGCTCTTCACCCGGTGCAGGAGCAGTAAAACCTGCCCTGCCCACGTATGGTTCTTCATCATACATATCAAGATGCAGAGATTTCAGATATTTGGTTCTATCGCCATGGAAACCCAGCTGATGAAGCTCCTGCCAGTCAAACAAATTGTGTACATCCATAAATAAAGTGACCGCGGTTCCCCCAACTGAAATATTCTTGCTTAGACTAAGATCCATGTTTTTCTCGTCTTCCCATTGAATATTGTTCTGTAAGATTTCATCAAGCTCAGGGTCAGCAAAAGGATTCCAGTCTTCATATCGACCCGCTCTCCAGCTATACAGGAAGGAAAGATTATAACCTCCTAAAAATATTCCCCAATCCAGAGGAGTTTTAAAAGTAACCTGCGCCCTCCAAACCGGTTGAGGAACGGGTTCTGTCTGTTCAGGGTCAAAAAGCCCCTCTTTCGCTTCATCTACCGTGTAATCATAGTGCTGCTCTCTTCCGGTCTTTCCTTCACTTCTAACTCTATAATCGTAAATAACCCAGCCGGTAAAAAATCTTCCGTGTGGCTTTCTTAACTCAAACTCAAAACCCCGGGTATCGCTATACTCTAAATTCTCATAGGTGTTATAGTCTACAAGTCCTTCGTTACGACTATCCCTATAACCCACCATAGTGTACTCGTTATCATTATCCTTATAGTAACCAGTAACTCTGGCAAGGAACATATCGGCTATATTGCTTTCAAAACCCAACTCGTAGGAAATTGTCCTGGACATATCAATCCACGGATTCCCTATATATCGAAGCGCCTCAACACTTCTACCCCAACCGACCATAAACCTATTTTCGCTTGGTGCAAGGGAGTAAAAATGCCCGTAATTAAAGAATAATTTACTTTTCTCCAATACCGGGAAGGAAATCCCAACACGAGGGCTCAACTTCAGTAAGGCAGAGACATCTTCGACTATAGAATCCTGTTCAAATAATTCATCCTTCAAGTTGGCAGAATAATACGGAGAATAAATATGATGCTCTCTGCTGGGCCATTCGGTGTTTGGATCCGCGTAATCTAACCTTAGACCAAGATTTGCAAACATTCCTTCAAATTCGATTTTGTCCTGAAGATAAGCACCACCTAATATCGGGGAGGCATCATAATCAACAAAATAAGCCCCATCTATCTCATCTTCCTCTCCCGGCTCCGGCCAATCATAATTGTTAGATATTATATAATTTTCATATATTTTATCATAGTTAAACTCAAAACCTAATTTTATCTCATTGAACTTATTAATCTGAGAGGTTAAATCAAATCTGGCACCATAACTTTGCGACCACGAGTGATTATAATGCCCAAGTGTTTGACCAGGCCCCCATACCGAAATATCTTCATCCCCAACTAACCGGGTAACATAAAAGTCAGGGTCAGGTGTCCCGTAAGGTATGTTATTAGCCGCATACTGGGCAATATGATCCCGGTCTGTAATATACTCACCTTCCGCATTGAAAGCTTCCCCGAACCATATTAAAACAGTGTCCCTCATGCTGACAGGTACATCATACCAGAAATTTGCATCATTGTTGGACTGAAGATAAGTTAACCTCACATCATAAAAAGTATTTTCACTCAACGCATGCTGAAGGGAAATACCATACATCTGGGAACGAATTTCGAAAGGAGTTAAAGCATCTACATTGTATAAAGCAATCGGATTGTCTTCGATCTTATCGCTGCCATGATAAAGATCATTCCATTCCCCCCGTGATTCTAGCATACCATTAGCACCTCTAAGATAAACCTGTCCTATAAATCCCGGGTTCTCATAACCCACCACTTCCCCCGATTCCCAGGGAGAAAGAGAATTAAGAATCGAGTATGCACCTCTTAAATTCACCTTCATATTACCGAAACGTGAAGTAAGTTTCAAACTGGCCTGGCGCTCCCGGTAATAATCCCTGCTGTCAGGGAACGGAAACGCTTCATTAAAATCCCTGTACGAAGCATAAAAGGACATATCACCTAAATACTGACCAAATATGGGAACAGGACCTCCAAAGCCCGCGTCCAGGGTCCAATCCGGCTTGTCGGCATAAGTACCTATTCGCGGTTGGTCCTCGGGTATTTCATAAGGTTCTCTTGTATACCCTGTTAAATCGTAAGTTGTATCACCATCTTCTACTGTTATATCCCATATTGGAACGTACATAGAATCATTACTGTAAATAGAAAAGAGCGAATCAGGATTTGGCAGTAAAGTGTCTCCCATTGGATCAATCCTGCGTCTCCACAGCAGTCTATCACGAAGACCCTCAGGCGTTATTGGTTTACCTGCAGCATCTGATATCCATCCTCTCCAATCTTCTTTTGAACAACTATTCAACTTGACTGTATCATAAAACGGGCTTTCCGGATTACCCCAAACATAAGCCGGACCTTTCCAGCAAACACTATCTAACCTGACAACTGTATCAAGTCCAAGAGTATCTTCTGTAAAGAAATCTACATTCCACTGGACACCCGTATCTAACTTATTCCTGAAATAAATTTCATTATAAAAACATTCAGGATCATAAATAGATTTTTCTGAATGTTTTTGATATCCCGGAGTATATCTGAATTCAAAGGAACCTTCGTAACCCTTGGGAGATCCTTCTCTTGTAACTACATTGATAACGCCTGCACGCACATTCGAATATTCCGCGTTAAAACCTCCCCTTATCAAACTAATTTCTTTTATTTCACTGAGGTTTGGCATCATGATGGGTTCGTTGGCTCTAGCGTCAACAAGCAACAAACCATCCGCCATCAATTTTGTATCTTCCAGGCCGCTACCTCTTACACTCCAACCATCTATCCCAGCCTGTAAGTTGAGATATTGTGTCACGTCTGAGATAAGAGGTACCGCCTCAATATCAGCTCTATCGGCAGTTATGGAACTCGAAGAAAGGTCAATCCTGATGATTTCTCTCTGAGCCTGGACAGTTACTCCTTCACCCCTTACAACTGTAGTCTCTAACTGAAAATCGATAGGGGTAGTATGTCCTGATATAATCCTAGCACCAGTCTTCGTAAGACTTTTATAGCCCATCATTCTCGCCTGAATACTATAATTACCCGGATCCAATCTCGATATGTAATAATAACCATCCGCATCACAGGCAGCTCCTCTATCCGTACCTTCGATTAAAACATTTGCGCCAGGTAGAGGCTCACCTGTGTTAGCGTCAAAAACATAACCCGCAATTTTCCCGGTAACCGCTGCTTCCGCATCCTGGATAACTATAAAAAAAGCTACAAAAACAAGCAAGCTGTATAAAATCCATCTGGACAACAACTCTCTTCCCCTTCCCGCTTTTTTCATGAAAACCTCCTTTCATTAGGGTTTACAAAACTATAAGTTAAAGCAATTGCCTGAAGCGCATAATCGCCGACAAACTTTCTTATAGTGTACACATCATTAAATTTTATATAAAGATTCAATTGGCTTAAAACCCCCTCGTTAGAATTTGAACATACAAACAGAATCGAACAAACAAAAACATTGATATCAACCAGACTCTATCAATTTTAATTTTTATCGCGCCCTCCTTATTTCAGCGACTATATCAAAAAAACTTCAGCCATCCCAATAGATAATATCCAACAGATAATATATATAACACTAAAATAACGTCAATTGCTTTTTCCCGTATTTTCGCATAAGCGTATGGATGATTCCAAAATTATAAGCTAAGGACTGAGGGTATTTTAAAATATTTAATTTAAACGACTTCATAAATTTTATTTTAATATTTTTAATAGTAATTGTCAAGGGTAAAAATTTAATACAGTTTTAACATTTTTCAACCATGAAATGCACAAAAAAGACAGAACGAAAACCCACCACAGAGAACAAAGAGAAAAAAAACGGAATTGAACCACAAGGAACACAAAAAACACAAAGATTTTTTGTTGACTTTATTAAGAAATCCCAACCCCCAAATCCAAAACCCCAAAATTACTATTTAAGTATTTAACTATTCAACAATTTAAACGATCTAAAGGATCCGTAACTGTTTTTAACTATTTGACTTAGATTTGAATAATTTCAGGCAGAGACAACATGATTGCGGCCGGTTTCCATAAAAGCGGATATGTTATCCAGCGGTGTTTCCAGCGGTAAGTCACAGCCGGTACTCAACACATAATTTGGGAAAGCATCCATAGAAGAAAGTAAGGCACTCACTTCTTGTTTTACTTTTTTTGAATCACCATAAACGATAGTTTTAGTCGGGCTAAGGTTGCCCATTACAATCACATTCTTCGGGACATTTCTTGCGATTTCGGGAAGGTCTATTCCATAGTCTTTAGAATCAAGACTTAATCCATCCACTCCCGCTTTCACCATTTTCTCGATGAGGTGCATACTGTTACCACAAACATGATATATACAATCCGAATTTGCCTTGTGACAGATTTCAACGGCCTTCTTAACATTCCCCATGGAAAACTTTTCAAAATGTGAAGGACCAAGCATAACCCCACTCGGTTCGAGTACACAAATAGCATCGGCTCCCGCCGACAGGAGCAACTTCGTATATTTCATTATACATTCAGTTGTAAAAATACATATTTTTTTAAGCTTCTCAGGATCCCTGGCAGCCATAAGACCTGCCTCTTCCGCACCAATAATAAGACCTGCCAGAGTGTAAGGACCTGTGACATAAGCTCCGACTTTCACACTGGAAGGGAAGTTGAGTTTCATTAACTCTACAGTCTTAACATAACTAAGTAATCTGCTATCTCCGTCAAAAAAAATCTTCCTGAGTGAATCCAGGCTATCCATGCCAAATTCACTATCTTTTTTAAGAACTGTTGCTGACTCATTCGGAGGGAAAAGCGTGTTAAGCCCAAGGGCGTTTGCTTCTACAGAAAGATCCATAAGAACAAACTGAATATCTGGTTTAAATCTATTAACAAGTGAATCAACTACCTTAAAATGCTCTTCATGGTTCTGCTGGGCAAGCTTTATACTTGAGTGAGCCAATTTAACACCAGGAAAACCAAGTAAAGGAGCGACAATACGTCTTTTTTCGGAATAAGAGGAATTTACTAGATCTATGAGTCTTTCCATAATATTTAATATTCCGTAACGCTAAACAGTCTCATTATATTATTTACCCAACAATTTCTTTGCCAAATCAACTGCAGATGCAGCATCAGGAGAGTACCCATCGGCACCAATATCTTTCGCATAATCCTCACTCACCGGAGCCCCACCTACAATTATCTTAACATCATCCCGTAACCCTTTTTCTTTAAAAGCATCTATCACATTCTTTATTTCACCCATTGTTGTGGTCAAAAGAGCAGAAAGTCCCAGAATATCAGGCTTATTTTCTTTAACAAGATCCATAAATTTTTGAGGTGTAATATCAACTCCCGCATCAATCACCTCAAAACCACCTCCCTCCAACATCATGGCCACCAAATTTTTGCCAATATCATGCAAATCACCCTTTACAGTCCCAATAACAACTTTCCCTATAGGTTCAACTCCTGCTTCAGTTAACAGAGGCTCAAGTATCTTCATCCCTGCTTTCATTGCTTTCGCAGAAATTAACATCTCAGGAACATAAATTTCATTCGCCTGAAATTTACTGCCCACAACATCCATCCCGGGTATAAATCCGTCGTTCAATATCTTTTCCAGATCGACACCTTCATCCAAAGCTTTTTGCGTGTACTCTATTACTTTTTTTTCATCCCCATTAATTACGCTTTCTTTTAACTCTTCCAGAACAGACACAGTTCCTCCTCTTACACTAAATATAATTAAAAATCATTATTTCTTAGCATCTCTTTGTAATCAAAATAAAACTATTACTTTTCTATGTTTTGTCAATGACTATTGTAATTTACTCCCTTTTCAAAGCACAGAGAGTACCTAGCACGGCAAAAACTCTAAAATATTAAAATCAAATATCAAAGACTCAGCTCTTCGCTTTTGGAAGTTGGCTTTTAGCTTTCAATAAAAATATATTAAAGCCAAAGGCAAAAAGCCAATGGCTAACAGCTTAAATAATTGTAATTTTGTTTTCTCTTTATGGTACTTTTAGTGAGCTTTGACCGTTTTAATAAACGAATTAATGTTCTCTGATGATACGTCTGGCGGCATACCGCCACCGCAGGAAAGAATTATCCTTGTCTTATCTTCAAAAGAATCCATTAATCTCGCAACGGATTCTTTCACCTCACGAGGATTGCCCTTAGCGAGAACATCCCTTGGCGGAATATTACCAAGCATAGCAACTTTGTTGTTAGTCTCTGCTTTTAATGCATTCATATCCGTGTCAAACCCCATATTGAAGAGATTAACACCCATCTCAGGCAGATATTTAACGGATGCTTTGCATGAGGCATCATTATGAAGAAATTTCACTGTCATATCCATCTCGTATATTTCCTTAAAATAAGGCAAACCGAAAGTTTTGAAATCCTCTTCACCTATAAAACCAATTATATCATCTAAGATAAATATTCCGTCTATCGAAGGAAAGGCATCTTTTTGAATCTGATGCCATTTTTTTAAGAATTCAGTAATTTTCTTCAACAAAGAATGGGCTCTGTCCGGTTCCGTTTTTATTGAAATAAGAAATTCGGTCATACCCATTAAAAACCCTGCTATGTTCAAAGGTCCTCGGGAAACAGAAAATTTTATTTTATGTCCCGCATTTTCGATCTTCGTCTGAGCTAATTTTAGTCGGTTCAACATAAAAGGAAGAAATCCGTCCTTCTCCGGATCAGGAATTTCTAGATCTTCTATTTCTTCAGTAGAATGAATAACCTTTTCGGCGCTGGGAAACGAATTTGCAGGAAAAACACTTTTTGCTCCAAAAGCGGATGGCTCGGTACACATACCATATTCCGACCAGAAACCCGGCAAGAAAATTACATCAGGAAACTCCTTTATGGCTTTCATGTTGGCATCGAACCATAAATTATCGTTTGAATAGTAGTCGAGGATGGAAATACCAAACCAGTTAGGCAGCCAGGGACTGTCTATAATAAATCCAACAGGTAAAGGTTCGAATTCTTTCCCATTTATAACATCAACTAATAAATCCCATTGTTTATCAGTCATACGGACTCATAATAGGAAATTATTTTTAGATGTCAAGTGCGAATACAAATGATATATCAAAAAGTAAAAAGCAAAATGAATAAAAACACACAGAGCCCACCTCTCTCAACCCCAACTTTTTTTAACCACGGAGAGCACAGAGTTTTTATTTGTTTTTTTCTCTGTGTACTCAGTGTTTTTTTCTTTTTTAATACACAATTATTCCTCTGTGTCCTCTGTGGTCATTGTTTTTTTTAACTTTGATTTGTATTTTTCCATTTTGATATTTAATCTTTAAACTCCGTAGATTTTTTGGCTGCGTTCTCCAAACTTGCCCGATAAATATAACAGATACAGTTAAGGTGTTTATGAAACAGGGTTGACTTACCTATTCGATTTTAGTATTATAGAATCATGAATTTAATCTTATGGCTTTTCAGCAGTACTGTTATTATAGGTGAAGTCGAAGGGGTTATAAGCCCCATTACAGCTAATTACGTCCAAAGAGTAATAAAAAAAGCTGAAGAAAAAGAAGCGGAAGCTCTGGTTCTTCTACTTGATACTCCTGGGGGACTTGATGTCGCTATGCGTGAAATAGTCAAAGAAGAGTTAAACTCTAGTGTTCCGATTGTCGTTTACGTTCATCCCGCAGGAGCAAGAGACGCCTCCGCCGGTGTTTTCTTGACTTACGCGGCTCATATTGCAGCGATGACACCTGGAACAAACTTAGGTGCAGCGCATCCCGTAGCAATTTCCCCTCAAGGCATCGGAGGAGGAGAAGAGAAAAAAGGGGATGATACAATGATGGAAAAAGTAACAGAAGATGCAGCTGCTTACCTGCGGGGAATAGCAAAAAAGCGAAACAGGAATATAGAATGGGCTGAAAAAGCAGTTAGAGAATCCGTCTCCGCAACAGCCGAAGAAGCTCTGGAATTAGGAATAATCGATTTAATTGTTTCATCAGTTGATGAACTGCTGGAAAAAATTCACGGTATGGAAGTAGAACTCCCGGAGGGCTCAAAGGAATTGGATACAAAAAATGCAGAAAAAGAAAACATACCAATGAATTTTAGGGAAGAACTTTTGAAATTGATTTCGAATCCAAATATAGCTTATATTTTGTTCATCGTTGGTCTATACGGTCTGATATTTGAAATAAGGAGTCCGGGAGCTATAATTCCAGGTCTATTAGGCGCACTTTGCCTTATCCTCGCTTTCTACTCCTTTCAAACCCTTCCGATAAATTATGCAGGCGTTGCTTTGATAATACTTGGTATTGCTATGTTCGTTATGGAGGTCTTAACTCCAACATACGGACCTTTAACTATAGGAGGTATTGTATCGATGTCCATAGGTTCAATTATGCTAATAAATACGGATGCTACTTTCCTTCAAATTTCAAAACCTCTAATATTTGCTGCTGTCGGAACAACTGCTGCCTTCTTTATATTCGCTTTAGGCGCCGTTATAAAAGCTATGAAAAATAAACCCACAACAGGAAAAGAAGGATTAACAGGAGTAATTGGAAAAGCTGTCAGCGACATAAATTCAAAGGGAGGAAAAGTATTCGTAAGAGGCGAATACTGGAATGCCGTATCTGATAAAAAAATAAAAAAAGACACCGAGGTAGAAGTTGTAGAAGTGAATGGTTTAACTGTAAAAATCAAAAAAAAGGAGGTATAAATTGACTGGTGGTGTATTAATTGTAATTGGAGTTATCGGTCTAATAATCCTGGCTAATGCCATACATATACTCCAGGAATATGAAAGGGCTGTCGTTTTCCGTCTCGGAAGATTTGCGGGAGTAAGAGGACCTGGTTTTGTTCTTATTATTCCGTTTTTCGAAAAAATCGTCAGGGTTAGCCTGCGAGTTGTAACCCATGACGTTCCGCCTCAAGATGTAATAACGAGAGACAATGTCTCCGTGAAAGTTAATGCCGTTGTTTACTTCAGAGTTATGGATCCTGAGAAGGCAATAATTGAAATCGAAAATTACAAATTTGCCACTTCTCAGATTTCACAGACAACTCTCAGAAGTGTAGTAGGCAGTGCGGAATTAGATGAACTCTTATCCGAGAGAGAAAAACTCAACAAAGAACTTCAAACCGTTATCGATAAGGAAACAGACCCTTGGGGGATCAAGGTAAGCACTGTGGAGATAAAACACGTCGACCTGCCTCAGGACATGCAGAGAGCAATGGCGCGTCAGGCGGAATCCGAAAGAGACAGAAGAGCGAAGATAATTAACGCTATGGGTGAATACCAGGCTGCGGAGAAACTGGTCGAGGCTGCGAAACTAATGGAACAATCTCCGATTACGATCCAGCTACGATATCTTCAGACTTTAAACGATATCGCCGCGGAAAACAACTCGACAACTGTATTCCCTATACCCATGGATCTTTTTAAACCTTTCATGAATTTGATGAAAGGGAAAAGCGGTAAAATTAACGTATCTCCAGAGGACTCTATAGAAAAAGATACAAAATAAGGGAAACAGGAGACCGAACAGTAAAACGAAAAGTTTGCTGGATTACATACTACTTTCCTCCTATGGGAATGGGAGGAGTGCAAAGGGTATACAATATCCCGAAGGTCTTAAAAGAACTGGGATGGGATGTTGAAGTTCATACTCCTTACCCTCCTTACAGCTACCCTAAGGATAACACTTCATTTAAATTAGAGGATTTAAACGTTATAAGGTCTTTCTGCCCCGACCCTCTACATATTTTACCCGGGAAAGTTTCAACGCCCGGAGCAGGAAAACGTGATTATTTTTCTTTTCCGGACAACAAAGTCTTTTGGCTGCCTTTTCTATTAAGAAAAATAAGAAAAACTGATATAATAGTTGTCTCCTGCCCGCCTTTTTCCCTAATGATACCACTATTATCAATAAAAGACATTCCATGCGTTATCGACTACCGGGACCAGTGGACTGGAAGTTATCTGGGGAGATACTTTCTTAAAGTTGAAGAACGTCTTGCAAAGAAAATCGAAAAACAATGTATAAATAAAGCTTCTGCAGTAGTAACTGTTACTCAAAAAATAGGGGATTACCTAAAGAAACAATATCCTGAAAATAAAAATAAAATCCATTTAATAAGAAATGGTTTCGACGAAGCATCTTTCGTAAAAGCTCATAGAAGAAAAAAAACTAATGAATTTACTCTTACATATATGGGCTCATTCAGTGATACATTTAGACCAAATCTGATATTTGAGGGATTGAAAAAACTATTCTTCTTAAAACCTGAATTTCGGGATAAGATTGTTTTTAAATATATAGGACCGTCTATGATAGAGAACTTAAAAGAAAAGGCAAAGAATATAGGATTAAAAAATTTTGTTAGTACAGGATACTTACCGCTTAAAGAAGCCCTATCTGAATTAATAGCATCGGATTCTCTAATACTGATAGGCGGAAGCGGCGATGAGGATAAATGGCTTGTTCCGGGAAAACTTTATCAATATTTGCGTACCGGGTTACCAATTATTGCAATAACCAAAAATAGAGAAATAAAAGAATTAATTGGCGCCTCCGGAATAATTTGTGATGCGGAACCAAAATCCTTTGCAGATTCTATCCTTAAGGTCATCCAGAAACCTCATTTATTTAAAGGTACTTCCAATCATCCGGACTACTCCTGGAAAAACTTAAGCAGCAAATACTCCGAACTATTAAAAAATGTTTTGCTTTTCAATTGACTTGATTAGGTGAAAACAGACTTGTCTTAACTGATGATACATATATTTAATAAAAACATAAAAATGGAACATATAGAGGAGCTTTTGCGTCTTTAGTTATGGATATTGAGAATATATTCCTGGATTATCACGATTATATCTTTAAATATATATACGGGATGGTTCAGAACAGAGCAGAGGCGGAAGATCTTTTACAAGATACATTTATTAAAGTAATGAAAGCTGCAAATAAGGATATTAAGAACTGGAAGGGTTATCTACTCACAATAGCAAGAAACACAGTATACGATCATTGGAGAAAGAGAAAGAATAAATTCAGCTTGGATTTGTTAAAATTAAAAACAAAAGAGAAAGATATTGAATTAAAACTTGACATCGAAAAAGGGATAAAAAAATTGTCGCCGAAATTAAAAGAGGTAATAATTTTAAGAGAAATAAATAAGTTGGAATATCAAGAAATAGCAGATGTCCTTGGAATTGAAAAAGGTACAGTTAAATCAAGACTTAGTAGAGCCAGGGATGAATTAAAAAATTTTTTGGAGGGAAGTAAATGAGTTGCGAATCCATTAAAGAGTTAATATCAGCTTATATCGATGCCGAATTAGAAAGAGTTGATATTTTACGAGTCGAAGAACATATTGAGAAATGCGAAAATTGCAGCAATATTCTCAAAAGTTACCAGAATATCAGTTCCAGCATTTGCAGCATAGAAATTCCGGAACCTTCCGAAAAAGTACTTAAACGTATTATAATGTTCCCAAGAAGAAAAGTTTATCGACTGAGGCGACTTGCTGTTAGCGCTTCTCTTTTGGTAATATTGGGAACACTCATTGCACCCTTGTTTAGAAGTGAAGAAAACATCGCACAGGAAACTCCAAAAGAATACTACATCGTAAAAGAAGAAAAAACTCCATATACGGAAGTTTATTATGAAAGAGAAGGCAATTTTGTTTTGACAAGCTATTCCGGAGGTAGCTTCTAAGCAAAAGTTTATAGTCTTATTATGGGTCTTATATTAATTTTTCTCGCTACCTACCTCTCAAAAGTAGAACAAGAGATAGTAGGACTTGAAAAAAATATCTCGCCTTATGTGGTTTCTCTAAGTACTAACAGCGGTAATCTAATAATGACTGGTACCATTGTAGAAAAAACCCATATTGCAACTGTTGGCTTTATAGAAATCGGTCAAATGGTACATATAGAGGATAGATTCGGAAATGTTGCTAAAGGAACAGTTATCGGACGTGACCCATCCACAGGAATTCATTTAATAAGAGCAGAAAAAGAATTTAAAATCCCTTCCGCTGGTAAAGAAATTAAACGGGGGCAAATTTGTTATATTTATGGTAATTCTTTCGGTTCTATGGGACTAATCGGCATGGGATTTCTTCAAAGTCCCGAAGGTATATCTTTTAATCTTTCCGTCCCTTTATCTCCGGGCAATAATGGGGCTGGTGTTTTCGACTCCGAAGGAAACCTTTTAGGAATTTTAGGAGGTTGCGTTAATCGTTCTGTTTTACCTGAGAATCTTTTTAGAAATACCAACAACTTTGCAGAAGTTGTTAAAATTAGCTACATCTTGAGCACCGTGGAACAGATAAAAAAGATTGGCGTTGTAAAAAGAGCCTGGCTTGGTGTTATAATTGAAAACAATACACCACTAAATATGGGGGTTATTGTAAAAGAAGTGATAAAAGATTCACCCGCAGAAACTGCCGGAATAAAAGAAGGTGATATAATTATAGCACTCAACAATAATAACATACCTCATCTGGAAAGGCTTAAAGAAATGATTTTGATAGAGGAACCGGGTAAAACTGTTATACTTAAGGTTATAAGAGATAATAACAAAATGGAAATCCCGGTCAAGTTGGCAGAAATGAAAAATGCCGAACCCAAAAGTTCTCCGGATTTTAAAATCGAAAAAATTACACCTAAAAAATTTATAGAAAACAAAGAACAATTAAAAGAATTCTTAACCGAAAAAATACTTCGCCTTTCCGAAGAACTTGAAGAGTTGAAGGAAGAATTAAAAAAACTTAAATAAACCACAAAAACTAATTTTACCACAGAGAACACAGAGAAACAAAAAACACACAGAGAACACAGAGAAAAAAATATTTTCTGTTTTTAAAACTCCCATCCCCAAGAACTAATATCTCATAACCACGAAGCCACAAAGAACACAAAGATTTTATTCGTTGTTTTTACTAAAACCTGAGACCTAAGACCTAAAACCTATTTTCCACGTAGTCTATTCAGTCTTTCCTTTATTTTCTTCTCCCAGCCTAAATCCGTAGGCTCGTAAAAAATCTTCTTTTTTACTCCTTCGGGAAAATAGGATTCTTCCACATAATGATTTGGATAATCATGTGGGTACTTATATCCTTCCGCATAGCCAGCTTCTTTCATAAGTTCGGTTGGAGCATTTCTAAGGTGCAGGGGAACTCCTTCATTGGGATGTTCTTTTAAGAATTTCCGTGCTTTATTGTAAGCCATATATGAAGCATTACTTTTAGGAGCAGATGCAAGGTAAGTTACGGCGTGCGAAAGAATTATTCCTGCTTCCGGCATTCCTACGAATTTAACGGCTTCCATTGCAGCTATTGCTACTTCTAACGCACGTGGATCCGCATTACCTATATCTTCGGACGCAAGAATTACCATTCTTCTGACAATAAAGAGAGGGTCTTCTCCACCTTTTAACATACGCACCATCCAGTAAAGTGCCGCATCGGGGTCGCTTCCACGAATTGATTTTATAAAAGCGGATATAAGATTATAATGTTCCTCTCCGCTCTTGTCATAAATAACCTGTCTCTGAAGAACATCAGCAATCATTTTTTTGTCGATTTTGCGTTTTTCTTTGGTCGAAACTTTAATACTGGCTTCAAAAACATCCAACGCGACCCGCGCGTCTCCGGAAGAGACATTTATTAGATATTCTACAGCTTCTTCATCTATTTCAAACTTTTTTTTCTTAAGCTCTTCGTCAACCTTAGCAGCTCTATTAATTATCTTCTTAATATCCTCAGGAGTAAAAGGCTTTAAGATATAGGTCCTCGCCCTTGAAAGTAAAGGAGAAACAACTTCAAAAGAAGGATTTTCGGTAGTTGCTCCTATCAGGATTATGGTTCCGTCTTCAACGCATGGGAGCAAAACATCCTGCTGAGCTTTATTGAACCGGTGAATCTCATCAATAAATAATATGGTTTTTTTATTTTTATTCTGCAAAAGATACTTTGCTTTTTGTATAACTTCTCTAACATCTTTTACTCCGCTTTCTGTAGCACTAAGGCGCTCAAAATTTGAATTTGTATGGTTAGATATTATATAAGCCAAAGTCGTCTTACCCGAGCCCGGAGGACCCCATAAAATCAAAGAAGGAAGATTTTCCGTTTCTATAAGATTTCGAAGAACAGACCCTTTCCCCACTACCTCTTCCTGGCCTACAAAATCATCTAACTTTTTCGGCCTGACTCTGTATGATAAAGGAGGATTGCCCTTTCCTCTTTCAAATAAATTAGCCAAATTAGATAGTTACCTCTTTGTTTTTATTATATCTTTTTTCCGTTAAAAATTTTTCTCTCAATTTCATCAATCACTCTCATGTAAATCAAAAATCAAAAATCAAAAAGCAAAATGACAGGTGAAAATGCAAAATTATCCCCTACCCCTGAAAAAAAACTAAAAAATACTATTGCTATTTGTCGTTTCTCAGTTTTTCTATTCATTTTTGAACTTTAATTTGTAATTTTGATATTTTATATTTAAATTTTGCATTTTAGCGGCTTTGCCGCTTTAGGTATTTGATTCCTTTATCTCCAATATCTTTTCGATAAAATAGATTTGAACATTCGATTTTTTCGACACAACGATACGTTTTTTCTTTTGCGCTTATTAAATCATGTGAAATTCCTACACAAGCCAGAACCCTTCCGCCACTTGTATAAAAACGCCCCCCTTCGGCTTTTGTTCCCGCATGGAAAACGGTACACTCAGATTCCGGTATATTTATCTCAAATCCTTTCTCATATTCTTTTGGATACCCAATCGATGCCATAACAACCGCAAGCGCAGAACTTCGATTGCAATTTAGCTTATCCGGTAAATTGTAATCGTTTGCTTTCATCAAAACATCCAACAAATCATCTTCCAGTAAAGGGAGAATAACCTGCGTTTCGGGATCTCCGAATCTAACGTTAAACTCCAGAACTTTTGGCCCTTCTTTTGTCATAATTAATCCGCCGTAAAGAACACCCTTATATTCAATTCCTCTTCTCTGCAACTCTTTTATCGTCGGTTTGAATACTTTTTCTTTAATTTCCGGCATTTCACTTTCTGTTAAGAAAGGTGTAGGAGCATATGCACCCATACCTCCTGTATTTGGACCTTCATCGTTATCGTATGCCCTTTTATGATCCTGAGAAGGAAGAAAGGGAAGTATTTTATCACCGGAAATAATAGCCAATACAGAAACCTCCTCGCCAACTAGAAGTTCTTCGATTACAACCGTTTTACCCGCCTCCCCGAATCTTTCCTTTTCCATTAAAGAATCAAGAGCTTCCAGAGCTTTCCTTTTGCTATTACATACAATAACACCCTTCCCTGCTGCAAGTCCGCTTGCTTTCACAACCGAAAGCTCCCCACCTTTTTCAACGTACCGCTTCGCAGCGTTAAAATCGTCAAAGATTTCAAAAGAGGCAGTAGGGATACTTGCGGAAGCCATAACCTCTTTTGAAAATGCTTTACTTCCTTCGAGTCGTGCTGCGTCTTTTGTAGGACCGAATATATTTAAACTCTCTTCTTTAAATAAATCGACTACACCATCGACCAAAGGCTGTTCCGGACCTACTACAGTAAATTCAATTTTCTCTCTTTTGGCAAACTCAACCAAATCTTTTATACCTGAGGAATTAATATTTTCGCCCAAAATTGATGTGCCGCCGTTACCAGGGGCAAAATAGAATTTTGATACTATATTGCTTTTTGACAGCATCCATCCTAAAGTATGTTCTCTCCCACCTCCGCCAATAACCAAAACTTTCATAGTATTTTCATTTATATTGAAAACCAAATAAAAGTCAAGGAGGTTTTTCCCCTGCTTAAATTAGTATTCCAAATTTCTGTTTTTCTTTGGCTTGTTGACTTTATCGTTCAAGTCGATATATTTTATTAGGAAAAAAGCCGACGTAAGTTTCGGAAATTTATCTTGGATAATGAAAATAAAAATCAGAAAATTTAGTAGAGGTTTTTAAAACTTGGACTTATCAATAATTCTAATAAATTACCGCATGAAAGAAATGTTAACAAAGTGCATTTCCTCCATACGAAAAACTCAAAATTCCAATAATTACGAAATTATTCTTGTCAATAAACCATACGGAGATGATACCAAGTCATTCATCAGGCATGAATTTCCTTCTGTGCGTTTAATATCTCACAATAAATTTGGCGTCGCCGAAATGCGAAATGTCGGAATTAGGAATTCTCATGGGAGGTATCTACTGATGCTTGACACGGATACTGAAGTAACAGGAGATTTTACAAATATCGTTAAATTTATGGATGCTCACCAAGATGCTGGAGCGCTCGGGCCAAAATTAGTTGCACCTGATTTATCCTTACAATACTCATGCCGCACATTTTATGATATAAAAACCACTTTTTTCCGAAGAACATTTTTAGGCGATTTATTTCCACAGCATCGAATACTAAGAAAACATCTTATGCTGGATTGGGATCATAATGAAATAAGGCAAGTTGATTGGGTACAGGGAGCTTGTTTTTTTATGTCGAGAAAAGCAATAAGGAATGTTGGGCTGTTTGATGAGTTCAGTCCTTTTGGATGTGAGGATGTCGCCTGGTGCTCGAGAGCGCGTCAAAAAGGGTGGAAGGTATACTACTTTCCGGAAGTTCGAGTAATTCATCATTATCAAAGAAGCAGTAGAAGTTTATTCAGTAAAAGAGCAACAGAGCATCTTATATCTTTTATTAAGTTTTATATAAAATATGGTTTTAAAAATTTGAACAAATGAAAATCACATTTCTAATACCTCCGCCATTGGACAACAAAAGGGTTCCCGAACGGGTTTTTGGTTGTACTTACGGCTTATATCCGATACCTAATATATTTATTCTGCAATACGCTAGTATCCTGCGAAACAGCGGAAATCAAGTAAATGTCATTGACGGTCCTATCACGGGCATCACGGGAAAAGATTTTCTCGATTTTATAAAGAAAGATGAAAGTGACGTTTATATATTCTATAGTGTAAATCTTTCCGTCGAACTGGATACAAGGGTCGGTAAAATAATTCGGAAATTACACAAGAATATACCTTTGATTTACTGCGGATCAGCTGCCAGCGTATATAAGGAAAAATTTTTATTTGATGTTAACGTTTATATGGTACTGGGAGAAGCTGATTACACATTAAATGATTTGATATCATTTTTAGACGGAACACTCAATTGCAATCTTAACGACATAAAAGGCATAACTTATCTTAAGGACAAAACACCATTCTCAACACCCACGAGAGCATTGATTGAGAACCTTGACGAATTGCCTTTTCCTGCCCGTGATCTTATTAATCGTGATTTGTATTATAATCCAAAACTTAAAATAAGACCATTTACTGCTGTTATGACTTCAAGAGGATGTCCGTATAGATGTAAATATTGTGTCCCCTCCTCTTTGACTTTCGCCAGAAAATTAGAATACCAGAAAGAAAAAGGATATGATAGTATACCAAAAGTAACATATAGATCTGCCGGGAATGTTATTGCAGAATTTGAACTTCTAAAAGAAGACGGATACAAGGCAGTAAGCATTATTGACGATGAATTTATCCTTAAAAAAGAACGAGTAAAAGAAATATGTAAAGGAATAAAAGATTTAAAAATCAGATGGGGATGTTTGGCTCGAGCCGATCATCTTTTAGACGAAGAACTTGCTCTTCTATTAAAAGAAGCGGGTTGTCAGTACGTCGATATAGGAATTGAATCTTTTAATCAGGACATCTTAGATGATATAAAAAAGAATATTAAGGTTGAAACTTTTTATAAAGCAGTAGATATTCTAAAAAAATATGGTGTAGAACCTAAATTAAATATTTTAATTGCAGCTTCACCATTGGAAACAAAAGATACAATCAAAAGTACTATAAATGAAGCTCTAAAGCTCAATCCCGGTGTCAATATGTTTAATATCTGTAATCCATTTCCCGGAACCGAATTTTATAGAGAGGCAAAGAAAAACAAATGGTTTGTTTATGGCGATTATTTACCGGTAGATGTACAAAAGAAATCAATTATTGAGTACCCGGTCTTAAAGAAACATGATATAGAACGTATTGTCAGAATAGCAAATATAAAAACCTTCTTTAGATTTTCATTCATTTTCAGAAATTTAAAGAAATTTGTTAGTATAAGAGAACTCAAATACGCTCTAATTAGCTTGTTCAAAAAGCTCTCTTAAATAATAAAAAAGTCCTATCAAACAATCAACTAATGCGCTAATAAACTAAATTTCATCCCTGTCCTTAATTTTATCCATCTTGACATAGTTATTTTGAATTCCTATAATATAATCACAAATATAATACCCCAGGAGGTTTTTTATGAAAGTTTATAAGGTTTTCCGTACATTATTTTTGCTAATTCTATCTTCTTCCATATATTCACTAGCTCAACGAGCTGACCTCGGAATAAACATAACCTGGCCAACAGACTGGAGTCAGGACCATGTCTTTGCTGATATAATAAGAACATCAAGAAACTGGCAATATTTGGGAACATGGGACCCACTACCCGAGGGAGAAAAAGATGAGCAGGGCTGGCCGCTTGTAGATGCGACCCTATTTTTATGGGCCAATTTAAACATGCAGGGAACTTACAGATTGTCTTTTACGGATGAAGCGACGGTGAGCATTGGCGGTGGTGGTACCGGTGCAAGCATACAAGATGTAACCTACAACTCTGCAACCAATCAAACCACAGGAATAATAAATATTATTTCCCAGGATGCAGAAAACTTCTGGATAAACTTTGCCAACACCGACGGGGGTGTTAAGGACGTAAAGCTCATGAGACCGCTCTTCCCGGGCAGTTCGGAAAGTTACCCTGACATTGTAACATTCACCGATGCTTTTAAAAATGCAGTCGAACCTTTTTCCACAATTAGGGTCATGCAATTTACAGGCACTAATTTCAGCCGTCAAAAAACCTGGGACGACCGCAGGAGGCACGACAACTACACTTTCAACGACGAAGATATAGACGGAGGCTTACTTGCATCCTGGGAATGCGTTATAAACATGGCTAACGAACTGCAAAAACATATCTGGATAAATGTACCCCGCTGGGTAGACGACGATTATGTTCGTCAACTTGCAATACTCTTCCGGGATGGCAATGGGTTTACAAACTACCAGGGCTTGGATGAAAATCTTTATCTGTACGTCGAATACAGCAACGAAATATGGAACTATGAACAGAACGAATACAAAGATACGGCAGTTGCAATGGTTTTAGACCGGGGTGACCCCGAGAACCTTAACTATGACAATCTTTCTTTCGAAGATGCAGGCCAGGGCTGGGTCTGGGCGTGGCGCCGTCCCGGAGCCAGAGCCGTTCAAATCAGCAATATATTTAGAGAAGTGTTCGGCGACGATGCTATGATAACTCGTGTTCGACCTATCCTCTGCTGGCAGGGGGTACGTCACGCTACCTCACGGGCACCTCTTGAGTATATCGAAATGACTCAGGTGAATCCTGTCAACTATTACGTATATGGCGGCGGCGGAACCACTTATTATTCACCGGATATGGAAACGCCGGGATTGACACTTGATGAACTCTGGGAAAGCAGAACGATGAACACCAATTGGTGGCGCGACACGTGGCCGGATGGACTGGGCAAAGGCTCAATGATGTACAACAGTTACATCTGTAATTTATACGGTATAAAGCGCCTGGCATATGAAGGAGGACCAAGTTTCGACCCACATCAACCGGGAAACAATGACTCCGTCATGGAACAAGCCTGGACTGACCCGAGGATGACCGACGAAATAATAGAACATCACAACGCCTGGATTAACTGGGGCGGAGCTCTATCGGTTTATTATGTTTTAACTCAAAATTATTGCTGGGGATTTATGTCTAATGTATACGATTCAACCCACCCAAAATACGAGGGAATTTTAGACCTTGCCGTCTCCGAACCGGCACCAATAACAATAGGAAATCCTGTCGGAACGCTGGACGGAAACGCATTCCAGCTCGGTCGAGGCGACTGGCATGACACTGCCAGGACAGGCTCGGTCTGGAGACATAATGAAGAATGGGTCAGTTATATGTACAATATCCCGGCAGAAGGTTTCTACGAAGCTTCGGTTAATCTTACAGCTTCAGATGCTATAAACGAAGTGGACTGGTGGATGCTCGGAAGACTCATTGCGACAACGAATCTCACAGACTTTGCTGATACAACAGGTGATGTAGGACCTATAATCATTTATTTAACACCCGGATTAAATACCATTCGCGCAAGCACAGACACAGAAGGGTGGATAATCAACAGCATCACTCTAATACCATCCGAAGGAACCTGTTCCTACAGTATCAACCCCACCTCTCAGAGCTTCGACGAGAATGGAGGAACAGGTACAATAGACGTTACAGCATCGGAAAGCGGTTGCACATGGATAGCTACAAGTAACGCAAACTGGATTACAATAATCGATGGAAGCTACGGGTCCGGTAACGGAACGGTAAGTTATTCGGTATCCAGGAATATGGGTTCCGAGCGAAGCGAAGAGATAATGCTGGCAGGTCGAACGTTCACTGTTGAACAGGATGCCGGTTCATCGTCAGGCATTGTTTTGTTACCAAATTTACCCAATCCGTTTAACCGAACTACTACTATAGAGTATTTTGTAGAAGAAGGAGCAGAAATTAAACTTGCCGTATATGATTTAATAGGAAGAGAAATAAAAGTTTTATTCGAAGGAGTAGTCACAAGCAACACTTACGGCAGCGTAGATTGGGACGCAACGGACAGGCAGGGAAACACAGTGAAAAGCGGTATATACTTCTGTCAAATCCGTGGCGGATCCGGCAATTCCGATTCCAGAAAAACGATTTTCCTGAAGTGAGAGTAACATTTAAAGGATAAGGAGCTAAAAATATGACAAAAAGAATTAAATTCCTTTTAATACTATTTCTTACAACAGCAGGAATAATAGAAAAGGGATTTTCACAAACAAATATAAATGTACTACCGAACGTAAATGTTGAGGTTGGAGAGGAAGTTTATTTTGACGCGATCTATTACTCGGACCAATTTGGAGACAGCATTCAGTGCGAATGGGATTTCGGCGATGGATACGCTTTATATGCCGATGATGATGGAAACCCCTTCAATACCGGGTTATGCGCAATTCATTATTTTATGAGCCCGGGAGATTTCAAAGTAAATCTAACTGTTTCTTTGTTCGATATGTTCACAAGCCCACCTACCAGAGGTATTTTACTTGCGGAAGACTCTGTAACAATAACAGCAACCGGTACATCTCCTATTGCGGGATTTGAGCTCCTGCATGCCCCGTTTCACACACGTACAGCCCAGTATATTTATGCTCATGTTCCGGAAAGTTATAATCCTTCCCAGGTTACACTAAAAATCGAAAGAACCGGAGGAGGATATTCCGAGGAGCTCACAGGTGTTACCGAAGACAGTCTACAAAAATTCTTACTAAGTAATGCTGATTTACCTTCGGGAGATTACGTCTTAACAGCAGAATTAATAAACGGCGAAACAACTGTAAGTACTATACGCGAAAAATTTTCCAAACCGTATGACGGCGCACCCGAAGTTGGCATCAACGAAAACAACGCTTTCATCCTGAACGGAAACACACTTTTCTTTCCGATAGCACCCTACATGTTAAACGTTCCAAATATACCTCTCTGGCATTATGTGAGCAACACTCTTCATACAGAAGGTTGGTATGAAACTCACAACCCAGCTACGTGGGTTGATTATATCAGCCAGGGAAACGCACACGGCATGATGTCAGTTGGTCCTTCGCGGTGGGAGGGATTTTTATCTTCTCCTTATACACGCAATTCGGATCCCAATGACCTGGTCGTTTATGTCGAACAAGCAAAAGATTCACCGGGTCTCCTTGGATGGAATTGGGATGATGAGCCAAACATGGGCGGAAGATACCTCCGTGTTCCGGAACACGTATTGGCCGGTTGGAATTATCGTACACAACAAACAGACCCGCAGCACCCAACAAACCAACAGTATTATGGCTTCGATTATTTTCCCCGTTATAATCCTCTAACAGGCGATAATGGTTATGATTACACAAGAAATGCCAATTCATTCGGAGGGAAAAAACACTTTCTTGCCGATTTCATAACACACGATGCTTATCCGATCGAATATAAAGAACACGTATCTTTAGATTACTCTGACCGTGGCGTAATCGATCTGTGGCTTGAGAACCTGGAAAACTTTACCTGGAATTCTGGTGAACTCATACCTTTAGGTACGTTTGTTGAAACTCAAAACGTTACCTCTTACCAGCGTATGTCCGGAACAAGTTATCTAACAGATTGGGACGCAGGCCCCACACCCGGCGATATACGCACTCAAATGTGGGGAGCTGTCGTTCACGGTATGAAATTCGTTGGTTACTTCCAATTCTTTGCTCCGACACCTGCCGACAATATAAGTGCAATGGCAGAATTTAAAGAAGCAGTTACAGCCCTAACTCCCGTGATACTATCCGAACCCTCATCGAGAGTTGTTACTCACAATGCCACAACGCGCGGCAACCGTGTAGATATTATGGTTCGCGAAAACGATTCAGATGTTTATGTGTTTGCAGTGCGCGTCAGCGAACCGGAAAGCGAATGGAGCGAAGTTTATGAGCCGGAAACAATAGATTTCCAATTAAACACAGACTTAAGCGCTTCTACTGCTCATGATGAATTGGAAAAATACCGCTGGAATTACATGTTAATTAATGCTTCAGAAGGACAAACGGAATTTAATTTTACAGTGCCGGAAGGAAATATAGAACCCGGCAATTTTATAGTAAGTGCTGTGATTGATCCGGTAGAGGCAGGAAATCCCGATTCTCTTTATGACAGGTGGACGGGAAAAGGATATCCCACAGCTTTAGATATGCAAGGAAACCTAAAATACGGATATGACGACAGCGTAGGAAATGTAACAGCTCTCTATTCCTGGGAAGGAGTAACAGGTACTGTCAATTACGAAACAGGAGAGGTTTCTTTGACCTATGATGAAGGAATCCCGGCAGGAGGAGGTTTTGTTCAGGTAGCTTATGCTCCCGGAGAAAGAGAAGCGCGTGCAATATCAATGAGCAGCGGTGTTATAACTGAGAACCTTGAACGAAACGCAGTTAGAATTTACCGCATTCCCAAAAACGGCGGCGGGTTGGATGAAAATAAGTTTTCATTGCAGCCCAACTACCCCAACCCCTTCACAGAAAAAACAGCTATCAGCTATCAGCTTACGGCTGACGGCCATGTAAAACTGACAATTTATGACCTCCTCGGCAGACAAATAAAAACATTAGTCGACGAATATCAATCAGCAGGACTTCAAAGTGTAAAATGGGACGGAACAGACTCAAAAGGGGCAAGAGTCCCAAGCGGCACGTATTTCTATCAGATAAGAGGGGAAGATGGAAATGCAAGTGCGAAGAAGATGATATTTTTGAGGTGATTAGGACGTGGATTCACAGGATTTTTACGTACCTTACAACCCAAATTAACCCTTGACTTATATACAATATTGTATATATTTTTGTATATAAATATAAAAGGGAGGTGATCATGAAGAGCGTTACAGTAAGAATAAGCGAAGAGGAAAGAAAAGCACTAAAGGGTTTATCTGAGCAGTTAGGTATCAGTATGACAGAGGTTTTGAACAGGGCGGTAGAAAAATACAGAAAAGAAATATTTTTAAAAGAAGCAAACAGGGCTTATACCAGACTTAAGGAAAACCCGGACGCATGGAAAGAAGAACTTAAGGAAAGAAAAGAGTGGGATAATACTCTATCCGACGGACTGGAGAAATAACAGTGAAAAATCCATCAAGAGGCGAAATATGGCTCGTCAATTTAAATCCAACAAAAGGACACGAACAGGCAGGGAAAAGACCTGCTCTTATTATTTCAGTCGATACATTCAATCATGGCCCGGCAGATTTAATTGTAGTTTTACCCATTACAAGCAAATATAGAGGCATACCCTTTCACGTAAAAGTAAAACCACCAGAGGGAAACCTCGATAAAGAAAGTTTTATAAAATGTGAAGATGTACGATCTATATCTAAAATAAGATTAGAAAAACTCATTGGAGAAGTCTTCAATAACACCCTCAAAAAAGTAGAAGATAGATTAAAAATTCTTCTGGATCTATAAAAAAAATGAAGATTAACATATAAAAAGAGGTATAAAAATATGCGTTTTAAATACTTGTTTACAATATTAGCGCTCTTTATCTCAATAAAAGGAATACCGCAGGATATCGTTCCTCAGAGCAGAAGAATAGACTGGCAGCCGGGTATTCCGGGTGGAATTCCAAACTATCCTGTAGGCGTAAACTTAGAAGATTATGGTGCTGTGGGAGATGGAATAACCGATGATACCGAAGCCTTAAAAGCTGCAATTTCGGCATGCCCCGAAAGCACTGCGGTATTTATTCCCGCAGGAACCTATCTGATTACTGATAGGATAGATATTAGAAAATCTATCGTTCTTCGCGGTGCCGGTCCCGATCAAACATTCCTTAAATTCGAAAAACTTACCTCCGATCCCGATGAGTATCAAAGAACGAATATCTGGATAGGTACTTCAACTCAAGGATTTACCGCCAATGTTATGGGCAACTGCGACAAAGGCTCAAATGAAATAACCGTAGACGATGTATCCGGCTTTAGCATCGGAGATCTTGTTGAGATTAGACAAGACAATGATCCGGAAGTGATGGCTCGTCCTATTGTGCCTCCCAGCGAGAATGATAGTTGGGCGGAAGGACATTGGGGTTGGAGAGCAGTGGGTCAATTTTTAATCATTACGGATATAAACGAAACGAGCAACACTCTTACTTTTCACAAACCTCTGTATCACGATTATAATCTCGACATGAATCCCGCTGTAAGCAGATGTGTCGATCCAACAAAATATGCCGGCGTTGAAGATTTACATTTTGAGCTTGTGGTCGACTGCAACGCTTACTATGGAAATATCCATCTTGATCATACCGCCTATTGCTGGGTGAAAAACGTCCGCAGTTATAAATGTTCGAGGTCGCACATAGGAATCTGGGGTGGCTTGGGAAATGAAATCAGAGACAGTTATTTCGAATATGGACACCAATATGTCGGCGGAACTGGCTATGGGGTAAATCTTACCGATCGTGCCACAGACAACCTGATCGAAAACAGCATCTTCGATTACCTGCAGGGAAAACTAATGACAGCTGTTGGAGTTTGCGGCAACGTGTACGCGTATAACTATTGCCGAGTATCTATGGATGAAAATGGGGAAGGAACAGAAATGCACGCGGATATGTCCGCGCATGGACATCACGCTTATCTGAATCTTTTTGAAGGAAACTCTACGAACAAGGCGGCAGTCGACAGGTACTGGGGCAGTAATTCCTCTTATATTTTCCTTCGCAACAAAATGATTTGCCCCGATGGATATTCAAATTCATATACCAGTAGGCCTGTTTTTATCGAGAAAAACAATCCCTATATGAGCTACGTCGGAAATATATTGCATCATGATAATTCGATTCAAAATCGAACAGTCTGGTTCATATTGAAAGAGCCAGATGACTGGAGCGACACGAATTTGACGATGAATACATTAATTCGTCATGGGAATTTTGATTATATAAGCGAAAATACTTTTTGGGAGTCAGATATTACAAATCGAGAAATACCCAACTCTTACTATCTGACAGAAAAACCTGACTTTTTCACAGATGCGCCCTGGGGTAATACACCATGGCCGGTTATCGGGCCCGATTTACCGTATTCGGGAATTATCCCAGCCCAGCAGCGCTTTTGCGACTTAAATGGAATTACGCCTCCGGAGGCTCCGAGTAATTTATCCGCGGAGGTTTCAGATAACACGGTTCATTTAACATGGAATGATAATTCCGATAATGAGCTGGGATTCAGAATAGAACAAAGCACTGATGGAACAAATTTTTACAGGGTCGAATCAGTAATGTCAGATTCAACCTCATATACAATTATTAATTTATCGCCATATTCAGAGTATCATTTTCGCGTGTGCGCTTTTTCTGATATATCGGGTCAGTCAACATATTCAAACGTTGCGACCGCGACAACTCAAGATGAGGTCCCGGATGAAATTGTAGCGTTATATAAATTCGAAGGCGATGCCTCCGACTCCAGCGGTAATGGTTATCATGGGGTAGCAGAGGGAGCCACTCTAACGGAAGTAAAGATAGGCACAGCATATTTTTTTGATGGAGAGGATGATGTGATAACGGTACCGACCTGGAACGATAGTTCTCTTCACGGCGAGGATCAGGCATTTACTCTTGCCGCGTGGGTTAATCCTTTCACGGTATCCGTTGATAATTGGGTTATAAATGATGACTCCGAATGGGCAAATTTCAATTTCGGACTTGTAAATGACAGGGTGGCGATAAAATGGGTAACGAGTGAGAGCACACGTTATTCACTATCGGGTGTAGAGTTTCCTACGGTACAGGAAAACGTCTTTTCACATATCGCGGCAACATACGATCCTACAAATAGAGTGGTACGAATGTATCTCAACGGACAGCAGGTTGTTGTCGACCGGGTTAATGGTGTAACAGGACCCTGGCTGTTTAACCAACTGTTAATCGGAAGAGGTTCGGATGACGGAGAGATGAAATCATTCAACGGGATCATAGATGACGTGCGAATTTACGCAAGTTGTCTCTCCGCCGACGATATCTATAATCTGTATGGTGATGACACTACTCATTATATAGATATGCCTATTTCGTATTTATTATTCCCAAACTATCCCAATCCATTCAATATAACAACCACAATCCGTTATCAGTTGCCAATCAGCGGTCATCTGTCGATTTGCGTTTACGATATACTCGGCAGGGAAATAACAACATTGGTTAACGAAGTTAAACAAGCAGGTGAACACACGGTTGAATGGGATGGAACCGACAGAAACGGCAAAAGAGTTTCAAGCGGCACTTATTTTTACCAGATAAGATGGGAAAACGGAGAGTCGAGTTCGAAGAAGATGATATTGCTAAAATGACATCTATGATTAAAATAAGGAACGTAAATATGAAACCTGTTTTCAAAATTGTATTATTCTTTATACTGACAAATTTAATATCTATTACATTACATGCTGCTGTACACTACGTAAGCCCAAACGGCGATGCAAGCTGGTCAGAGAGCACCAATATTACTACACCATGCGCACTGTCCACGGCTAATTCAAACGCAGAGGCTGGTGATACAGTTTTCCTTTTAGAAGGCACATATGACAGCGGCACTTATATTTATCCGCAAAATTCAGGAATATCCGAAAACGAAAGAATCACCTACAGCAATTACAATAGTAACTCAGTAACCATTACAGATGCCGATTACGGAATACGTATAGATAACAAATCCTATATCACTGTTAACGGCTTGAATTTTTATTATATGGGTCATTTTCTTTACATTACGAATAGGTCTAACAATAATATAATAGGCCATTGCACATTTGACCAGGCAAGAAGTTCCACTACCTGGGGTGGCTCGAAAGTTTATTATTCCTCTCAGTACAATAGGGTCCATCACTGCAGTTTTTCAAGATGGGGATATACTCATGATTCACTGCATTTTGGAGCTCTTTTTGATGTAGGCATTGAAGCGGACCCGAATGACAGCAGTTTCTACAATTTGATTGAAGACAATATATTTTTTTACGGAGGACATCATTGCCTTGCCGCGTGGGGAAAATATTCCATATTCCGCAACAACTATCTGCATCATGAACAATGGGGAGAAAATTCGGAAGGATATCGCTGCGCGATATCACACGGCAGTGCCACAGAAAGAAATCTTTTTGAAGGAAACCGCTTCGCCTTTGCCCATGAATCTTCAAGCATGTCGCTAAGGTCATTAAATAACATTTTCCGATTCAACACTTTTTACAACAATGGTCATGGCGGAATACAATGTGTTTCAATGGCAGACTATACACCAGCGCACTATAATCACATTTACAACAATGTCTTTTTTAACAATGGTCATCAAGCAACTTATTCAGGATTCTCGGGTGGCATCTATTTCGCTGACTGGGGCGAGGGTGACCCTACAGGTAGCGTCGTAAAAAATAATATCTTCTATAATAACGCAGGGGGACCGATAACCACAGACGCGGTTACCGATCCTCAAGTAGTCGAAAACAATTGGGAAACAGGCAATCCTCTATTTGTTTATGAGGGTGACGGAAGTGATCTGGAACCATTCGGAACTCAACCTGATTTTCGTTTGCAGGCGGAAAGTGAGTGTATCGACAGCGGAGTGCCTCTGAGCTTTATAACAAGCCCTGATAGCAGCGGTACAGAATTTAAAGTTGAAGACGCGGGATATTTCATAGACGGCTGGAACATGATAGAAGGAGACGAAATCCAACTTGAAGGAAGTACAGAGCGGGCACGTATCATTAATGTAAATTATGAAACAAATGAAATCACTGTAGATCAGAGTTTGACATGGACAGAAGGTCAGGGTGTTTGCCTTTCCTACGTAGGCAGTGCTCCGGATATAGGTGCTCATGAATACGGAGCAGAAGGCGGCATAATTACACCGTTTGAACTGCAACCTAATTACCCTAATCCCTTCAATCGAACTACCACTATTCCCTATCTTGTAAAAGACCACGGATACATCAAACTTGCAATATACGATTTAATTGGCAGAGAATTAAAAGTCCTGGTTGACGGATATTTATTAGTCGGAACTTACAGCGAAGAATGGGACGGAACAGACTCAAAAGGAGCAAGAGTCCCAAGCGGGACGTATTTTTATCAATTAAGAGGGGAAGATGGGGATGCAAGTGCGAAGAAGATGATTCTTATAAAGTGAAAAAATATATTTTTGATATTTTAATAATTTTAAGCTAAAAGAAAACAGAAAAGGAGATAATATTATGAAAACGACAAATATCTTTTTGGTGTTTCTGTTGATAATATGGCTTATGGCAGTTTTATTTCCGCTTGCAGCATACGCCACAGAGATGGCTGATTATACAGGTCCGGCATTCCCGGAAAACCACGCTTTAAATACACCGATTGATTCCCTTCCTGTGCACCCAAACTCAGATAATTACATCGACAGCATCGGGCCAGACGCGCCACTCCACCCTGACCTCGGAACCTATTACAACGGGCACCCAATAGGGATTCCATACAACCTGGTAGGTGTCGGTCAAGATTTGGTTTCTTTTACTTTCGAGTATGAAAGCGATCCCGGCCCCTACCCCATTCCGATTCCGCCACTGGTCGAAGGGTTAAATACATACACAGATGATGACAACGGGGACAGGCACATCCTTGTCATCGATACGAGCACAAATTTGCTCTACGAAAGCTGGTATAACTGGCCACCAGAACATTCCATGCCAAATCCAGACGATTGGGATACATATCCGCCTCTGGATCCATCAGATTGGTGGGCAGGCTCTGGAGCAATTTTCGACCTAACTTCCAATACTCTCAGACCCTCAGGGTGGACATCCGCAGATGCGGCAGGACTGCCTATCTTCCCGCTATTAATTCGATACGATGAAGTCGAGCGCGCTATGGCAACAGATGGAGTAATTCATCATGCAATTAGATTTACGGTTCAACGCACCCGGCGAGCCTATATCTGGCCAGCAAGACACTACGCATCAAGTCATACCAATCCAGATTATCCTCCAATGGGTTTGAGATTTCGTTTGAAGGCGGATTTCAATATTTCGGGTTTCACTCCACGCATGCAAGTCATACTTCGCACGATGAAAAAGTATGGAATTATAGTTGCCGATAATGGTAGCAATTGGTTTGTTCAGGGAACACACGACGATAGATGGGACAATGACGAACTTCATTCACTAAAGAGTTTACATGGAAGCGACTTCGAAGCCGTTAATATAAGTTCATGGATGGAAAGACCCGGATTCGATTCCAATTCTGCTGCAGTTCCGCCGGCATCCGGTATATCTATTCCATCAACAGACAACCCTCAAATTCCACAAATTATTACACTCTACCAAAACTATCCCAACCCATTCAACCATAAAACAACTATTAGTTATCAGCTGACAACTAACAGCCATGTAACGCTAAAAATCTACGATTTTCTCGGCAGGGAAATAAAAACACTCGTAAGCGAAGAAAAAACCGCTGGTCCTCAAAGTGTCCAGTGGGATGGAACGGACTCAAAAGGGAAAAAAGTCTCAAGCGGTACATATTTTTATGGGATAAACGGAGAATCTAATCAAACTGATTCGAGAAAAATGATTTTCTTGAAATGATGGAAAAATATAAATCTCGCTTTAAAAATATATTGTTAGTAACGATCCTTTTAAGTATATTTATCGGTTTCTCATCTTCCGCATCTATCATAGATAAAAATAACAATCTTAAATTAAATGATTCCGAATATTTTGAGACACGCGGATTCAATGTTCTGGTTTACAGTAACTGGTATAATGAAAACTTTGATGACTCGAAAATGAGCGGAATTGAAATTATTCATCACGAAGTAAGAACCGCCACAAACGGCGATGTGCGTCTTGAACCGACACCCGGACAGTGGGATCCATTTCCCAATCTAATAGAAAGAAAAATAAACAAAAACGACAACAGCATCAAAGTATTTTTAAACTATCCCGATTATCAATTTAAATTCATGATAAAAGCAACCGCTAAAAATGGAGGGATTTGCTTAAGCGTCAATCTCGAAAAACCGCTTCCAAAAGAACTCGAAGGCCACGCGGGTTTTAATCTTGAATTTCTTCCGTCGGCATATTTCAAAAAAGCGTATATAATGGACGACAAAAGTAACACTTTCCCCCTCTACCCCACAGGACCGACGGCAGCAAAAAAAAACGGTAAAGTCGAACCTAAACCGATAGCTAAAGGAAAAACACTTGTCCTTGCTCCCGAAGACCCCGAGAGACGAATAACAATAAAAACAAAAGAAAACGAACTTTTATTGTATGACGGTCGTAACAAAGCTCAAAACGGATGGTATGTACTGCGCAGCCTTATTCCGGCAGGAAAATCCGGTAAAGTAATCGAATGGTTCTTAACAGCTAACACAATTCCAGACTGGATTCGTACTCCCGTTATCGGTCACTCTCAACTCGGATATCATCCAAGTCAAAAAAAGATCGCAGTAATAGAATTAGATAAAAATGATACGCCTCTTAAAACAGCGCGTTTACTAAAAATAACAGAAGAAGGAAAATTAATAGAAAAACATAAAAGCGACATAAAAAAATGGGGTAAATATTTCCGCTATAATTACTTCACTTTTGATTTCACAAAAGTAAAAGAACCCGGCTTGTACCAGGTAGAATACGGTAAAATCCGTACAAAACCTTTCATAATAGCAGAAGACATTTACGAAAACGCGTGGCATCCCACACTCGATATTTTCTTTCCCGTACAGATGGATCATATGTTTGTTAATGAAGGATATCGAGTCTGGCACGGAGCTTCACACTTAGACGACGCCCTGCAGGCTCCGGTAAATCATAAACACTTTGACATGTACGCTCAGGGCCCGACAACGGATACGCCTTATAAAGGGGGAGAACATATACCCGGACTGAACATAGGGGGATGGTTCGACGCCGGCGATTATGATATCCGGACTCAAACACATTATTCTACTGTAACAAATTTAATTCTAACATGGGAATTATTTCATCCGACAAGGGACGAAACTACTATCGACTACGAAAAACGGTATGTCGACATTCACCATCCCGATGGAATCCCCGACCTGCTTCAGCAAATAGAACACGGGACATTAGCTCTTATCGCGCAATATAGAGCACTCGGGCACGCGATTCCGGGAATCATTTCATCCGATTTATCCAGATACACTCATCTTGGAGACGCCCTAACCATGACGGATAACCTTATATACAATCCAGAAATGGACAGTCTTGAATCTAATGGATTCGAAAGCGGCACTTTCGATGACAGGTGGGCTTTTACAAGCAAGTCCAGTGCCCTTAATTACGGTTCCGCGGCTGCACTAGCAGCTGCTTCGCGTGCTCTTCGCGAATACAATGACAAACTGGCAGAAGAGTGTCTTGCGACGGCAAAAAAAGTATGGGACAAAGAGCACAGCCACAAACCCGATACATTTAGGGTAGGCAATACAACAGGGGGACTTCTTGCATCAGAGGAGCTAAAGTGCGCGGTCGAACTTTTAATAAGTACAAAAAATGATAAATATAAAAAAAGAATAAATGAATTAATCAATGAAATAGACGAGGAATGGTTAATTTTTTCTGTTACTCTTCTTATCCGTGCTATACCGTACATGGATAAGACATACGAAAAAGAAATGAAAAAAATGGTAGAGTCGAATATAAAGTTTATAGAAGAGTTAGAGAAACAAAATCCTTACGGAGTTCCCATTCCAACACAAGGCTGGGGAGGAAGCGGATGGGCTATGCTCTTCTCTATTACCAATTATTTCATGCATAAAGCTTTCCCTGATTTAATCGACCGGGAATATGTCTTCAAAGGATTAAACTTTATTTATGGATGTCATCCGGGTTCGGATATTTCCTTTGTTTCAGGCGTGGGTACAAATTCAAAAATGGTAGCTTACGGAAACAACAGAGCCGATTTTTCTTTTATCGCCGGAGGTGTGGTTCCCGGAGCTATAATTTTAAAACCGGATTTTCCAGAGAACAAAGAAGACTGGCCTTTCTTATGGGGAGAAAACGAATATGTCATCAGCGGAGGAGCATCATATATATTCCTCGTAAACGCGGTGAATGATTTTTTAAATCCATCCGAAGATTAACCCCACACAAAGCCACAAAGACACGAAGTTTTTTGTTGTTACTTCCTAACTTCCTAACCTTCTAACATTCTAACTACTTTAAAACCATTTGACTATTCAACAATTTAACTGAACCGAAGAATATTCTTTACTACCCGGCCATCAAGTGTCTTCTTAATCCGAGCCGCTAAATACCGATTCTCCGTTTACCGTATAAGTCAGCGCCTTTACGGTACATGCTCCTTCGGTGAAATCCCAGTATTCATTGCCTAATTCCATACCACCTACCCAGAGCGTATCACTCTTACTGTATCTATCTTTAACGTAATTTATAAAAAGTTTTACATCGATTGTAGACGGGATTCTTTGTTCACCGGATATCCTGAACTGATGATAATCCCATCCTCCGCCGTGCGCGGGATAATACTGCGCATAATCATAAATGTTTTCACCATCGGTAACGACACTGTCTTCTACTATATAAATTCCATCATGGGTGGAACCCCACCCGAACCATATCATGACTTCATCAGTTATCGAACCCGAAGCATCAGTTCCTCCCGGTTCCTGTCCGGTAAGCCAGAAATCAAAAGCGAAATTCCAGTTATTTCCAGTTACACCATAGCCTATATCCATTTCTGCGTCACACGAATTTATATCTTTAATCTGTATAGGAAAAATCGAGACATTCGTTTGTGTACCCCAGGGTTTGGTACCGCAAATAACCTCGGGATAATTAGGACGGGTAGTATCTGTTCTATCTCTTTCCCATTCCCAACCATAACTACCGTCCGTATAAAGTATGATTGCTTGATAACAACTATCCAAATTACAGGAATACCCCCAGGCGTTATTTGAAAGTTCAAAAGCTCCTCCACTCAGCTCTATTGTGTCACCGTTCATACTGTCAATTCTTTCTATCTGAGGAGCAGAAGGAGTATAAATAGTTGTAGTGGTGGTACTGGGTCCGGTGCTTGTCGACTTACAAGAGAAAAGGAAAGAAAACACCATAAGAATAATCAAAAGTGATTGTAAGTAGTATTTCCTTTTGTTTTTAAAAAATTCCATATGACCTCCTATTGATGTAAATTATGATGAAAATTAATCTTTGTCAAGAGGAAGTCTCGCAAACCTACAACTTTAAACTTTTTGACCACAGATTAGTCAAAAATTAAATATTATAATGGAAAATTACATATCAAAGTTCAAAAATTAAGAAAAAAAGAGAAACAACAAATCACACGAATAGCACAAATGTTTTTTGTGGTAGGGAAGGGACAATTTTACATTTTAATTTGTCATTTTGCTTTTTAGATTTTAATATTTAATTTATATTAGATAGAGTCACACGGATAACACAGAGATCTTTTCACCGTCACTGTCTCATGCCCGCCTTATCTCTACTACTCTAAATCCTAAAATTAGGCTTGACAGAAAAATAGATTTTAGTAGTATTAATCGCCGATTAAGATAAAGAATAGCTTCAACTATTCTCTTAAATTATAGATTCCTAGATAAAAAAACAGTAAAGGAGGCTTTTCAAATGAGCAAACAATTCCTCAACAATAGATTTTCACATACAGTAATTTTACTTACGATATTGAGTGTAACCGCTTTCGGTCAGACCGAAGACATTGTACACGGTAATTTAATTCAATTCAACGATAACGGCGCCTGGTGCTGGTATCAGGATGAGCGAGCCGTTATTGACACTACAAACAGTAAATTGATTGTTGGTTCCGACGGCGCCACGGAAGGAGTAGGTGGTTCTCCTCGCAGCGGAGATGTTGAAGTGGTTATCTTTAACCTTCAATCGATGACAAGACAAGCAAGATATACTCTTAAAGAAAGCAATGCCAATTTTTATTGCGACGACCATAACGCTCCCGGTCTTCTGGTAAGTCCTGACGGTAAATATATTGCTTTCTACGCGGCACATAATAGAGAAAAACTTTCTTATTACAGGATATATGATTCCGGTACATGGGGAACAGAAACCGTATTCGACTGGAACGCAGAAAGAACTGGTGGGGTAAATTATAATACCACTTATTCAAATTTGTTTTATTTATCTAACGAAGGAAGAATGTTTAATTTCGCACGCGGCCACGACAACGGAAGCCCTAATTTTATTTATTCTGACGACAGTGGGGATACATGGGATTACGGTGGTCAGTTAGCAAGAAGCAATATAGGGGGGTATAGCAGAGGTTATTATAAATACTGGGGAAGCGGCGTTGACCGTATCGATTTTATATGCACGGAAACCCATCCCCGCAACTACAACACCAGCATATATCACGGTTACGTACAAAACGGCAATTCATACGACTCTTACGGTACTGAGGTTGATTCCGATATATATAATGATTCCCACATTCCAACAGCAGAAGATGAATTTACCACCGTTTTTGCAGCCAACACGGTTTTGAATACTTATACGATGACAAATTGCTGGAATGATGACGTCCAGAGATATGAAGATGGAACAATCGCCGCAATAATATCGGCAAGAACAGGCGGCAGTCCAAGTGACCCTAACCACTGCTTCATATATTGCCGTTTCGACGGCTCGAGCTGGACACCGACATATCTTGTCAATGCTGGTAAGAAAATGTATGGTTCCGAAGAAGATTACGTAGGTTTAGGAGCATTGCATCCCAATGATCCGAACACAATCTATATTTCAACACCCTATGATCCGAGAGATGATGTTACGTTTTTGGGAGTTCGTGAAATCTTTAAAGGGGTTACCTCCGACAGCGGGGCAACCTGGAGTTGGACTCCTATTACCGAAAATTCAGTCCGCGACAATTTTCGTCCTATAGTTCCAGCCTGGAATGAACAAAATACGGCACTATTATGGTGGAGAGGGACCTATTATGCAGCACAGCATTTCGATGCGGCTGTCGTAGGAATAATCGAACATTCATCGGATTCTACCGTTTTGATGAGTTATGTAGATGCTTCGACGGAAAATACATTTTTAGCAGCAGACGGTTCACCTCTCACAACAACCGGTCCGGATGACGATGCGGGTCCTTCGGACAACCAGTGGCACATAAGGACTTCTTACGGAAACGGTACTTCTGTATTGACATCCGCAGAAATCGGATATGAAGATGCACCTCTTATTAAAACGCAGGTAACTGATATCGAAGAAGGGACTTATGACATCTGGGCAAACTTCTGGGCAAACCCCGCCGACGACTGGAGAATAGAAGCAGGACTAAATTCTGACAACATGCAAATATTCAGACAAATGGCCTGCAAGCAGGTGATGGATGAAGATCATAATACCGAACTTATATTGGCAGGAGGGGGCAATATATTTCTCTATCAAGCTTATCTCGGACGAGTTGTAATTGAAGCAGATGACACCCTGAATGTTTTCATTGACGATGAAGCAATCATGGTCGGCACGGCAGGTAATGAAGTTGGCGACATTTGCCGTACATGGTATGACGGAATTAGCTATTCTCATCCTGGGCGCCACCCGGGAGGCTTAAGTATCGTAGAATATCACGAATTTGAGAAATCTCCGCTCGGATTCAGCTTAAAACAAAACTATCCCAATCCGTTTTGCTCAATCACTAATATAAATTATACACTGTCAGAGCCTGCTCATGTTAATTTATCCGTTTATAACATGCTGGGGCAAAAAGTGGCAGAATTGTTAAACGGGGAAATGAGCGCAGGTCCTCATAGCACAAAATGGAACGCTCAAAATTTATCTTCAGGCATTTATTTCTTGAAAATGACAGTCGGGAATAATTCAATTACAAAGAAAGCACTGCTGGCAAGATAAGGCAATATTCCCTTCAAGTGTTTCCCTTATTAAAAGCTATAGACAGCGAACCTTAACAGGGTTCGCTGTTTTCTTTTTTAATACTTAAAAAATCCTACCGTGAAAGATACACTTGACAGAACGAGGAATTCACATTACCTTGTTAAAAAATCAGGGGTTACAAATAAAACGGGAATATATTGCTATAAATATGGAGTTAATATATGGGTTTTTTAGATGATGATTATCTTTTAGAAACTACCACCGCAAAAGAACTTTACGCGAGAGTCAAAGATTTACCTATAATAGACCTGCATAGTCACATAGATATAGAAGAAATACTTCGCAACAAGCCTGCAAAAGATATATGGGAAGCCGAGGGAGCAACGGACCATTATGTTTGGGAATTGATGAGAAGAAAAGACATCAGTGAGGAAAAGATTACAGGAAAAGCAACCAACAGAGAAAAATGGAATGCTCTTGCCGAGGTTTTCCCCGAATTCGGAGGTAATCCTACATATGAATGGATACACCTCGATTTAAGGAGAAGATTCGGCATACCGGAACTTATATCTAAACAAACCGCAGATGACATCTGGGAAAAGACCTCAGCCCTTTTAGAAGATGAATCCATGACCCCTCAAAATTTGCTCAAATACATGAGAATAGAATTGATGTGCACAACCGATGACCCAACTTCCGATTTAAAATACCACGAAAAAGCGAAAGAAGAACTCGACAGACCATTGATACTTCCAACCTGGCGTCCGGATAAAGTAACGAATATCGAAAATGGTATCTGGAAGAGTTTCCTTGAAGGATTGGGAAAGAAAACGGGTGAAGACACAAGTCAACTTAAAGGTCTTTTGTCTGCTTTGGAAAAAAGGCATGAATATTTCTCTGAGCACGGATGTATATCAAGCGATCACGGTATGGAAAACGTATATTCTTATCCAGTATCCGGGAAAATCGCTGCCGATATACATAGAAGAGCATTCAAGGGTGAAAAACTAAAAAAGAAAGAAATAATAGCCTACAAGGCATTTATGCTTCATGAATTAGGTAAATTAAATAAGAAGAAAAACTGGCTGACCCAACTCCATATAGGCGCAGTAAGAGATTACAGAAACAAATTATTCGGAACTCTCGGTATCGACTCAGGAGGAGATATATCAACTCAAAACGTTGATTTCGCGGGAGGGCTTAAATACTTTTTAAATGAGTTCGCCGAAGATATAAACATTGTAATTTATTGCCTGGATCCAACTCATTTACCGACTGTAACAACAATTGCCAGGGCGTATCCCAACGTAATTATTGGCGCACCCTGGTGGTTTAATGATAGTCCTTTCGGAATGGAAATGCACTTAAAGTACGTCGCTTCGGTTGATTTAATTTCCAACTGCGGAACAATGGTAAGCGATTCCCGAAAACTCTTATCCTACGGATCCAGAACAGAGGTATTTCGTAGAGTTTTGTGTAAGGTGGTGGGAGAAATGGTTGAAAAAGGTCAAATACCCCGTATAGTAGCTCAGGATCTGGTTGAAAATGTATCCTATCATAGAGTTAAAAATCTTGTTGACTCAAAAATTAAATAAAAATTTCGCAATAAAAAATATTATATTGCCATCCGGAAGCCTTTCCGGATGTATAGAGAGAACTCAAACAAGTTAGGGGAGGCAAAGATAATATGGACTTATCAAAAGGTTATAATCTTAAAGGAAAGGTAGCAGTAATTAGCGGCGGAGCAGGAGTTCTCTGTTCCGAAATGGTAAAAGCAATAGGCGAATGCGGAGGAAAAGTTGTTATTCTCGACATTTCCGAAGAAGCCATGAAAGACTTAAGTGAATATCTGAACAAAAAAGGCATAGAAAATCTTACTATAAAAACAGATATACTGGATAAAGAAAACCTTAAAGAAGCCGCGAAGAAAACCCTGGATAAATTCGGCAAAGTTGACATATTGATAAACGGAGCGGGAGGAAATAAAGCCGAAGCCACTACGGGACCTGACCTATCATTTTTTGATCTCCCGGAAGAAGCCTTCAAATTCGTATTTAATTTGAATTTTCTGGGGACATTTTTAACTTCTCAGGTCTTCGGAGAACACATCGCGAATAAGGGAGAAGGAGTAATTATAAACATATCTTCAATGGCAGCATACGCAGCCATGACGAAAATTCCGGCCTACTCCGCAGCCAAAGCGGCAATAAGCAACTTTACCAGGTGGCTTGCAGTACACATGTCTCAAAATTATTCAGATAAAATAAGAGTTAACGCTATAGCACCCGGGTTTTTTCTTACGGAACAAAACCGCTATTTATTAATGAATAAAGATAACAAAACTCTTACAAAAAGAGGAAAAACCATCATAGAGCATACACCTATGAAAAGATTCGGTTTGCCGACCGATCTTATCTCCACTATATTGTGGCTAACTTCACCGGGGGCAGAATTTGTTCACGGCGTAGTTATCCCGGTAGACGGAGGATTCTCAGCATTCAGTGGAGTCTAAAGCGGCAAAGCCGCTAAAATGTAAAAATTAAATATTAAAATTAAAAATGACAAATCAAAGTTCAAAAATTAAAAAAAGAGAAACAACGAATTACACGAATAGCACAAACATTTTTTGGGTGGCGAAGGGATATTTTTGCATTTTTATATGTCATTTTGCTTTTTGATTTTTAATATTTGATTTACGTAAAGTTATGTAGCTCGATAACAGAGTTAAAAATAATAAACATCAGGAGGTTTAATAATGGATAAAAAGTCTGATATAGGTTTGATTGGATTAGCGGTAATGGGAGAAAATCTTGCTCTAAATATAGAAAGCAAAGGTTTTACAGTTTCCGTATATAACAGAACAATTTCAAAAGTTGATAAATTAATCGAAGGAAGAGCCAAAGGAAAAAATTTCAACGGAACCCATTCGCTGGAAGAATTCGTCAATTCAATTGAACAACCCAGAAAAATCATAATTATGGTTAAAGCAGGCAAACCGGTCGATGCGGTAATAGATCAAATTATACCTTATTTGTCTAAAAACGATATACTAATAGACGGAGGAAACACCTTTTTCAGAGATACCGAAAGAAGAGCAAAAAAGGTAGCCGAAAAAGGACTTCTGTATATAGGAACCGGTGTCAGCGGCGGCGAGGAAGGAGCGCTCAAAGGACCCTCCATCATGCCGGGAGGACACAAGGAAGCCTACGAAGAACTGGCTCCCATATTAACAAAGATCGCAGCTCAGGTAGAAAATGAACCATGTTGCGATTATATTGGACCTGGAGGCGCAGGTCATTTTGTAAAAATGGTTCATAATGGAATCGAGTATGCCATTATGCAAACTATTGTAGAAGCATATGATTTAATGAAAGATTTACTACACCTAAGCGCAAAAGAACAATCTGTTCTTTTCTCCAAATGGAATGATGATGTACTAGGCTCATATCTAATCGAAATTACCGGGAAAATCTTAGCTAAGGTAGACGAAGAAACCAATAAAGCTCTTGTTGATTTGATACTCGATGAAGCATCCCATAAAGGAACAGGAAAGTGGACATCACAGAGCGCGATGGATTTAGGCGTACCTATTCCATCAATCGATGCAGCCGTAGAAGCAAGGTTCATTTCATCATATAAAGACGAAAGGGTAAAAGCTTCCAAAATCCTTACCGGCCCAACAATTGAATTCGCCGGCGATAAGGACAAATTCATCGAAACGATACATGATGCCCTGTATGCCTCAGAAATTATCGCTTACGCCCAGGGCCTTTCATTGTTAACTTCAGCTTCAAAAGAATACAACTTTGACTTAAACCTTGGTAATATCGCTAAAATCTGGAGAGGAGGCTGTATTATACGATCTAAGATTCTCGGAGATATAACAAAAGCTTACGAAAACAATCCAGAACTACCGAACCTACTCTTTGATAAGTATTTCAGCGGTATTCTTAATATTAGACAGGATGCTCTTCGTAAAGCAGTCCAGATGGCAAACAAATGTGGAATTCCGTGTCTTGTAACGAGTTCTTCTCTGGGATATTATGACAGCTACAGAAAGGAACGCCTTCCCGCAAATCTTATACAGGGACAGAGAGATTATTTCGGAGCTCATACTTATAAAAGGATAGATAAAGAAGGAATTTTTCATACAGAATGGTAATAGGGAAAGGATTAGATAAAGGGTATCTTTCTAACGAAGAAGCAATTGACTTATCTGCAAGAGCTCTATCGGATATTGATTGTACAGATAAAAGAGTTCTCGTAATAATACCCGACCATACGCGCACTGCTCCGGTAAGCCTTTTTTTTAAGACAATATTCGATTCATTAGGGAAAAAAGTCAAAAAACTGGATTTTCTGGTCGCTCTCGGCACACATCCTCCCATGAAAAAAGAACAAATTCTAAAACTCGTAGGGATTTCACAGGGAGAAAAAGAAAAGAAATATCAATCTGTCGGTTTTTTTAATCATGAATGGGATAATCCAAAATCCCTTGCATCTATCGGAGTAATACCCGAAGAGAAAATTGAAGAAATAACTCGCGGGTTATTGAAGGAAAGCGTAGAAGTACAGGTCAACAAAATGATTCTGGATTATGATTTTCTTATTATCGTAGGACCTGTCTTCCCTCATGAGGTTGTTGGATTCTCAGGAGGAAACAAATACTTTTTCCCGGGAATTGCGGGTCCGGAAGTATTACATTTCTTTCACTGGCTCGGTGCGCTTATAACGAATCCGGAGATTAACGGAACAAAAGATACACCTGTCAGAGAAGTTATAGATATCGCTTCTTCATTCATCAAAACTCCTAAACTTTGCTTTAGTCTCGTTATCAAAGATAAAAAATTGAGCGGCTTATTTATTGGAAAGCCCGAAGAAGCCTGGTCGAAAGCGGCAGACCTATCGAGTAAACTGAACATAATTTATAAGGATAAATCATTTAAAAAAGTACTCGGCATCGCTCCAAAAATGTACGACGACTTATGGACTGCAGGCAAAGTTATGTATAAGCTCGAGAATGTGGTGGAAAACGGAGGAGAACTTATCATCTACGCTCCCCACATCTCGGAAGTCTCTTATACACACGGAGAAATTATAGACAAGGTAGGATACCATGTAAGAGATTATTTTCTCAAAC
>Ga0307437_1000187_pt1 | contig 51085 bp, 41 predicted proteins | sample SalMarWE160390MG_FD_202146 | JGI IMG/M metagenome (GOLD analysis project Ga0307437, IMG submission 202146) | Salt marsh sediment microbial communities from the Plum Island Ecosystem LTER, Massachusetts, United States - WE1603-90 | ecosystem: Environmental > Aquatic > Marine > Intertidal zone >...
TCATCAGCAACAAGATGAACGAAGTGATGAAGGTGCTGACCATCTTCGCCGCCATATTTATACCGCTTACCTTTGTCGCCGGCATTTACGGCATGAATTTTAGCTTTATGCCGGAGCTGGGGTGGCAGTGGGGTTACTTTGCCGCTTTACTGGTGATGGCAGTTGTCGCCGTCGTCTTAATAGCCTATTTCAAGAGAAAGCGGTGGCTCTAAACGCCTGCGCGGCGTTACTGCTTACAGCTTTACCACTTTGACAGAGTAAACGTCGTCTAGGGCCAGCATCTTCTGGCGCTGTTTTTCGGGCAGGGGTTCGTCCAGGGCCAGTATCATAAGGGCCTGCCCCCGCGGCTTGAGGCGGCTCAAGTGCATGAAGCTGATGTTTATATCGGCTTCCCCGGTTATTTGGCCGGAGGAGCCGATGAGGCCGGGGCGGTCGAGGTGGTCGCAGAACAGGAAGTAGCCGCCGGTAGGGACAATATCAATCCAGTAGTTATCGACCCGGACGATGTGTACTTGCCCGCGCATTACCGTTCCGGCGACGGTGGTGACCCCCTTGCTGGTGGTGGCTTCTACCGTAATCAGGCTGGCATAGTTCTCACTCTCAGCCTCTTCCTGCTCTACCACCGCCAGGCCGCGCTTTTTAGCTACGATATCGGCGTTGACCAGGTTAACGCGTTCTTCGCTTACCTGCTCCAGCAGTCCGCCCAGGGCGGCGGCTTTGAGGGCCTTGGTATCATATTCGGCAATATCGCCGTTATATTTGATCTGGATGGCGCTCACCTGCCCCTCAACCAGCTGGCTGACCAGCTTGCCCACGGCGGCGGCTACGTTGATAAAAGGCGCCAGCGCCGAAAGCATCTCCGCCGGGATGAAGGGGGCGTTGACCGCGTATTTGGCCGGGTGTCCCTTAAAGACATCGACAATCTGCTCGGCGACGTCCCGGGCGGCCATGACCTGAGCTTCGGTGGTGGAGGCGCCCAGGTGGGGGGTAACAATGATATTATCGCTTTCGAAAAGGACGCTTTCCGTGGTGGGTTCGGTGGGGAATACGTCTATGGCGGCGCCGGCTACCCGTTTTTCTTTGACCGCCCTGGCCAGAGCTTCTTCGTCGATGAGGGCGCCGCGGGCGCAGTTGATGATTCTGACCGTGGGTTTAACCATGGCCAACTCTTTCTCGCCAATCATTGCCTTGGTTTTGGCGGTTAATGGGGCGTGCAGGGTGATAAAATCGGCTTCTTTGAAAAGCTGTTTCATCGGCACCAGCTCTACCTGCAGGTTGCGGGCGTGTTCCGCCGAGATAAAGGGGTCGTTGGCGATTAGCTTCATTTCCAGGCCCCGGGCGCGCCGGGCTACCTCCGAGCCGACATTGCCCAGGCCGAGAATGCCCAGCGTCTTGTTTCTCACCTCGGTGCCCATGAATTCACTTCGTTTCCAGGCGCCGGATTTGAGTGAGGCGTTGGCCTGGGGGATGTGGCGGGCCAGGGCGAGGAGGAGGGCAATGGTGTGTTCGGCGGCGGATATGGTGTTGCCGGTGGGGGCGTTAACCACCACGATGCCCCGCCGGGTGGCTTCTTCAATATCAACGTTGTCCACGCCGACACCCGCCCGCCCGATAATCTGCAGCTTTTTGCCGGCGGCTATCACCTCGGCGGTGACCTTGGTCTGGCTGCGCACCATCAGGGCTTCATAGTCGCCGATTATGGATATTAATTCTTCGGTTTTTAGCCCGGTTTTGATATCAACTTTAGCGTGCTGGTGTAGAATTTCTATCCCTTTTTCGGAGATGGGGTCGGCGATTAGGACCTTCATGTTTAGTTACTCCTTAAAACCCGCCTGGGGCAGTACCTTCTTTATGGCTGATATTACCTCTTTAACGTCATCTTCGGTGGCCCAGCCCAGGTGACCGATACGGAATATATGCCCGTCCAGTCTCTGCTGCCCGCCGGCCAGTACCACACCGTGCTCCTCACGCAGAATCTTGAGCATCTTCTTGGTATCCAGCCCGCCCGAGCCGGCGACGGAGGTAACGGTGTTGGAGGCATGGCTTTCTTCGGCAAAGGGGGACAGCCCCAGTGATTTTACGCCTTCCCGGGCGGCTTTGCCCATCCGGGCGTGGCGGGCGAAGACATTGGCCATACCCTCTTTAAGTATCATATCCAGCGCCACCTCCAGGGCGAAAAATACCGAGACGACCGGCGTCCAGGGTGTTTGCCCCTTTTCCAGGTAGCTCTTGGCCTTGGCAAAGTCCCAGTAAAAGCGGGGCATTTTGGCTTTCTGGTTGGCCTGCCACCCCTCCTGGCTGACGCTGACCATAGCCAGCCCGGGGGGAACCATCCACCCCTTCTGGGAACCGGTGACGGTAACATCGCAGTGCCACTTGTCTACCGGCAGGTCGATTGAACCAAGGCTGCTGATGGCATCGACCACCAGCAGTTTACCAGCCTCCTTGACTACCGAGCTTATAGATGCCAGGTCGTTGGTGACGCCGGTTGAGGTTTCATTGTGGGTGACCAGCACCGTTTTTATGGCCGGGTCAGCCTTGAGCGCCTTGCGCACGGCGTCGGGGTCGGCGGCTTTGCCCCATTCAAAGTTGAGGGGGATTATCTCGGCGCCGAATTCTTTAGAAATAGCGGCGAAGCGGTCGCCGAAGACGCCGATGGATACCGAAAGCACCTTATCCCCGGGGGACATGGTGTTGACCGCCGCTGCCTCCAGGCCCCCGGTGCCGGAACCGGAGAGCAGAAAAACATCATTCTTGGTCTGGAACAGCTGCTTTAGTTTTTCGGTGACGTTGTTTAGTGTCCGGGCGAACTCCGGCCCGCGGTGATTTATCATCTGGAGGCCCATTGCCTGCATTACTTCTTGGGGGCAGGGGGTGGGTCCCGGAATGCGTAACTGTTTCATTTTTCTCCTCTGTGGTCTGGTATTATTTTATATTCAATATTAGCATGTGGACTGGGGAGAAATCAATTTCACCAGTCTACATTATTGACATAATGTTGAGACTGCGAGTCCTCTCCCCGGACGCACTCTGCCTTATTGCCAAACCGGAGTTGTGAAGGTAATCTTGTTATTCTTTGATGCCCGCCAGGTTCTTGGCCAGTTTTTTCTTTGACTCAATATCGGCGTTCCGCAGAATGGTCATCCGGTGGGTCTCCGGTGAGCCGGCGCCGTGAATGTTGGAGACAATATCTCTGCTTTCAAAGGCCAGTTTCTCGATGAGCCGGAAGAGGCGCACCCTGTCTGCGGTGGAAACGCCCTCTACACCCTTGAGGTACTTGGTAAGCAGAGGGCCGATATCCGGGTTGGCGAAATCCTTATCCGAGGGGAGGTCGGTGGTCATACCGCCGGCAATCTCAATCATCATCCGGATTACCTCGGCCAGCTCCTTGCCTTCATATAGCTTGGAGGTATTGGATAGCACCGGGTCAACGGTGTAAATGCCGGAAGGGGTCTCGGTGGACTCCACCGAGGCGGCTATAGAGCAGCCGTAGATAGCCTCGGTTACTTTTAGCATCTCGGCCAGCTTGTTCCGTATGTGGGATATCTTGGGCAGGCCGTTGTAGTCGGCGGCGGTGGCGGCAGCGCCGATGAGCACGTCACCAACACCGCACTTGCAGCCGCCGTGGGAGTGGCGGTGGTAGTTGCCGAAGTTCCGTACCATGTTACCGGCATACTCGTATTCCCCGCACAGGAAGACGCGCTCCCAGGGCACGAAGACATCGTTGAAGATGACCATGGGCGAGAACTTGCTGAACTCGGCGTTGCCCAGGTCGCAGCCCTGGAGGGGTTGGGCTTCCAGTGTGCCCCGTCCATAGACGTGAATCAGGCCTTCAGCGTCATTGGGAACGGCAAAGCAGACGGCGTAGTCCTTATCCGCCTCGCGCATTTCCCTGGTGGGCACAATCAGCCCCCAGTGCGCGCACATGGAGCCGGTCTGGTGTATTTTAGCGCCCCTGACCGTGATACCGTCTTTATTTCTATCGACCACGTGCAGGTACATGTCGGGGTCTTTCTGTTCCGAAGGTCTTAGCGACCTGTCTCCTTTGACATCGGTGACCCCGCTGAAGACCACAAGGTCTTCCTTCTGGACGAACTTAGTGAACTCCTGCAGCCGGGGCCAGTACTCCGTTTTGTGTTTTTGGTCGCAGTTATAGGTCTCTATGCCGACGGCGTTTATAGCGTCCATGCCGGTACAGCGCATGTAGCAGCCGCCAATCCTCTGAGACAGGAATTTGAGCATTCTTACCTTGGTTAACAGGTCGTCCGGGCTTGTATAAAAGGCGACGAAGCGGCTGACTTCTTCGCCGGTAAGGTTAGATTTGGTTACCAGGAATTTTTTACCCTCCGGGTCGTTTTCCATCTCGTAGGTCTTGGCCACTGCGGCGGCCATATGCTTTATCAGCGGGTGCTGGTAAGCTTTTTCTACCTTTTCTCCTAAAATATAGGTGGTGGGGCTCAGCTCTTTCAGCGATTCATAGTATTGTTCAGCTGTTTTAAGCGCCATTAGTCTTTTCTGTCCTCCTTGAAACAGGTCAGGTTAAACCAGAATCAGGCCTGATAATTTTAGCATGTAGCCAGACCGGTTGTAAAATTTTGGGCGAGGGAGGTTTGGGTTTGCCAGTTTGACTTAACCCTTGGTAATTGTGTAAGATTGCAGTTGCCGTTATGAAGCTGTACGAGTTTGAAGGCAACGATTTGCTCCGCCGTGAGGGCATACCTGTTCTTGATTACATCCTGGCAGCTACTCCTGAGAAAGCGCGGGCAGGGGCGGAGGCAATGGGGCTGCCGGTGGTGGTGAAGGCCCAGGTGCTGACCGGTGGGCGCTGGCTGGCGGGAGGAGTACAGACTGCCCATTCCCTGGATGAGGTAGAGGAGGCTAGTCGCCGCATACTGGGCTTGTCAATCAGGGGCTGGCCGGTGCCGCAGGTAATGATTACCCCCAGGGTGGATAGAGCCCTGGAGTTCTACCTGGCGGTCACTGTAGATGAATATCATGGCACCCCGGTGGCTATTATCAGCCCGGCTGGTGGTGTTTCGGTTGACTTGTTAGCCAGGGAGCGCCCTGAGGAGGTCGTTTCCCGCTACATTTCTATTAACCAGGGGCTGCTTCCCTCCGAGGCCAGGCGAATGTGCCGGGGGGTGGGCTTGCAGGGGGCTGAGATGGCCCGGGTGGCTAATATGCTCTGTGCACTGTACGGCGTTTTCCGTAAGTATGACGCCTTGGTTGCCGAAATCAACCCGCTGGCCCGGACTACGAAGGGTGATTATCTGGCTCTGGATGCTAAAATTGAAATTGACGACGATAGCCTCTACCGCCACCCTGAACTCACTTTGAGTCTGGATGGCCGCATTCCTAACGTCCTGGAGCGTAAAGGACGTGAGATTGGGGTTAGCTATATTGAGCTTGACGGGGATATAGCCATCATCGCCAGCGGTGCCGGTCTGGGCATGGCCAGTATGGACATCATCAGCCGCCGGCTGCGCCCGGCTAACTTCCTGGAAACGGGCGGAGCTATTACCGCTGACCTTCTCTATAATGTTATGGACCTGGTTTTGCAGAAGGAAGGAATAAAGGCGGTGTTTATCAATGTCTATGGGGGAATTAACCCTATCCACGAAGGCGCCGAGGGGGTTGTTAAATATATGAAGGAACACGGGGTTAAAATACCGGTGGTAGCTAAAGCCCTGGGTAATCACCAGGAGGAGACCTGGGAGATTTTCCGGAAGCACGGCGTTCATGTGGTCAACGATGTCTCTACGGAGGAGGGGGTGGAGCAGCTTGCCCGCCTGCTGGAGGGCGGTAAGTGAGCATCCTGCTTAACCGGGAGACCAAGGTTCTGGTGCAGGGCATTACCGGCCGGATAGGCCGGGTCCAGACCAAGTGGATGCTGGATTACGGCACCAACATTGTGGCCGGTGTCACCCCGGGTAAGGGGGGTGAGGAGGTGGAGGGTGTTCCGGTTTATGATACCGTTGCTGAGGCTGTTGCCGAGTGGGGGGCGGAAGCTTCGGTCTTCTTTATCCCGCCGAAAGCGTTCAAGGAAGCCGCCCGGCAGAATATTGACGCTGGCATCAGCCTTATCGTCGTTATTACCGAGCACATACCGGTCCACGATGTCATGGAAATCAGGGAGTATGCCAGCGAGCGCGAGACGCGAATTATCGGCCCCACTACTCCCGGCATTATTACTGTCGGTGAGGCCAAGATGGGGATAATGCCGGCCAACATGTTTTCTCCCGGCCGCGTCGGCGTGATTTCCCGGAGCGGCACCCTGTCTTATGAGATTAGTATCAACCTGGCAACTGCCGGCTTCGGCCAGAGTACCGTGGTCGGTATGGGGGCCGATTCGGTGGTATTTACCAGCATACCTGAGCTGCTGAGGCTTTTTGAAAAGGACCCGAATACCGATTTGGTAGTTATTGTCGGTGAGGTGGGGGGTATCCAGGAAGAGAATGCGGCCCAGTTTATCGACCGCTGGATGACCAAACCGGTGGTGACCTATATTGCCGGCCACAACGCCCCTGAAGGAAAAAAGATGGGGCATGCCGGCGCCATCATTCATGGTGAGCATGGTATGGGGACACCCCAGAGTAAAATGGCTGCTCTCAGGGATGTGGGGGTGGATGTTGCCATGTACCCCGCCGAGGTGGTAGAGCTGGTTAAAGGGCACCTGAATCACTCTTAACCGCCTTGCTTCAAATATATGACTCCCAAGTTAGCATCTTTTTGGCTTTAAGCCATTTGGGATATTAGATGAACAAGAAAACTGATGGTTTGATTCCTCCCGGCCTGGTTTATGTAGCCGATAATATTACCTCAAAGCAAAACCTGCTTGGTGCCCCGAAAGAAACCGGGGCCAGGTGGGCTAAAAGCCTCAATCTGCCGCAGGAAGCCGAGACCATATTCTTCGCCGGTTGCGGCTATCAGTATAACGCCAGCCTGCAATCTTTAATGTCTATGATAAGGAAGCTGGATAAAAGCCCCATCGGTGCTGAGTTGCCCATGGGCCTGGCTGGCTTTACCAAAAAGCTGGGTATTGACCCGGCGCAGATTTACCGCCGGCTGGCGGCCAAGGATAGCGACTCCGACGCCCAACCTTTGAGGGATGCCGTCGGGGTGCTAAAAGAGCTGGGGGTTGAGTTCGGCTATCTGGCTGAGGATGAGCCGTGCTGCGGGGGAATCCTGCACTATACCGGGCTGGAAAAAGAGTTTGCCCGGAACGCCCGGAATCTGTATAAAACGCTTAAAGCCCGCGGGGTGAAGCGGATTATCGGCATCGTGCCCTCCTGTACCTATACCCTGGCTGAGTTGATTCCCAAACATGTACCGGGCTATGACCTGGAGGTAAAGCATTTTCTGCAGGTGGTTCTGGAGGGGGTTGAATCCCGCCAGTTGCGCTTTCCCCGTGAGGTCAGGGTGGTTTATCATGACCCCTGCCAGCTCTCCCGTTATTTAGGGCTTATAGAGGAGCCGCGCCGGATACTTAAATCTATCAAGGGTATTGAGCTGGTTGAGCCCGATTGGACTCATGGTGAGTGGTCTACCTGCTGTGGGGGCGGGGGCGGTTTTGAGGTGGTTTTCCCCGAGTTAAGCCAGATTCTGGCGGTCAACCGGGTTAAGGAATTGGTTGAAACCGGCGCTAAAGTTATCGTTACCCACTGCCCCGGCTGTGTTATGCAGCTGGAAGATGGGCTTAAAGCTATGAAGGTTAAGGACGTGGAAGTCCTTGACCTAGCCCAGGTATTGGCTATGGCTATGGGAGGGTGAACCGAATGTCTGTTTTTGACGAGTATAAAAAAGAGATAATGGACGCCGCCCATAACGATAGGATAAGGCTGGCGCTGTCACGGTCAATCAATAGATACCGGCCTAATATCAGTGAAGCCCTTAAAAAATTTCCCCAGACCGTCAAGCTGGCGGAAGAGGTCAGGGAGATAAAGGAAAAGGCCATTGGTAATATGGAAAAACTGGTGGAGCAGGCGTGCCAGGCCATCGAGGCTAACCACGGTCAAACCTATATCGCTAGAACCGCCGAAGACGCCCTGAATATTATCGGGGGGCTGGTAGGCAGCGGCAAGCTCGTCGTCAAGGCCAAGAGCATGACCTCCGAGGAGATAGGCTTAAGGGAGCACCTGGAGGAGGGAGGCAACGAGGTCTACGAGACTGACCTGGGCGAGTTTATCGTGCAGAAGCTGGGTTCAAGGCCGATGCACATCCTGGCGCCGGCGGTTCATGTGCCCAAGGAAGATGTCGCCAAACTTTTTTCCGAGATTACCGGCCAGGAGCTACCGGCCGATGTCGAGGTACTGGTGGCCACCGCCCGGAAGCTACTCAGGGAGAAGTTCTTTAAGGCGGACATTGGCATTAGCGGCTCCAACGTGGTTGCCGCCGAGACCGGCTCGCTGTTTCTTATTGAGAATGAGGGCAATATTCGCCTCGCCACCGGCGCCCCGCCGGTCCATATCGCCCTGGTGGGCATGGAAAAGCTGGTGCCTACCCTGACCGAAGCCTGGAAGGTGGCCGAGGTTACCTGGCGGTTTGCCAATTATACTATTCCCCAGTATGTAAGCGTCGTCTCCGGCCCCAGCTGCACCGGCGATATTGAGAGGGTGATAACCTACGGCGTCCACGGGCCCAAAGAGTTCCACGTTATCTTTCTGGACGGGGGCAGGGTTGAGTTAGCCCAGCATCCGAGCTTGAGCCAGGTACTCTACTGCCTGAGGTGCGGCGGCTGTCTCTACGAATGCCCCGTTTTCGGGGTGACGGCCGGTCACTTCGGCGATAAGTACTTTGCCGGTATCGGCGCCGTCTGGGCGGCCATGATAACCGGAGATAAGGAAAAGGCGGCGGCACTGGCCTACACCTGCCTGACCTGCGGGCGGTGCAAGGTAAGGTGCCCGATGAAGATTAACGTGCCGGAGATGGTGGTTGAGCTGAGGAGGTTGCTGGCGGAGGGGGCTTAAGGTGAAGAACTACGATGTTATCGTTATCGGCTCCGGTTGCGGCAGCATTATTGCCGACGAGGCGGTAGCCCACGGTTTTAAGACGGCTCTGGTGGAGCGGGGGCCGCTGGGGGGAACCTGCCTCAACGTGGGCTGTATTCCCTCCAAAATGCTGATATACCCGGCGGACAGGGTAGTCGAGATAGAGGAAGCCGGGAAGCTGGGCATTGGGGTGGAGATAAGCAATATTGACTTTAAGTCTATTATGGCGCGGATGAGGAAATTTATACGAGAAGGCCAGAGCCACATCAGGGAGGGCATTAATCAGGCCAGGAAGCTGGGTTTTTACCAGGGCGAGGGACATTTTACCGGTGATTATACCCTTGAGGTTAGCGGGGAGAAAATCAAGGGTAAAAAGATTTTCATCGCCTCAGGCGCGCGGCCTTTCATACCGCCAATAAAGGGCCTGGACGGCGAGAGCTATCTGACCAACGAGACGGCGTTGCAACTAGAGGCCAGGCCGGATAGCTTGATTATCATCGGCGGCGGCTACATTGCCGTTGAGTACGGGCATTTCTTTGCCGCCATGGGCACTAAAGTTACCATGCTGGAGATGGCCGACCGGCTGGTGCTGCCCGAGGAGCCGGAAATGTCGGAGCTTTTGCGGAAAGCATTGAGCCGGCGCATGGCTATTCACACCGGCGCCCAGGCTAGCGAAGTCAAGAAAAAGGGTAACGGCGTGGCTGTGCTGGTGAAGGATAATAAGACCGGCAAAGAAAAGAGTTTCAGCGGGCAGGGTGTCCTCGTTGCTGTGGGGAGGAGGTCTAACGCCGATATATTAAAGGTGGAAAATACTGGAGTTGAGACGGATAAGCGGGGTTTCATCAAGGTCAACCGGCGTCTTGAGACCAGCCGGAAGAATATTTTTGCCGTCGGCGACGCCAACGGACAGCAGATGTTCACCCACGTGGCCAACCGGGAGGCGGTAATAGCGGCCAATAACGCCTTCCATGACGCCAATTTTAAGATAGACTACAGCGCCGTCCCCCACGCCATTTATTCCCACCCCCAGATTGCCTCGGTGGGGCTTACCGAGGAGAACGCCCGCAAAGGCCATAAGATACTGGTGGGGCGGGCTAAATATAGCGATGTGGCCAAGGGGGAAGCCATGATGGAAACGGAGGGGCTGGCCAAGGCCATCGTGGAAAAAGAGACGGAAAAGATACTGGGTTTTCATATCATAGGGCCCTATGCCCCGGTACTGATTCAGGAGGTGGTTAATGCCATGACTTCGGGCGGGCACAGCGGCCAGATAGACCAGGGCCTTCATATCCATCCCGCCCTTACCGAGTTGATACCGACGGTGCTTAATAACCTGGAGGAACCCTAAAGCCTGAGATTGGGGAAGTGAGCCGCGGGGGACTCGAACCCCCAGCCTGATGATGACTCCGTATTCCATGGCAAATTTCAGTGTAGTAACGGTAGTGGTGGCTGGCAAGGAAGGCGTATGCTATAATCGCTGTGGTGGGGATATAGCTCAATCGGGAGAGCGCTGCCCTCGCATGGCAGAGGTCGGGGGTTCGAATCCCCCTATCTCCACTTGGGGTGTCAATAGGCAGAACTCTCACCTCTTCCATTCTCCTGCCGTCAGGCGGCACGGGAAGCTTGTAGTAAAGTCTTGCCTTCTCCTTATCGACAACAATCTTCTTCACGAATGACCTCAGGAAAGCTTTCCTTTGGGCCACTTCGCTTTCTTCTAGAATGTTTCGAAGGTCCGTAGCGTAGGCGCTAACTGCCTTGGCATCGAGTTGTTGGCAGCCCTGCAAATTCATTTCCGCCTCGGCGACAACTCTGGCCTTGCTCAATTCGTCCTGCTTAGCCCGCAACTCCTTAATCCTAGGGGCCAGGAAAGAAGTGGGGGAGTGAATTGAAGCTAATATGCTTAAAGGGCTCTTACCACACCGTTTATTCGGATATCTTGCCGTCAATGATACAACGCCTCAAGGAAGGCAAGCAGCTGTAATTAGGGGCCCCTTTACGTGTAGCGCTCCAGGCTTACTTTACATTTCAGTTGAACTGATAGCCATAACAGGTTTATTACGGCTTTGCTCTGAAGTAGCTAATCCTCGCTCTAAATCGTTTTAAGTGTATTTAGGCTGCAGGCTGGTCTGTTTTGGGCAGCTTGCTGATTTCGGCTATGAGTTCCTCGGTCGTGCACACCATTGCGAAGAAGGTACTCAGATTAGCCAGCTCTGCCTTGTGTATTTCTTCAGGCGTATGGTGTTTCATTGTCGGTAAAGTAATTGGGGCATTGGCATCGGCAACGAAAATCACCTTGTAGTCCAGCATCATTGCATCCCTGGCTGTCGTTCCACAGCAGACGTTGGTAGCGCCACCGACGATTATAACCGTGTCTTTATCCATAAAACGCAGAATCCGGTCAAGTGGTGAAGAGCCCGCTATGAACGCGCTAAACCTTTTCTTGGTGACAATAATGTCCTCTTGGTGAATTTCAAGTTCGGGGTATAGCTCTGCACCCTTAGTACCTTCAATATGCCACATGGAGGAAGAAAGGGCTTCCTCAGGAGTGATTATAAGTGTATAGCCTAAATCCAGGCAATCAGGCCGGGTTGCATATTTCACCCATATAACCGATATCCCGTGTTCCCGGCAGGCCCCGGCTATCTTGTTTATTCTGGGTACTTGTTCCTTAAACTTCGGAGAATACAAGCCTCCTTGCGGGTCAACGAAGGCGTTCTGCATATCAATTACTATAAGTGAGGTGCGTTCCGGGTTTATATCCCAGACAATAGGTCCGCCGAGTGTATCACTTTTTCCTTTCCCACGCTTCTTTTTTTTCAGGGACATTGCTATAGTTTTTTCTCTCATTTTGGAAGACCTCCTTTACTTATATTTCAGGCGCTATCACTTGGCTACACCAAGGTATTTGTTCCTCATCTCTTTATTATCTCTTAGTTCCTGGGGTGTGGACTCATAGATTATTTTACCTTTACTCATTACGTAGACATAATCAGCTACTGCTAAGGCCATGGCAACGTTCTGTTCTACCAGTAGAATAGAAAGGCCGCTCTCCTTAAGCTGAGTAATGATGTGGCCGACCTCCTTAACAAGGATGGGGGCCAGTCCCTCCGAAGGCTCATCCATTAACATTAAATCGGGGTTGGTCATTAATGCTCGGCTAATGGCCAGCATTTGCTGCTCCCCGCCACTAAGCAGATTACCCCTATATTTGGCCCGCTCCTTCAGAACCGGAAAAATAGAATACACCTTATCTATAGACCAGGCTCCGGGTTTAGCAGCGTTTCTTGCTGACATGGTAAGATTTTCTTCCACGCTTAGTGATGGGAAAATATGCCGTCCCTGGGGGACTAAGCCTATACCCATTTGTGCAATCTTGTAGGGCGGTAAACCGGTTAAGTTCCTGCCCTTAAAACGGATTACTCCGCGGCGTGGAGGAGTGAAACCAATAATTGAACGGATAGTGGTCGTTTTACCCATTCCATTAAGGCCCATAAGAGCTACTATAGAGTCCTCTTTGACCTCTAACGAAACCCCCTGGAGTATATGGCTTTCCCAGTAATAAGTGTGGATGTCAATCAACTCCAGCATTATCGGCTCCCTCCTCGTTCCCCATGTAGATTTCCTTAACTTTAGAGTTAGCCTGGATTTCCTCCGGTGTTCCCTCGGCTATCAGTTGCCCATAGTGCAGAACGACAATCCGATTGGCTACACCAAACACTACGTCCATGTCATGAGCGACAATAAGCACTGTAGTATCTGCCCCCAGTTTACGTATCATTTCGATGATATTAGCGCTTTCGGCAGCTGTTAAGCCAGCGGTGGGCTCGTCAAGCAACAATAACCTTGGCTCTGAGGCCAGACTGAGAGCGATTTCCAAATTCCGTTGCTCTCCGTGAGATATATTCTGCACGAGGTCGTTTCTCTTTCCCCATAAATCCACCGAGCTTAGCAGCTGTTGGGCTTTAGTGAACATATCCTTATAGGCAGTAGTTAAGCGGAATACCTGAAAGCGGTGGCTTTCGGTGCCTTGAATGGCCAGTAAGACGTTATCCAGTACGGTAAGGTTAAAGAAGAGGTTGGACACCTGGAAGGAACGGGCTAGGCCAAGGTCGGCACGGCGATGCGTGGCCATCTTGCTGATATCTTGCCCGTAGAAGTACATTCGGCCGGATGTGGCTGTTAGCTGGCCATTGAGTATGTTGAATAAAGTAGTTTTGCCGGCTCCATTAGGCCCGATAATGGCTAATCTATTGCCGGCCTCCACACTAAAAGACACATTCTTTAGTGCGTAAACACCGCCAAATCTCTTGGTCAGGCTGTCAATCTTCAGGGCTTCCATGCCAGTAACGCTTTCTTGTAGAGTTTGTACAGATAAACGCCGATTCCGGCACGAGCATACATAATTGTCAGTACGAAAGCGCCACCCAGGATTAGAGGCCAGCGCTCGGGGGTCAATACACCAGCATAAAATTGGATGATTATTAACACGGCTGCGCCGATGAGTGAGCCGTAGAGTGTCCCCATACCGCCGGCAATTATCATCAGCATCACGAAACCGGAGGTGGCAACATCCAGGTTGGGAGGCACCATAATCCCGTTATGGTAGGCAAACAGTACACCGGCTACTCCGGCGAACATTCCGGCAATTACAAAGGCGATATATTTGTAGAGCCACGTATTGTAACCTAAGGCGGACATCCGGGATTCACCTTCACGTATGCCTTGCAGGGCCAGGCCGAGGGGGGATTTCACCAGCCGATATAAGAGGAAAAAACAAATGGCGAAAACTATGAAAACGAAATAGTAGAAACTGGTGGTATGCCAGGTAAAATGGGGTAAACCCAGGTCTGGGCGAATTATACCCGTCAAACCGTATTCACCGTTAGTCACAGAACGCCACTTCATGGCGATACTGTAAAGCAGCTGCCCCAGTGCAAAGGTGACTAATATGCAGTATATCCCCCTTACCTGAAGTACGATAATGCCAAAGATGGCAGCAACAAGCGTTGATAGCAGGATGGCTAAGGGCGCACTTATCCAAAAGCTGTTAATACCGTAATGTACCATCAAAATGCCAACGGCATAACCGGCTACTCCAAAATAAGCTGCATGCCCTAAAGACAAAACCCCTGCATACCCCATAAGAAGATCCAAACTCATGGCAAAGATGGCAAAAATGAGTATCTTTGTCATCAGGCTTTGAATATAGGTGGGCAGGAAGGGTACTAGAAGAATAAAGATTACGCCACCGATAATGTGAGGGGCAAAGCGAATGAGTTGCCCTTGCCACAGAAACCCGGAGGATTTTTGTTTAGCCGTTCCCATCTTAAACCGCTCTCCCCAGAAGACCGGATGGTTTGATTAGCAGGACAACTATCATGGCCAGGTAAATCGTGAACATGGCAAACTCGGGAAACAAGGCTTTGCCAAAGGCGTCAATAATGCCAATCAGCATGGCGCCGAGTAGAGCTCCTTGTATTGAACCTACGCCACCGATAATGACTACGGCCAGCGCTAGGAGTAAAATCTCCATGCTAATCTCAGGGTGTACCCCTAACAGCTGGGCTCCCATCACGCCGGCGAACCCGGCCATGAATGACCCGAGGAAGAAGACAGCGGTATAGACCAGGTTCAGGTTTATGCCTAGTCCTAGTGTCATCTCTTTATCATCCATCCCCGCCCGCACGATGGCGCCGACTCGTGTCTTGTCTTGCAGCCACCATAAAACCGCCACACAGATTAAACCGATGATAATAATAGCGATCCGCGAGGTAGGATACGCCCGGCCCATGATACTGAAAGAGCCGGCAAGAAAGGGGGCTACAAATGGCGCTTTATATAACGGACCCCAAATCCAGCTGGCAAGGTTGTTCAGGATATAGACGAAACCGAAGGTCAACAAAAGTTGTTCGTTAAATTGCTTGTACAGTTTACGAAAGAATCCTCGCTCCATAGCCAGGCTTATTAACCCGGCAACCACCCCTCCCGCTAAAGCAGCGAGCCAGTAGTTCAAGTCGTATTTAACGGCTATGGTCCAGCCAATATAGGCACCAACCATGTATAGTGCGCCGTGAGATACGTTGAGGATGCCCATGACCCCAAAAATCAGCGAAAAACCGGAGGCCAGCAGAAATAACAGGGCGCCGAATGAAATCCCATTAAGTATATTTAGTACAAATACATCCACTCAATCTAATCTCTCGCGATAAGATACGTTATTGATTGGGAATTGAAAGCGTAGGTTGGGTATTGCTCCCAACCTACGCTTAGAGCCTTAGCGGCTATGACCCAGTGGGCTCAGCTTGCTCATAGGTGTGAAGTGTGTGCCATCCCCACTGACCGTCTATCATTTGAACATCGCAAATGTACCAGTTGGAAATACCGATTCCGTTGGGCTCAAAGGACAGCGGACCCGATGGAGTCTCTATATCCAGTCCCAAAATCGCTTCCTTGAGCGGCTCAAAAGAGGTATCTCCCCCTGTTTTCTCTACCCCGGCTAAAAACATTGAAGCTGTTGCGTAAGCCATCGCCTGGTGGTGCTCTGGCTTAGTCCCGAACTTGGCTTCGTAAGCAGCTACAAAGCTGTTATTAGCGGGGGTATCAAGACCCCAGTAGTACTCAATGCAGCCTACTACACCCTCAAAGATTTCGCCTCTCTCCTCGATCATTGATTGGAGTATAACGTTGCCCATAGGCATTAGCACTGGCATCGTAAGCCCAAACTCCTTGTATTGCTGCATGAAAGGAACTATATCGCTGTCTATTGTCCAAACCACTACACAGTCAGCTTCCTGCATGTTGACCAGATAAGGCCCCCAATCCATGGTGCCAAGTGGGGCCCACTGTTGCTGAACTGCCGTTCCCCCATCTTTTTCAAGCTCTCCAACGACACTTCCTACGAATGTGCGTCCGGCCACATAGTCAGCGCCCACAGTGGTAGTTGTCTTGTAGCCCAATTCATCTACTACATACCAGGCCAGGGGCAAAGACGCCATCTCGAGCGTTGAAGGGTATACAAATGCATTACCCCACTGTGCCGCTTCCGGCGGGTCACAATGTATGCTTGTGGTAAGGATTTTTTGCTCAGCTAAATAGGGGATCATACCCATTCTCGGCCCGCTAAGGGGCGGACCTATGACAAAATCCACCTTGTCCATTTCCACCAATTTTTTGGCCTTGTCAAGGGAAATAGCCGTGTCGCTGGCTCCGTCTTCAAATATTACTTGTATTTCTCTGCCGGCAACCTTATAGTTGGCTTCCTCTAATCTCAGTTCTATCCCTTCCTGCAGCATCGGCCCGGTGGAAGCCATGGGGCCGGTATAGTCTAAAATGCACCCCAGTTTTATCGCCTCCTCCTGAGCTGCTGGGCAGCCCGTGATGAAGGGCACTGCTAATAGAGCCAGGATTAAGACCACTGCGCCTAATATTGCTAACGATTTCCTTTTTTCCATTGGGAAAATTCCTCCGTTTAGATTTTGAAAAAGCATCCCGCTACTTTACATTTCTCACATCTCAACCCCTCACTTTCTGAGGCATTTTCGTTTTGAGAAGCCCCCTTTTAGTTTTGATTCTGGGGCTTTTCAGCTTCTTTTTGAGTTCTTCACCTCATGGCTTGCTCCCTAGAATTTTACCATATTATTGGCGTTTGGCAAGGGGTTTGTCTGCAGTCTGGCATTGGTGTCACAGGTTCGAATCCACGAACAATTAGGTGAGACTGAAAACCAACTCAAAAGTTCTGCCTATTGTCACCCTATCTCCACCATAGCGTCAGTTCTAGGACAGGATTAGTTGACTTCAACACCGCCATACAGGGTTACTAGAGCCTGGGGCGGCGCCGTAATGTTTCCGCTAAATCAACCGGCATAACCTCCGGCTTTAATGCTCCATATACCGTAAACACATTTTTAAAATTGCCAAATTCCCGCTCTATAGCGGCTACCTCCTCGGCTGACAGTGGAGTCACGCCACAGGGACGCAGAGGCGTATTTATTTGTACTTCATCGGGAGAAAGCAGCTCGGCTATTTTGGCCATACCCGCAGCGTAGTCCCTGTTTGCCTCAATGAACATCATCTGGAGGGCGAGCTTCCCGCGGTACTCTTCCCTGAAGAGTTGGAGCGCCTTAAGGATTTCGGCCAGTGCCTGAGTTCCAACAGGGCGGTTGATTTTACGAAAAAGCTCCTCATTCGGCGCATCAACCTTGGCTACAACCACATCAGCCAGGGAAAGTTCGCGGCGTACGTCTTCTCTGGGTATTAAGGAAGAATTAGTAAGGACTGCTACCGGCAGTTTTAGGGCAGACTTCACCAGCCTTATTGCCTCGCCGAGGTTGGATGCCAGGCTCGGCTCGCCCATCCCGGAGAAGGTAGCATAATCGGCGGCAATACCTTCTACTGTTTTCAACTCCCGGGCAAGCCTATCCAGGCTGACAAACTCTTTACGTTCTACCTCAGGGTGAGCCGTCTTTCCCAACTGGCAATAGACACAATCAAACGAGCATGTCTTTCCCCTGGTAGATAGGAGGTCGATACCTAGCGACCTGCCCAGCCTCCAGGATGGAACCGGGCCATAGATAATAGAGTTAGCCACTGTGCTGCACCTCTAGTGACCAATGTGTTTGTGGTAGGCTTTCTTCCACGGTTCCTTCTGTATCGCTAGATAATCCTTGATAGCTTCCTTTAGCGTATTTGCTGCCAGAAGCGCGCAGTGTTCGCTTTCCTCAGGTAGCCCTCCCAGGGCATCCAGTACATTGCGCTGGGCTATTTTTCGGGCTTCAGCAATGCTTTTCCCCTTGGCCAGCTCGGTCACCATGCTGCCAGAGGCAATGCTGGTGCCACAGCCGTCAGTTAAAAAGGTGACCTGGGCAATAGTGCCGTCCTTTACCTTGAGCCAAATATTCATGGTATCTCCACAGGGGCCGGTGACCCGGGCAAAGCCATCGGCGTCCTCCAGTTCTCCCAGGTTCTTTGGGTTCATGCTGTGCTCGATAGCGGCTTCGGAGTATATCTTCCTCATTTCCTGCTTGATTAGTTCCTCAAACTCATCCCATGATGAAGACATTGCCTTTGACTCCTATCTTATTTAGGTTTGGCTGATACCGCCTGATTTAGAGCCTTACCCAGGGTGGTCATAATCTCACCGTTATAGCGCTCGATATTGCCCTCGTCGCAGAGCTTGGCCAGTTCCGGGTCTATGGGCAACTGTCCCAGCAATGGTGCGCTGGCGGCGCTGGCCATCTGCTTCGCCCGGCTTTTGCCGAAGATTTCAATCTTCTTGTCTATTTCCGGCACATAAAGGTAGCTCATGTTCTCCACTACGCCCAGAACCCGTTTTCCCATTTTCTGAGCCATGTTCACCGCCTTTTTAACTATCATCTCTACCAGGTCCTGCGGTGTGAAAACGATAACTACCCCGGAAATAGGAATTGTCTGCATTACGGTTAGCGGAGCGTCGGCAGTTCCCGGCGGCAGGTCAACAATCAGGTAATCAAGCTTCCCCCAGAGCACCTCTTCCCAGAACTGGGTGATTACCTTGCCGATGAGCGGCCCGCGCCAGATAACCGCATCGTCCTCATTGGGCAGGAGGAGGTTGATAGACATTACCTCAATGCCCGATTTGGACAGTACCGGGAGGATACCGCTGTCACTGCCTGCGGGGCGGTAATCAATGCCAAACATCTTGGGAATGCTGGCCCCGGTGATATCAGCGTCCAGAATGCCAACCTCGTAGCCCTGCCGCTTCAGGGAGACGGCGCTGAGGCTGGCCACCAGGGACTTGCCCACGCCACCCTTACCGCTCATAACGGCAATGACATGGGTAATATCATTTAGCTCTTTTGGTTTGGCTTCGGCGAAGTTTACCTCTACCCCATTCACACCGGGCAGCTTTCCCAGAACTTCACTGACCTTGGTTTTGAGCCAGTCCTGCGCGCTTTCGTTCAGTGCCGCCGAGGCCAGGCTGACCTTGACCTTGCCGTCAGAGATAGCAACCTCGCGAATGAGATTCAGCCCGACTATACTGCGCTTAACCTCAGGCACCAGCACCGCCTCAAGGCTCTGCTTTATCTGCTCCTCATTTAACATGAAATTTATCCTCCGTCCAGCGACTTAGTGATCACAAATGTTATCCCCGGTAGCCAGTTTGCCATCAAGGTGGCTCAGCACTGCCTTCTCCGGGTCGTTTTCCATGGTGCCGATGATAACCCCGATGCTGTTTTGCTGGAAGAGGTCCAGGGCACGGGAGCCCATGCCGCCGGCAATCACAAAGGAGACTCCCTGCTCAGCCAGCCATTTGGGGAGCAGACCGGGTTCGTGCCCCGGTGAAGATACGAGCTCTTTATTGATTATTTCCTTTTTATCTTCGTCAACGTCTATCAGGGCAAATTGCTCACAGTGACCAAAATGCAACGATACCACCCCGCCGCTTACCGGTACTGCATATCTCATTTAATACCTCCAGTTTTCTTTATTATAATATCAGCTTTTCAGTTTGACATCACGCAGATGTCATGAACCACCTTCAGCTTGTTCTTAAGGCAGAAGGCGATGGCCGCCTCGCTTTCGGAGCCGGGTTGGAGCCATATGCGGTCCAGCCCCAGTCGCTTGCACTCCTTAAGAGTGGCCTCGGTCACCTGGGGTGGCACCACAAAGTCAACCACATCAACCCTGACCGGAATGTCGGCCAGGCTGTGATAACATTTAACCCCCTCCAGTTCCTCCAGACCCGGATTTACCGGGTAGACCTCATAGCCGCGGCGGCTCAGGTTCTTAAATATCCGGTAGCCGTTCTTGCTGGTGTTGCTGGTGGCGCCAACCAGAGCAAATTTCTTTTGCGCCATAAATTCTTTTGCCAGCTCTTCCATATCCATCTTCTTTAAGCCTTTATAAGCCTAATTGCCGGAGATGCTCCGCCATAGCTTCTTAATCTCACTAGAGACCCTGCCATCGGAGTATTCCACCACCGGCACACCGCGTACTATAGCCTCGGTGACTATATTGTCAAACGGAATTCTGGCGGCTACCTCCACTCCCTGCTTTAAGCAGTAGCCTTCAATACGGCGGCTGTTTTCCTCATTAATGTCGTATTTGTTTATACAAACCACAGCCGGAATGCCAAAGTGACGGCAGACACTGAGCACTCTTTCCAGGTCGTGTATCCCGGAGAGTGTCGGCTCGGTAACCAGAAGAGCCAGGCTGGCTCCAGAGAGCGACGAAATCACCGGGCAGCCGATCCCCGGCGGGCCATCGCTTATAATATAGCCCAGATTTCTTTCTTGGGCAATCTTCCTGGCCTGCTGCCTCACCTGGGCTACCAGTTTCCCTGAGTTCTCCTGGGCGATTCCCAGCCTGGCATGCACCAGAGGGCCATACCTGGTATCGGAGATGAACCAGTGCCCGGAGAGGTTTTCCTTCATGGTTATCGCTTCAGCCGGGCAGATATGGGAGCAAAAGCAACAGCCCTCGCAGGAGACGGGGTCAACCCTGAAATCCTTGATAGCGTCGAAACGGCACAGGTCCTGACACAGGCCGCACTCGGTGCATTTATCCGGGTCAATGTGGGCTACCTGCCCACTCCAGAATTCGGTCTCCTGTTTCAACCGGGGCTTAAGCAGCAGATGGAGGTCAGCCGCATCCACATCGCAGTCAGCCAGTACTTTATCTCTGGCCAGAGCCGCCAGCGAGCCAACAATGCTGGTCTTGCCGGTGCCCCCTTTACCGCTTAAGACTACGATTTCTTTCATCTACTATTTCCTCAATACTCTCAAAAAGCTGGCCGAAGCTGTCCTTCCACTGCGGCATACCCTCGACCAGTGGTATTCCCTTAGAATACAGACGGGCAATTTCGGTATCCAGTGGAATAGTGAGCAGGACGGGTATATTCTCTTTAAGGCAATACTCTTCCACTTTAGCATCGCCGACACCGGCACGGTTGAGGACAACTCCGCAGGGTATGTCGAGCTCCCTCATCGTTTCTACAGCCAGGATGAGGTCATTAAGCCCGAACGGGGTCGGTTCGGTTACCAGAATACAGAAGTCGCTGCCCTTAACCGCTTCCACCACCGGGCAGGAAGTCCCCGGCGGAATATCAATAATAACCGTCCCTTCGTTATTACCCTGCTGTTTCACTCTTCTGATGATAGGTGGTGCCATTGCCTCGCCGACGGTAAGTTTGCCGTGAATAAATTCCAGGCCGTCTGCCTGCCCCATTTCCACCACGCCCGTTTCCCGGGGCTCTTCGGAGATAGCCTTTTCCGGGCAGAGATAGCTGCAGGCCCCGCAGCCGTGGCACAACTGCGGGAAGGTCAGCACATGCTCACCGAGGACGGCGATGGCATTGTAGGCGCAGACCTCGGCGCACTTACCGCAGCGGGTGCACTTTTCTTCATCTATCTTGGGGACGGGTATGAGGACAGGCTCGCTGCTGGTAATGGCTGGCTTTAGAAAGACATGGGCATTCGGCTCCTCGACATCGCAGTCTAGAAGCGTGACTTTATGGCTGTCTTTCAGGGAAAGGGCAAGGCTGGTGGCTACCAGCGTCTTACCCGTCCCGCCTTTACCGCTGGCAACGGATATTATCATCTAGCCTCTGGCCATCTTTGCCCCACACTTGGGGCAGCTCAAGTTGTAGCAGGGTGTCCCTACCTGGTGCGGGGCTTTCGCTCCGCATTTGGGGCATACGCAGTCACCGCCCGGACCGGATCCAGGTCGGGTGCCCCTCATCCTGCCGGAACCCCGGCTGCTTTTACCTGAACCTCTGCCTGTACCCGGGCCACCGCCCCCGGGAGGTCCGGTTCCGTCTCCTCTGGGCATGGTTGTTACCTCCCCTTCTTTTCTATCTCTTCTATCCGGCGCTGAATCTCGGCTAGCTGCTCGGCTAATATCTCTGACTGGGCTTTGAGCACCCCCAGTTCTTGTCCTGCGGTTTGTGCCTGGGGCGCTTGGCTACCTGGCGGCATCATACCACCGCCCATACCTCTGCCCATACCTCTGCCCATACCACCGCCCATACCTCTGCCCATACCACCGCCCATGCCTCTGCCCATACCACCGCCCATGCCTCCGCCCATACCGGGGTTATTCCCCATGCCAAAGTGGTCGGGCACATTGGGCTGGGAGCTCGTCTTGAACTTACCGGTCCGGTAGCCTTCGATGGCATCCTTTATCTTCCCGGAAACGCCGGTTATTACCTGAATCCCGGCAGCGGATAGCACCTGATGGGCGTTAGGGCCGCAGTTACCGGTAAGAACTGCCTCTATACCTTTACTGGCAATCATCTGAGCAGCCGAGATTCCGGCTCCGCCTGCCGCCATAGCGCTGGAGTTATCCACCGCTTCGAACTCCATCGTTTGCGGGTCGGCAACGATAAAGTACTGGCACCGTCCGAACCGCGGGTCTACCTCAGCATCAAGGGTGGAGCCGGCAGCTGTAATTGCAATCTTCATATTTCCTCCTTGCTTCATTTGCTTGCTGATAGTTGTTTTATTCTTGTTTCCAGTTCCTGAAGCCCCTCCCTCAGGGCTTGGGACTCGTTTTTTAAGGATTCTAACTCCTGCTCACGGGTCATTCCTGGAGCAAAGGGCCTGAAACCATACGCCTCTTGGTAGGGAGGGGTGTATGGCCTGTAGAATCGTGTTCCGGCGTATGCCGGCCGCCCTGAGCGTAGTGGGATAGCGCAGAAACCTCTGCCGCCTCCAGTCATTGGGCCCATCCCACGAGGGCCAGTACCATCAAATCCTGGCATAATGCACCTCCTTTAGTTCGTGCGTTATCTGTGTTTTACTCTTCAGCTTCCAGGTCATGCATCCTGGACTCAATCTCCCCCAGCTGCCCCTTTATTGCCTCCGCCTGGTTCTGCAGGTAGCTTAGTTCCTGCTCTTTAGTCATCTCGGGCGTATAGGGAGCATATCCGGGAGTAGCTGGCATTCCCGTGTAGAGGGCTGGTGTCTGATATGGCCACGGTGCCGGCGTGCCGGTGCCGCTTAAGTAATAGCCGCATCTGGGCAGGCCGCCCCTGCCCCGCCCCACATAGGGCCAGGGTGGGGAACTACCCCGGAAACCGAAGCCCATACCACCGCCCGAACCTCGTCCCAAACCTCTGCCTCGTCCTGATCTGTTATACATATTTTTACCTCCTTCCGTAGCTAGTTCACCATAGTCAGCTTGCGGATTCCTTTAATCTGCCGGTATGTGGCACCCTGGCTCACGCAGCGCAGGGCCAGCTCGGGGTCAATTACCCTGGTGCCGGATACAGCGTCAATACCATAGTCAAAGAGAATTGGGGAGAGGGGGGCGGTGTCCCCGAGTATGACCACATAGGCTTCTGGTTGACATAACTTTAGCAGTTGCTCAATAGTATGGTTGGTAAAAGCGGTGCCGGTTATGCCAACAACGTCGGCCTGAGGGATAATATTTTCCGCCTCAACCTCGGGGAAGTCGCCCTCACGCTGGTTTTTCTCAATGACCCGGAGTTCCTTTGCTATCTCCCGCAGCCTGGGAATAAAGGGAAAATGGCCCACAATGGCTACTTTCTTGCCTTTTCCCTTTTCGGCAATGAGTTCGCTGGCATTGAGCTCCAGGCATTTTTCATCATTAATCTCAAGCAGCGAGTTAATCGCTGCCATGCCGATGGCTGCTTCAAGTATGTTTTCTGAGTAGGCCATCCTGACAAGTTCCTGTGTTCCTTTGTCAACGAGGCGGCCCGGCTCCCTTACTGACGGCTGTTCCTGCCGGAGGGCATCCCGGGGTAGTGTCGCTGCCAGCCCGCAGTTGCGGGTCAAAACCGCAGTGTGAAAGAGACCCATGCGAATATCCCTTAGCTTTGCCTCCATGTTCAACACTGATATCAAATCATCAAGGATTTTCATATTTGTTGCTGCCACCATCTCACTGAGCCTTTTTTCCAGCTTCATCCACCTCTTAACTGCCTGCCCCGGCCGCCCATACCAAGGCCGGGCCTCCAGGGCCGGAGTACCGTGATGTCTGGCGTACTACAGGTAGGGCAAAGCTCCGGCGGCTCCTTTATCATTACTTCGAAGGGTACTTCCCACTGGTGACCGCGCCTGCACGTAAAGCGCTGCAGGGCAGGCTGAAAGTTGCCACCCTCGATTCTTATCGCCTTACCGTTGAGCAGAGCATCAGCCATTTTCTGGCGGGCCGAGTTCAGAACGCGGGCAAAGGTAGTCCGTGAGATATTCATCCTTTGAGCGCAATCCTCCTGCTCAAGCTCCTCTATGTCCTTCAGGCGGATTGCCTCCGCCTCCTCAACCGAAAGCTGTATCTCCTGTAACACAGCCATCGGCACTCCAGCTGGTTTGAAGTAGGTCACTTCTGGTAAGAAGTCTACTCGGCGACACCGCGGTGGCCGGCCTGCTCTACCCATACTTTTCTCGTTTCCTCAAGATAATTTCGGTCATATGACCATAATTAATATTACAATATTATTTCTTTGTTGTCAACTCTGGCAGGGGCATATTAAGGACAGTTGCTCCCCATACAACCTTCGGCGGCTGGTCTGAGCGGTTATCTCAAGCGAGGCTAAAAGGTGACCTCCACGCCTTCCTCGGTTAGCTCTTTATCGGTAACCGTTCTTAACGGCGGCATCTGGCTGGCATCCATGCCCGGCTCGTAGTTGAAAATAGCGCCGATTTTCTTGCTGAGCATGAATATCAGGCGGGCGATGGGGATTTCCATGGCGCAGGCGTCCTGGCACTGGCCGCAGTTGACGCAGGAGTCCATGACGTGGGTGACCCTGACCATGGGGAATAGCATGTGGGGCGGGACTTCCCCTGGAGGTATTAAGCCGCGATCCGCCTCCAGGAAACAGTCCTGGCAGTAGCAGATGGGGCAGGCGTCCCGGCAGCCGTAGCACTTGATGCAGTGGCTGAACTGCTCCGACCAGTAGTTAAATTTCTCGTCACGGCTCATCTCTTCCAGGGCGGCGAAGTCCTTTTCCTGCCAGCGCTGAGCCAGCTCCCTGGCCGCCTGGTCCTTTTTCTCCCTGGCTGTCACGGCATCGGCGGTTGGTTGTTCCACCTTGATATAGCCGGCTTCGATGGCGTCTTCAACCAGCTGCGCCCCTTTTTCGGAGCAGACCTCGATAAAGGTTGAGTTTTTATCGGTAGTGCCCCACTTGCCGCAGGCTATATCGGCCATAACCGGGATGTTGGTCTCACAGCGGCGGCAGTTATCGCGCCGCCCCTGTCCCTTCTCCTCCAGTTCGGCTAAATCCTTTTTCTTCTCACTGCCATCCTTTAGCATGATTGTCAATTCGTTGTCTTCTATATCTTCGCCTTTAACATCGGCGGGGTCCACCTCAAACGCCTCCCTGAACAGGGCCTTGGCTTTGGCCGGGGGCAGGGTGCCGGTGCAGTTAAGCCCGATGACCGTCAGGTTATCCAGGTTAATCTGGTTTCTCTTGGCCAGCTCGATAATGGCTTTAGCATCACAGGGCTTGGCGACAACAGCTATCTTCATACTGGATGCGCCGTCCAGGTATTCCTTGAGAAAGCGGGCGATGTTGGGCGAGGCGCAGTGCAGCGAGCCGCCGGTTCCGGCTAGCTCCGCCGGGTCGGTGATGACCACGGGTACGGCGTCATAGCGGTTGCCGTCCCTGGCCTTGACCGCCACCACCGCCTCCGCCTTTTTGCTCTCCAAAGCGAATTTGAGCAGGGCGGTAACGGCACCGCCGCATTCGGCTTTCTCTGTTATTGCCTTATCCGTAGAACGGGCGATGTACATATCTCCTTTCATACTTTCACCTCCATCTTAACAGCACATACCTTGGTTTCGGCGCACTTGCAGCTTGGGTCGAGGGCGGGATTGGTCAGCACGTTGGCGCAGGCATCGGCGAAGTGGAAGGGAACAAAGAGCAGTCCCGCGGGCACCTCGTCGGTTACCTTGGCTTGAGTTTCTATGCTGCCCCGCCTGGTTTCCAGGGTGACCATATCCTTATCTTTAATGCCCGCCTTGCTCGCATCTTCAGGATTGACCTCGACGAAGCCGCTTAAAACCTCGGCATTCAACTTGGGCGTCCGGCGCGTCATCGAGCCGGTATGGTAGTGGAATATACTCCTGCCGGTAGTCAGCACATAGGGATACTCGGTATCGGGTAGCTCGGCGGGGGGTTTGAACTCGACCACCTGGAAGTGTCCCAGGCCGTCCGGGGTGTTGAACTTCTGCAGGAACATGGTGGGGGTTCCGGGGTGGTCTTCGGCCGGGCAGGGCCAGTGAATCCCGCCCACGTTCTGCTTGAGCCTCTGGTAGCTTATCCCCTTGTACTGGGGCACGCAGCGCCTGATTTCCTCAAATATCTCCTCCGCCGAGGCGTAGTTGAACTTATCCTTAAAGCCCATTTTCTCCGCCAGCCGGCATATAATCTGCCAGTCGGGGAGGGCCTGAGCGGGTGGGTCAACCGCCTTTTCTATCCTCTGAACCCGCCTGTCAACGTAGGTGTGGGTGCCCTCCCTTTCCACCCAGGTTGCCGCCGGCAGCACCACATGGGCCAGCTTACTTATCTCGGTAGGAAATATGTCCTCAACCACGATGAAATTAGCCTGCTCTAAAGCCTTCTTTACGTTATTGACATCGGGGACGGCCATCATCGGGTCGGTGCCGACGATATAGAGGTAAGGGCACTTGTAGAGCATATCTATATAGGTAAGCCCGGGCTTGGTGGGCAGGTTAGTTACTCCCCAGGCTTCCTCAAAGAACTTGGCTGAGTCCTCGCCGACGCGCTTAAAGCCGGGGTAGAAAACACATAAACAGCCCATATCTCCGCTGCCTTCGCCGCTTATCTGCCCTCTCATCGAGTTGACCCCGGTGCCCGGTTTGCCCATGTTGCCGGTGAGCAGAGCCAGGTCGGCGTGGACTTTAACATTATCGGCGCCGACGGTATGCTGGCAGATACCCTGGTCATACAGTATGCAGGCCCTATCCGCCTTGGCGTAGGTAACCGCCGCCTCCTTGATTGTTTCTACCGGCAAGCCGGTTATCTCCGCCGCCTCTTTCAGGTCTACCTTGGACAGAAACTGGCGCAGCTCGTCAATGCCGGCGGTCCTGGAGGCGATAAATTCCTTATCCTCCAATCCTTCCGCCAGGATAACGCTTATCATGGCGTTTATTAAGGCTACGTCTGTACCCGCTTTGAGGGGCAGGTGAATATCGGCCAGATGGCGGGCGGTGGTGGTCCGGCGGGGGTCGGTGTAGATGACTTTGGCCCCCCTGGCTTTGGCCCGGAGCACGCGGCGGGCTATCATGGGGAAGGTTTCCCGGATATTGACCCCGGCCAGGAAGATGCAGTCGGCCAGCTCAATTTCGGGCTGGGAGGTCTGCATCACCCCGGAACCGACCGCGGGCAGCAGGGCGGCTACCGCCGAGGAGTGGCATAACCGGCCCACGTATTCTATGGTATTGGTGCCCATGACCACCCGGACGAACTTCTGTAAAATATAGCTCTCCTCATTTGAGGTCTTGCCCGAACCGAGGGAGCCGAACGTTTCCGGAGTTGCCTCCTTAAATTTGGACGCCACCAGGTCGAGGGCTTCATCCCAGGAAGCTTCCTGGAGCTGGCCGTTCTTCCTGATAAGCGGCGTTTTCAGCCGGTCTTCACCGTAGAGAAACTCGTAGGCGTTTTTGCCCTTGGGGCAGTTGGCCCCCTCGTTGATGGGGTGTTCCTTCCAGGGCTCCTGGCCGATTATCTGGCCGTCCCTTACTATCAGGTTGATGCCGCAGCCGCAACTGCAATAGGGACATATAGTGGGTACACACTCAATGCTCATTTTGCCTCCTGCTTAACGGACTTGGACCCAGCTCTTTTATGGTCTGGGTAAAACTCTTTACGGTTTCGGCTACCTTGGGCCCCTCAGAGGCTGAAATCCACTCCAGCCTCAGTCTATCACTGCCAATGCCTGTGGCCTCAAGGAAAGGCTTGAGTCCTGCAACTCTCCTCCTGGCATTGATATTACCTTTCTGGTAGTGGCAGTCGCCGGGGTGGCAGCCGCAGACCAGCACGCCATCGGCCCCGGCGGTGAAGGCTTTGGCTATCAGTCTTTCATCCACTCTGCCCGAGCACATCAACCTTATGACCCTCACGTTGGGCGGATATTTTGTTCGCGATGTACCGGCAAGGTCAGCGCCAGCGTAGGAGCACCAGTTACAAAAGAAGCCGACTATTTTTGGTTCAAATTCTCCCACGGTCACCTCCTTTCCGCATGTTCGCCTGACATGCGGCTGTGATTAGTGCTAAAATATATTGGGCGGCTTGGAGAAGAGTACCAGGCCAGAAGCATTATACCCTACGGGGTATGGTAACATCAAGACTAGATTTTACGGAGGATAAGAAAGTGGAGATAGAAGAAAAGGTAGAAGCCTCTAATGATATGCTGCTGAAGCGGCTGAAGAGGGTAGAGGGGCAAATTCGCGGCATCCAAAAAATGATCGCTGAAGACCGCGATTGTGTGAGCATAGTGATGCAACTGGCGGCTGTTCGTTCTGGTATCGAAGGCGTGGGGGCTCTGGTATTAAATAACTGTATGAAGCTTTGCTTTTATAAAGGTCCTGATGCTAAGACTAACATTGATTCCCTGGCTAGGGCGGTAGCCATCTGGGGGCGGGTGCGGGGTGGGGAATCGTTACCTGAGATGGAACGCGGCCCCAAGTCTGGCGACGTGTAGATGGTGCCAAAATGTTGCCAAAGGGTGGAACGGATCCCTCAAAAAGGGGGATTTGAGTGTGAGCCGCACAGGAGTCGAACCTGTAACCTGCTGATTAAGAGATTGAAGATGCTTTTAGCGGTCCTTTTCGATTGGTGATTTTCAATATCATCCTATCGGTAATCAGTCTTGCCTTTATACCTTATAGTTATATCTAATATCGACCTGTGCTACAAAGTATGTTGGCAAAATGTTGGCAAAGGGTGGAACGGATCCCTCAAAAAGGGGGATTTGAGTGTGAGCCGCACAGGAGTCGAACCTGTAACCTGCTGATTAAGAGTCAGCTGCTCTGCCAGTTGAGCTAGCGGCCCGCTTTCTGCCTGTAGTCACCTATTTTACTGTGTGCTGGGGGAAGTGACAAGGTAAAACCGCTACTATTTTAGCCCAGAAGCTGACATTTGTAAATGAGGTGCTCTTGTTTTCTGTTGGGGGGTGGTTAGCTGGGCATGGAGTGCCAGCTGCCTGTTCCCGGCACTGGCTCCAGCGGCCCTATGTCCTCGCCTTCATTTTGGTATAAGATCCCGCCGTTATCGCCCAGCAGTGACACGAAGACACGGTGGACACCGCCATCGTAGCCTGCCATCATCGGCTGTAACGCTATATTCTCCCTGGCTCCGCCGGCTATCACCAGATTAATGTTGAATAACCTGGCATCCTCGTCGACCATTATTTCCAGCTGGGCAACCGAGATATCAAAATCGCCAAGATTATGAATTTCCACTGCCATGTCCTCCAGTGTGTAGCTTTCATTGGGTAGTTCTCTATGCCAGTGGAGGTTGCCACTGCTTATTTGTATCGGCACCGCTGATGTGCTGACGCTGTAGGTGAATTCAGGCGGCTCCAGTATTACTGGTTCATTCGATGTTTTTTCCGATAGGGAACAGCCTGAGAACAGGGCCACTGCCAGTAGTATAAGTATACCTATATAAAGGTAGGGTAGGCCGTTCCTTGATATTGGCTTGATTCCTTTTGAGTTGGTCTTTAAAGTACTTCTTTTCATTTCCCCTTTTTACCCCGTGTTTAACTTCTATTTTCAGTTTAGGGTAGCCGAATTAATTGCTCATAGAATTACCGTTTAATTTTCATTAAAAAATCGGGCCGAAAGAGGGGTAACCAAAGTGTGAAGATGTGCCCAAAAATTACCCTATTTGGGTATTGACAATAGTGTTTTTATATGCTAATATGTTGACAAAAGTGTTCCATAATAGTTACTTCTACATACATAAACAGACTTATAGGTAGGTCTTAGCGTTAGTTATGTGGCAGATTCGTGCCCAAAGGTCACGCTATAGCTGATAGTGGTAAATACCTAATGTCATTTTGGAGTTTTGGTCGTGAAAGTGAAAGCTAAAAGCAAAAAGCGGGTGACTGTGAGTATTTCAAGGGAAACTAAAGATTTTTTGGACTCAATTAAGCATACCGGGCAGAGTTACGAGGGTTTAATCCGTGACCTGGTTATGTGCTGGAAAAAGAAACAGGTGGCAGGGGGGAAATAAATAACAGCTTTTACTTAAAGGAGGTGATGTTTATTGATTGAAAGGAGAAGGAGAGAATAACGCCGGATTGAAGGAGGTGATGCTTAGTGGAAGGTTTTTAACAAAACTAATGAATAATCACCGAAACCAAATCAATTTAGAGGAGGAGATCAATAGAAACATGAAAGGAAAGTTTAAGCTTTTAGGGCATATCGGGCTGGCGCTGTTTCTGGTGTCTGCCCTTGTGCTGACACTGGCTCCGGTGGCTCAAGCCGCCACTGCCGTGACTAATGTTTGGGTGGAGTTTACCGAAACAGGCTATAACATAAATCATGCTTCCACTGCTGTTGCCGCTGGTTTTACCATCCACTTTACCCCGACTACGGCTATGAAGCGGGGGGTGGACACGATTACGGTGTGGTTCCCCGATGGCTCAACGGCCATGGGTCCAGCAGAGTTTACCCTGGCTGACGCCAGTACCGCAGCTACCTATTATGTTGTTGACGCCAACGGGGAAGCCTCCGGCGGCGCCGGCGCTGTTGACTGCACCAGTGTTGCCACCCTTTCTGCCACCGGCTTCCGGATAACGGTAATCACCCCGGTGGACCTGGCTGCCGGCACTGCTTGCTCTTTGAAAATAGAGAAGGACGCTGCAGTGAAAACCTCCGCCAGCACGTCGAACAGCCAGTATAAGCTAAAGGTTTACACCAGCAAGGATACAACGCCGGTGTTATCTGACGGCTTTGACCTTGATGACACCCCTTTGACGACGGTTGAAGTAGACGTCACCCCGGCCACGGCTGGCTCGGCAGGACAGTACACCTTTAGCCTCGACGTTCCTGGTTCGACTGACGTAGCGGTAGGTGGTACGGTAACGATTATTTTCCCCTACGGGACAACCGTACCCAGCTCAATTGCTGCCGACATGGTAAGGGTCAGTAACGATGAGGGCGGTGCCTGGGAAACCTGCACTGTTGACCCCGTTGTCAACCAGAAGGCGCGCATGGTAACTATCACCCTGCCCGTATTACTGGAAGCCACTGGGACAACTGTTAACAGAGTCAGGTTCACCACCGGTGCCGGTATCGTGAATCCTACCACCGCTAAATTACATACGGGTTATTATGCCGCTACCAGTGATCAGGAGCAGTTTGCTTTGGAAACCGATGGTTTCAGTATCACTGCCAACACCGCCACCAAGCTGGGGTTCAATAATGACGCCGTTCTGTCAGGTGGATATTCCGACAGCGCCACCATGATAAACATGTATTCCGACATACTGTATGTGGAGCTTCAGGACCAGTATGGAAACGTGAAGGTTATAGACGGTACTGAACCGACGGTAACCCTCAGCTCATCCTCAGGGGGGGTATTCTACAATACCAGTGACGCCCTGATTAGCTCCATTCTGCTGTCAAGTGGAAAGGCCTCCGTTCACTACCGGGATTCCGCGGCAGGAACGGTGACCCTGACGGCATCACACGCCAGCTACGCCTCGGGCACCTGGATAATGACCATTGCCCCTGGAGTCGGGCTCTACGACAGCAGTGACAACCTGATAGCGACCTACGCGCCGAGTTCCACCAATACTGATATACAGGAAGCTGATGGCTATCATGGCGGGTACTACATAAATGCCGCCATAGCTGCCGCAGTAGCCGGTGACACGGTGAAGCTGGGCGATGGCATCTACGAGCTGGATGCATACATCAACCTGAATAAGAAGGTTACCCTGACATCGGTCAATGGCGCCTCATACACCACGCTCAGACCTGCCGACGAGCCGCTGACTACCCCCTGGAATGGCCAAGACATGGCGATAGTTGTAGCCGTCACTGGCACCGCTACCAACCCGGTAATCATCGATGGTCTCACCTTTACCCGGCTGAGGAGTGGTGATGAGTTCGACATAGCGATTTATAACAACGGCTATAACTACGTCACGGTGCAGAACTGCACATTCGACTACATAATACCGGACGATAGCCCGGTAGTGTCGGACAACGAGCACGGTTCTGTAGTCCAATTTATCGCTTATCCGCAAGAATCTGGGGGAGGTGATGCTAACATAACCTCAGGCACGATTAGTAACAACACCTTTACTAACTGTTGCAGTTTTGCTCTTAGCGCGTGGGGTGAGGCGCCTGGCAATATAAGCGTTATGGCTAAAAGTGAAACTGGACAGACGAGAACGACAATAAGCGGGGTAACCGTAAGCGGCAACACCATCACCAACTGCAATGGCCACGGTATCTGGATCAGGGGTTACCACGACACCGCGGCGGTGGTAACAGCCAGTGTCACCGACAATACCATAACCAACGCAGTTTGCCCTATCACCCTCGGGGGTTACACTACTGGCTGCAGCATACTCCGCAATACCGTCACCGGCGGCTACATGAACGGGCTATGGGTTGGCCTTGGCGACCACGACAACGTGGTGATAAAGAACAACACCTTCACTGGCTGCGCCGGCACTGGGACCTCATCAATGGACTACCCCGCTGTTATTCTTCTAGTTACCGATGGCACTTACACGGGTGAGACTGGTGCCGGGGCTACCGGTGCCAATACTGTCCAGTACAACGCCATCTACGACAACGATGCTGCGTACAGCATCTACGCAGTATCAAGCATTGTTGAGACCCAGGACTGCAAGTACAACTACTTTGGCGACGCCACCGGCCCGTACTACTCTGCCCTGACCGGAGCCACGGTTACCAAGTCCAACACCGGTGGTGCCGGTGACCAAATCACCGACCTGGTTACCTACTACCCGTGGCTGCACAAGCCACTGACGGATGTGGTAGCTGACAACGCTTCCTACCAGGCGTGCACCATGAGTCTGGTTTCGGGCTGGAACACCCTGTCCACGCCGGTGAAGCTCATCTCCACTGCTGACTCTATTGACGAGCTGATTCCTTCGGGAATGACCATCGGCTACTACTATGATGCTACTGGCTGGCACCAGATAACCACCGGCTATACACTGAATGCGTGCGATGCTGTCTACGTTAAGATGAGCGCGGCAACCGATGTGCTGCTCAAGTTTGACGCCGGCGCCTGGACTATGCCGAGCAAAGCCTTATCGGCGGGGTGGAACCTGATTAGCCTGGCCGCCCTTGACTCAGGTGGTAAGCTGGCGGACGTTGCTGTGGCTTCAGTTTACCAGACAGCGGCTGGCCTGCCCGGTTACTCCCAGGTAATCAGCCCATCGCTAAATGCCACGCAGTATGACATGTACTGGAACGCCGGGACGGGCTGGAGCTACTCCTCTGGTCAGACTGCTGATGCTGACAGGATGTATGTCGGTCTGGGCTACTGGGTCTACATGCAGAATGCGGCTACCCTAGCCGGGTTTGAAATCACACCGATAGCGCCCGACCTTGACTAGCGGAACAGCCTGTCTGATGGAGAACACGGTTGGTTAAAACTTAGGATGGGGGAGGGGGACCCCCAACTCCCCCTCCCCCATAACTTTAGTAAACATTGGGGATGGAAACTAGAAACTTGAAAGAAATTGGGGAGGGAAATATGAAAGGAAAGAGAAAATGGCTCCTTTGCCCATTGATAGTAGTGGCGCTGCTCCTCTGTGCCATCCCTGCCTACGCCGATATGCCGACTCTACCCCATGCCTTCTACGGGACGCTAACGGTAGCTGGTTCGCCAGCTGCGGTGGGAACGGTGGTCACGGCTGAGGTTGGGGGAGTAGAGTGCGGCAGCATCACCACGACTGTTGCTGGCCAATACGGTGGCTCGGGTGCCTTTGACGAGAAGCTTACGGTTACCGGTGAGATTGAGACCGGGGCTACCATATCCTTCTTAGTCAATGGTGCTCCCATAAGCGATGCTTATGACTATGCCTTCAGCCCGGGAGCGGTAACCGAGCATAACCTGGTGGTTACTGAGGACCTCGACCCGCCAGTGGTGGACATAACCCCGCTCAGCCCTGACCCCACCAACGACAACACACCGACCTTTACCGGAACGGCTACCGATGACTTAAGTAATATCACTTCGGTGGAGTACCAGGTTGGTACCGGGAGCTGGAGGGCGTGGGCAGCGGCTACTGCTACTGACGGCGCCTTCGATAGTCCCAGAGAGGATTACACCTTTACCATACCGGCGCTGGCTGACGGCGGGTATACGGTGCAAGTCAGGGCGACTGATGCCGCCTCACCTCCGAATACCACACTTGAGGCAGACTATGCCACTGACGCCTTTACCGTTGATGCTACTGCACCCACCGTGGTGAGCCGATACCCGGCATCTGGGGCTATCAATGTGCCAATAGACACAGTGGTAACGGCTACTTTTAGCGAGGCGATGAATGCCTCGACCATTACCACCGGCAGTTTTACCCTGAAGATTGGCTCCACTCCGGTATCAGGCAGTGTCTCCTATAACGCTGGTACCTATACCGCTACCTTTACTCCGAGTGCTAACCTGGCCGACGATACTATCTATACCGCCAGCTTAAGCACGGTGGTGACCGATGCCGCCGGCAACGCGTTAGGCGCAGCCTCTACCTGGAACTTTACCACCGGCGTGGTGCCGGATATTACACCGCCATTGGTGGACATAACCCCGCTGAGCCCCGACCCGACGGAGGACACTACCCCGACCTTCACCGGCACAGCTACCGATACCCAGAGCAATATCGCCTCGGTGGAGTACAGGGTTGATAGTGGCAGCTGGGTGGCGGCTACCGCCAGCGATGGGGCTTTTGACAGCCTTAGCGAGGGCTATACCTTTACCACCTCCACCCTGAGTGCCGGAGAGCATACGGTGTATGTCAGGGCGACTGATGCCGCCTCACCTCCGAATACCACGCTTGAGGCAGACTACGCCACTGATACCTTTACGGTGGCGCCGCCGCCAGTAACTCCGGGCGATGCCAATGGCGACGGTGTTGTCGATATCCTGGATGTTACTAAGACAGAGAGGATTATCGCCATGCTGGATGCGGAAACACTCGGGGCTGATGCCAATGAAGACGGCTTTGTCAACGCTTTGGACATTACCAAGATTGAGCGGATAATCGCTCTGCTGGATTAAGAGGAGCTAAATAGAGATAAAGGAATAAGGAGGAAAAACCCCCTAAAGCGGGGGTCTGGAGGAGTGACATTATATGTTAAAACCTGATTCTCCCCTCTAAAGGGAGAGCGGAATGGCGATGTAAGGAGGACGCAATGGGAAGGATAGCGAAGATTCTGGGCCTAATAGCCATTGTGGCTCTGCTGCTGGGAGGTGGAGCACTGTTCCCGGTGGTGGCACAGGAAGCAACCGTCGTTACTATCGAGGCCCCGGCTGAAGCGACCGCTGACAGTGACTTTACCGCTAACGTTGATATCAGCGACGTGACCGACTTTGATGCCTGCCAGTATGACGTTACCTTTGACCCTCTGGTACTGCGGCTGGATGAAGTCACCCCAGGGCTGATAGGTTCGACCGTGGTACCGGTTGATATCTCTAACGAGCTTAGTCCAGGGACATTCCGGGTGGTCCAGAATGTCTCTGGTATTACCGGTGTAACCGGCTCCGGGTATCTGGCGGTACTGCACTTCCATGTTATCGGTTCCGAAGGCGAGAGCAGCGACATAGACCTGTCCAACGGCGTGCTCAGTGATATTACGGCCAGCCAGATACCGGCAACGTGGGTTGGTGATACAGTTAGTGTTTCCGATTTCACGGCGCCCACCGTAGACAGCACCTCACCGGCGGCTGATGCCACCGATGTATTGGTAGACACAGCGGTAACGGCTACTTTTAGTGAGAGGATGGACGAATCAACCATAACCACCGGCAGCTTTACCGTGGCCGGTGTATCGGGCAGCATCTCCTATAATAGTGGTACCTATACCGCTACCTTCACCCCGGCGGCTAACCTGGCTTATGACACCACCTATACCGCCAGCTTAAGCACGGCGATAACCGATGTTGCCGGTAACCCGCTGGCTTCTACCTATTCCTGGAGCTTTACCACCGGCTCGTTGCCGCCGGGAACGGCTTTGGTGCGCATTGATGCTCCAGCGGGGGTTGACCCCGACAGCGACTTTACCGCTAACGTTGATATCAGCGACGTGACCGACTTTGATGCCTGCCAGTATGACGTTACCTTTGACCCTCTGGTGCTGCGGCTGGACGATGTTACCGCGGGGCTGATAGGTTCGACCGTAGTACCGGTTGATATCTCTAACGAGCTTAGTCCAGGGACATTCCGGGTGGTCCAGAATGTCTCTGGTATTACCGGTGTAACCGGCTCCGGCTACCTGGCGGTGTTAAACTTCCATGTGCTCGGCTCCGATGGTGAGAGTAGCACCATAACTCTTTCCGGCGGAATACTCAGTGATATTACGGCCAGCCAGATACCGGCTGTCTGGAGCGGTGATTCGGTTACTGTGCAGGGTGATACCACCCCGCCCACTGTAGTTAGTACTTCACCAACGAATTTGGCTACGGCTGTGGCCGTGGACACAGTGGTAACGGCTACTTTCAGCGAGGCGATGGACGAATCAACCATAACCACCGGCAGCTTTACCATAGCCGGTGTATCGGGCAGCGTTTCCTATAATAGTGGTACCTATACCGCTACCTTCACCCCGGATGCCGACCTGGCCTATAACACCACCTATACCGCCAGCTTGAGCACGGCAATAACCGATGCTGCCGGTAATCCGCTGGCTTCAACCTATTCCTGGAGCTTTACCACCGGGTCTGAGCCGGGAGTGGCTGCAGTTAGCATTGATGCCCCGGCGGGGGTAGCGCCTGACAGCGACTTTACCGCCGACGTCGATATCAGCGGCGTGACCGATTTTGATGCCTGTCAGTATGACGTTACCTTTGACCCTCTGGTGCTGCGGCTGGACGATGTTACCGCGGGGCTGATAGGCTCAACCGTGGTACCGGTTGATATCTCTAACGAGCTTAGTCCAGGGACATTCCGGGTGGTCCAGAATGTCTCTGGTATTACCGGAGTAACCGGCTCTGGATATCTGGCGGTATTGCACTTCCATGTTATTGGTTCTGAAGGTGAAAGCAGTGCTATAGACCTGTCTAACGGAATACTCAGTGACATCACCGCCACCCAGATAACGGCAGTATGGACTGGGGACACGGTGACCGTTGCCGATACCCTGGCGCCAACCGTAGTTAGCACCTCACCGGTAGCTGATGCCACCGACGTACCAGTAACCACAACGGTAACGGCTACCTTCAGCGAGGCGATGGACGCGGCAACCATAACCACCGGCAGCTTTACCATAGCTGGTATGATTGGCAGTGTATCCTATAACGCCGGTACCTATACCGCCACCTTTACCCCGGCTATCGGCCTGGCTTATGACACCACCTATACCGCCAGCTTGAGCACGGCCATAACCGATGTTGCGGGTAATCCATTAGCGGCGGCCTATTCCTGGAGCTTTACCACTGAATCGGTACCGCCGGGAACGGTTTTAGTTAGTATTGACGCCCCCGATGGCCCTAGGACTGGCAGCAGTTTTACCGCTAATGTTGATATCAGCGACGTGACCGATTTCGATGCCTGCCAGTATGACGTTACCTTTGACCCTCTGGTGCTGCGGCTGGATGATGTCACCGCCGGAGAGATAAACTCAACGCCGATACCGGTTGACATCTTTAACGAGCTTTCAGCCGGTACATTCCGGGTGGTCCAGAACGTCCCCGGCTTAACCGGGGCAACTGGCTCTGGATACCTGGCGGTACTCAACTTCTACGCTCTCGGCTCTGAGGGTGATGTCAGCACCATAGCCCTGTCCAACGGCACACTGTCCAACATCCTGGCTGAGGAGATAACGGCGGTATGGGTCGGCGATTTGGTAACTATCACCAGACGGCCCGGCGGCGGAGGTGGTGGTGGAGGAGGAGGTGGAGGTGGAGGGGCAGATACCGCACCTCCGGTAATCTCCGGTGTGGGCGTGTCTAATGTTACTAAGACCAGCGCTGATGTAGCTTGGAATACAAATGAGAAGAGTGATAGCTCGGTGGAGTACTGGGCCAGCCCCGGTGTGGTTACCCCCCTGGATACAGAGCTGGTCACCGAGCATATGGTCCACCTCGATGAGCTGGCCCCGGGTAGCAACTATTACTTCAAGGCCATGTCAACTGATGAGGCGGGCAACCAGGCGGAATCCGAGGACCATACCTTCACCACTCTACCAGAAGCGGCTTCTTTTACTACTGACCAACTCTCGGTATCCCCGGGCGCAGTTTATGTAGGGGAGGCGGTAACCATCAGTGTGCTGGTTGCCAACAACGGCGATGCCGCCGGTAGCTACACGGTGACGCTCAAGATAGACGGTGTGGTAGAGGAGACCAAGGAAATAACGCTCGACGCTGGCGCCAGTGAGGAGGTGATCTTCACCACAGCAAAGAGTATGGCTGGTACCTACTCGGTAGAGGTCGGTGGTCTTAGCGGTTCCTTTATAGTGGAGGAACAGCCGGAAGAGACCACTCCGCCACCGGATATTCCGGAAGAACCGACTATCAACTGGCCAATTATCTGGGGCACAATGGCTGGGGTACTCATAGTAGGCGTGGTTATCATGTGGCTGGCCATAAGGAGAAGGGCCTATTAGTGTACGAGGTTTAAATACTAATATGGGGAAAGTAAAAACGATTTACCGAATACTGGTGCCTGTCCTGGTTGTTTTGGGCATGGCACTTTCCCCTTTTACGGCCATGGAAACAGCCAGTGCATCCAGTGTCAGCAATGCGTGGGTGGAGCTATCAGATGGCACTGCTCTTAATAAAACGGGCACTGCCTTAGAGTATGTTGTCCACTTCACCACCACTACGGCTCTGAGCGGTGGCAGGGACACCATTACCGTATTCTTCCCCAACGGGACCACCGAGATGGCTGGAGAGGAAGGCTCCGACTATGCTTTTGACTTACCCGATGCAACGTCAATAGACAAGGACTATGTGGCGGTTGACCCTGATGGGGCGTTGACCACTACCACTGGCTACACTGATTGCTATACTGACCCTGATATTGGTACCTATAGGGTGAGGCTGACCGTACCCGAGAATATAGCCGCCGGCGCCTCACCCTATATCAAATTTGAGATCGCTGCCACTATAACGAGCGCCGCCCAGGATAAGACGGATACTGGCGCTCTGTGCTTCTACCGGGTAAAGGTGGAAACCAGCCAGGACACCACCCCGGTTTACTCCGAATACTTCTATCTGGGTGATGTGGATAGTTATGTTGCTAGTGTTGCTGCTCTGTCAGGCTACCCCAATCCAGCGACAGTGGGTGCTGCCGCCGAATATAAGTTTGGATTTACTGTGGGTTCCAGCGGTGCCCTGACCGGCGGCTCGGGCACCATTACCGTTATTTTTCCCTCGGGGACCACGGTGCCGGCTTCAGCCAGCAAGGACTATGTGCAGGTGGATGTCGATGGCAGTGCTGGAGCCTATTCTTTAACTCCATGTACGGTTGATCCCACCTGCCACTCCGATAGCCGCACCGTGACCTTAACTATTCCCCAGTCAGTGGCTGATGATGCCAATGTGTACATCCATTTTGCTTCAGGGTTTGGGTTGTTAAACCCCACCACCTCTGCCTCCACGGCTAAGGTGAAGATATATACCAGCGCCGAGCCCCTGTATGCTGAGGCGGCTACCGGCTATGCGGTAACCGCTGACACGGCGACTAAGCTGGCATTTGCCAACGTGAGTGACACCTATTCCGATGATGCCACCATGGTAAACATGTACTCTAGCACTATCTATCTTCAGCTCCAGGACCAGTATGGCAACAGGAAGGCGCCCGGCGGTGACCAGACAGCGAGTCTGAACACGACTTCAGACACGGGAAGGTTTTATTCTGCCGCCGATTCTCAGATAAGCTCGGCCACTATCTATGATGGTACCAGCGACCCTGTGGGTATCACCCCCGGCCAGTTTTCCTTATTATATAAGGATACTACCGCCGGAACTCATACCATTACCGCTACGACTGGAAGCTATACCCAGGCCAGCTGGACGATAACCGTGGCCCCGGCGGTCTCGCTATATGATACCAGTAATGAGCTGGTCAATACCTACGCCCCCACCTCCACCGCTCCGGTAGATGAGGGTGAGAGCTATCATGGCGGTGATTATGTGCAGAATGCCATCAATGATGCCCTGCCCGGTGAGACGGTTAAGCTGGGCGATGGCACCTATGAGCTGGATATCGCGCTTACCATGGAGAAGGCAATCACCCTCCAGTCAGTGAATGGTGCCTCATCGGTAACTATCAGGCCGACCACCACCCTGGATCAGGTAGTAACTATTAGCGCCACCGGCAGTGCCACCTACGGTGTTACCATTGATGGTATAACCTTTGACCGCCTGCGGAGCGGCGCCGTCTTTACCGATGGCATCTACGATAGCTCGGCCGATTATATCACGATACAAAACTGTATATTTAATTACATATATAACCAGGGAATTGTGCTCACTTCAACAAGTGACGCCTTCACCAATGGCACCATAAGCAACAACACCTTTACCAGTGGCGGGGGGGGTGACCCCCCGGCCAGCGATGACGCTGCCATTGATGTCACGGCGGCATCTGACCACGCCATAAGCGGGATTACCATAAGCGGTAACACCATCACCGGACAGAAGGGCAAGGGAATCTACCTCGCCGGGCAGGATGACACCTACACCGTCTCCTCGGTAACCATCACCGGCAACACTATTACCAGCGCCACCAGCTACGGCATTCAGGGTTCCACCAATACCGCTACCTTCGCCGTCACCGGCAATACCATAACCGGCTGTTATGGAGATGGCATAGATGTACAGGGCACCGCCTATACCATAAAAAAGAATGTGGTTACCGATAACCTGGGTGACGGCATTGATGTGGAGCTTACCTCGGCCAGCCACCTCATTAACTACAATGATATCTATGATAACGCCGGCTACGGGGTGAATGTTCGCTCTTCAGTAACAACGGTAGATGCCAAGTATAACTGGTGGGGCGATGCCAGCGGGCCGACCTATACTGCGGCTACCGGAGCCAGTGTTGATGTATCTAACCCCGAGGGCACCGGCGAGAATATCACCGACCGCGTTACCTATTACGAGTGGCTGTATCAGCCTATAGCTAATGTTATTGCCGATAACGCCGCCTATTATTCCCGGGTAGTGAGCTTAAGCGTTGGCTGGAATACTCTGTCTGCGCCGATAATACTTGACAGCTCAACTGACACCGTTGGCGAGGTGGTGGATATAGCCAAAATAACCATCGCCTACTGGTATGACGCTGGTGATACCGATACCGATGGCAACTACTGGGAACAGGTGACCACTGACTATACGCTTGAGCCGTGCCATGCTATATATATCAAGATGAGCGCTACCGACAGCGTGCTGCTCAAATATAACGCCACCGATATATCTCTGCCGACCAAGCAATTATATGCCGGCTGGAACCTGATAGGTCTAGCCAGTTTGACGACCAAGCACGTCGATGACGCCGTGCAGTCGGTGGCTAATACTCCGGATAGCCTGCCCGGTTACTCGCAGGTTATCAGCCCATCAATGAACAGCGAAGACTGGACCTTTTCTTACGGTCAGAGCTACACCGATGAAGACATGCTGGTGGGCGAGGGCTACTGGATTTATATGCAAAATGACTGTACCCTGGTTGGCTTTACCGTTACCCCGATAGAGCCGTCACTGGATTAAGCAGAGGGAAGTGATGAAAGCGAAGTCGGTTGCATTTATAGTTCTGGCAGTATTGCTGGCTCTGGCTACCACTCTGGTCTACGCCGATACCGCCCCACCGCTGCCACATGCCTTCTACGGCACGGTTGAAATAAACGGCAGCCCGGCACCGGTGGGGACTTCGGTTGAGGTGAGGGGAGAGGGGGTTGAGACTGGCGTTGACAACAACCCGATAGTAACTACCGCTGAAGGTGAGTACGGTAGCGCCGACCCAATGGCGCCCAAGCTTATTGTCCAGGGGACTATAGCCGATGGAGCCACCGTAACCTTCTATGTGAACGGTTTTGCTACCGGGCAGACTGCCGCCTGGCATAGCGGCGAGATAACTGAACTGGACGTAAACGCAACTATAGAGGGGTCAATGCTGGGGGACGTCAATGGTGACGGTTTAATAAATGCCCTCGATATAACTACGGTTGAGAGGATTATAGTTGAGCTGGATGCCCCAATGACTGGTGCCGATGTCAATCAAGACGGTACGATTAACGTTCTGGATATTACTAGGATAGAGAGAATAATTGCTGGTCTGGATTAAGTAGGAGAAAGGCCTGCCGCTTGTGGGTCGAGCCGGCGGCGGGTGGGGTGGGGAGGTAAAAACTAAAAAGAAAGGAAGTTTAAAAAACTAAAAAAGGGAGGAAAACAATGAAAATTAAAATGTTTGCCTTTATTCTTCTGGCGGTGCTGCTGGCGCTGGTGGCCACCCCGGTCTACGCCGATAGCGCCCCGACGCTGCCACATGCCTTCTACGGCACAGTCGATATAAACGGCAGTCCAGCACCGGTGGGGACTGAGGTTGAGGTGAGGGGGGAAGGGGTTCAAACTGGAGTTGGCAACAACCCGATAGTAACTGCTGTTGAAGGTGAGTATGGCGGTGGCACCGACCCAATGGCGCCCAAGCTTATTGTCCAGGGGAGCATAGCGGAAGGGACTACCGTAACCTTCTATGTGAACGGTTTTGCTACCGGGCAGACTGCCCAGTGGCACAGTGGCGCGGTGGCCGAAGTAAATCTGGCGGCGACTATAGAAGAGGGCGCGGTCCCTCCGGATACTAGCGACTCAACGCCTCCGGACACAGGTGATTCAACACCTCCGGATACGGGTGACTCAACACCTCCGGATACAGGCGACTCAGCGTCACCCAGCTCAACTGAGCCAGGGCCTGAGGGAGACTCGTCGGCACCACTATTGCCACCGTCAGAGCCTCCAGCTGGTTCCGGCGGCGTGCCGGTTCTGTGGCTGGTAATTGGCGGCGCGGTTCTGGTGGGGTTAATCATTGCCTTCTGGATAGCCAGAAGTAGGGCATATTAGTTAGATAGTTGGCAAGTTTTGGCCCTCGGCTGCCGGCAGCCGAGGGCTAGTCCCTCTTTAGCTATTTGCTATAATGAGAGAGTGATGTACAGGTTTTTCACCGGTAAATCAATTCTACTGGCGGCTTTTTTAGCCGCCCTGTTAATGGCTGCCTGCCCACAACCTCCGCCTCCTTCCTCCTCCGAGTCCACTATCGGGGAGATAAGGGCTGCCCCAACCCTCTACGAGGGGCAGACGGTTACTATTGAGGGGGTGTATCAGGGTTGGCAGAGTGGCTACGGCAGTCCACCGGTGACCCGCAGCGATTGGCTGGTGGAGGATGCCACTGGCTGGCTCTACGTTACTGGAGAACCGGCTGGCGACTTTAACCCTCTGGATGATATCGGCCGTCCGATAACGGTTACCGGGCAGGTTGAGCTATCCGAAGAAGGCGAGCCGTATTTAGTTGCTGAGGAGGTAGAGATAGAAACGACCAAAGCCACTAGCTTGCTCTTGATGCAGATAAACTTAAGGCAGCAACAGCTCGCCGACCCCACGCCGGAGAGATTAGAGCAGATGCAGGCGATGGGTATGAGGATAGAAGACCTGGAAATGCAGCGGGTCTTTATCCGTCTTGCTCAGGAGCCGACGGCGGAGCAGATAGACGAGCTGGAGGCGATGGGCATTATTCCGTACCCCGATTCCTGGATACCCTCCGCCGAAGGGCCGTCCGCCGGGTTCCTGGTGGCTGATATGCCTATAGACAAGCTCGATAAACTGGCCGGTAAAGCTTACATAATCCAAATAGACTCTGCTGAACAGGCCCTCGAGCCCCTGGCCTAAAAGGCATCAGGATTGCCTAAAGATACCCAAGAGTCACCTAAAAGTACTATAAAATAGCGCTCCTTTTTGTTGACAGTAGGCAATATATCTGCTACACTAGTGCTCAACTGTCCACAAAACTTAAAGGAGGCAGCTATGAAAACCCCCCTAAGGATTTTTGGTACCATTTTCCTTTTATTGTCCCTGACCCTTGTTACTATGCCTGGTGTTCACGCTATTTCTCCCTCTGAGAGTGGGCACCAGGCGATTTCATTACCGGCAGCTGGACCTGAGGCGAAGGTCAGCTCACTGCTTGCTTTGCAGGTAGAGGCCAAGCTGCGCTGCCAGCAGGTTCAGCTAACAGCCGGCGAGCTGACCATGATGCAGGCTAGTGGCATGAATACCGAAGACCTGGAGACACAGCGGATATTTATCCACCTTGCCCAGGAGCCGACAGCCAAGCAGTTAAAGGAACTGGAAGCGACGGGCATTACCCCATATCCAGAGTCATGGATACCGCCGGTAGGGGAGTTCCCCACCGGCTTTATTGTGGCTGAAATGCCTGTGGATAAGCTTGGCACGCTGGCGGGCATAGACTATGTTGCCCAGCTGGATACGGCCGAGCAACTGTTAGAGCCTCAGAATGACCAGGCGGCAGTTGCCATAAACGCCGACGATGTATGGGGCTCAGGCTATACCGGTGACGGTGTCAGGATAGCCGTGCTGGATTCCGGTCTGGACACCTCCCACCCTGATATCCCGGTGCCGGTAGCCAGTAAAGACTACTCAGGTTGGCCGGTGCTGGATGACACCATTGCCAACAGCGTGACCGGTCACGGTACCCACGTCGCCGGCTCGGCTCTGGGGCGGGGTACGCAATCTGCCGGGGCAACCAGTGAATATAAGGGCATGGCGCCGGATGCCGACCTTATCTTTCTTAAAATTGGTAATGATACCAATGGCAACGCTTCGCTTGATGCCATGACCAATGCTATTAAGGCGGCGGTGGATACCTATGATGCCGATATTATAACCATGAGTTATGGTGGCTGGGGGGACTACCATGATGGTACCAGGCAGACCTCCCAGGCGGTAGACTACGCCTTTAGTCAGGGGGCGGTAGTCTTTATCTCGGCGGGTAATGAGGCCGGCGCCGGTGAGCATTACTCGGGTACGGTTGATGCTTACAGCAGCACCGGATTTATCCAGGTAAATGTTACCGGTTCCACCGGGGCAAACGCCGGGCTTGGCTTTAACCTGGTCTGGTTTGACGGTCTGGCCGAAAACAATGACCTGGTTCTGGAGTACTACGATTCCACTCAGACGGCTATGGCTGACACCTGGGCGGGTAGTCAGGAAGAGAGCTGGAAGGGTACCGAACACGAACTTTCCGGCTACGGCCCCGAAGCCGGCTGGTACTACTATCTGCCGGCGGGAAGCCCGACCTACTATCTGAAAGTCACCAACAATTCCGCCAGTGACCAGTTCTTCCATATCTACTTTGAAGGCATTGCCAGTAGCGGGGCTGCGGTGGGATTTCAGAACGCCGACCCGTTTTATACCCTTGGTTCACCGGCCGATGCTGAGAAGGCTATAGCCGTTGGCGCTTATACCAGCAGGAAGAACTGGACCGCTTATGATGGCGTTACCTATCACTTTATCAATCCCGAACTGACGGCAGGTACCATGGCTTATTTCAGCAGCCGCGGACCGAGGGTAGATAGTGGCGCGCCGCAGAAACCGAATCTGGCGGCTCCGGGCAGTGCCATAATCTCGGTGCGTGACCAGGATGTCTATACCTGGCCCGGCGGCGCCAGCGCCTATTTCGTCGATAACGATGGTTTGAACCTGAACGGCTCAGGCCCGGCGGACTACTACGTGATGCATGGGACAAGCATGGCTTCTCCTACTGCTGCTGGAGCCGCGGCTCTACTGCTTGAAGCCAAGCCCGAGCTAAAAGGGCACCCGGCTGATGTTAAAAACCTGCTCCAGTCAACAGCTAGTTCGGTGGATACCAACAATAATATAGATGGCTATGGCCTGCTTGATATCCAGGCGGCGGTGGACGCCACCGCTTCTGAGTTTGAGGTGGACTGGCTGTTTATGGTCTACCTTGATGCCGACAATAACCTGGAGAGCGCTGGCATAGATGATATGAACGAGATGGAAACCGCTGGCTCTAACGATAACGTCGCAATCGTGGTTCAGATGGACCGCGCTGAGCGCGACTATGCCGATGACACTACCAATGGGAACTGGACCGGTGCCAAGCGGTTCTATGTCACTCAGGATACCGACACATCGATTATTAACTCCCCGGTGATTGAAGACCTGGGAGAGGTGAATATGGGCGACCCGGCGGTACTGCAGAGCTTTATTGAGTGGGCGGTGGCCAACTATCCTGCCCAGCATTATGCCCTGGTGCTGTGGAACCACGGCAGCGGCTGGAGGGAGAGAGAGGGCAGTGGTGAGTCGGTGAAATCCATCTGCGTTGATGACGAGTCTGGTGATGAGCTGACTATGACTGAACTCCGCAGCGCCCTTAATGCGGCTAACCTTAGCACCGGCAAAACGCTGGATATCGTTGGCTTTGATGCCTGCCTGATGCAGATGGCCGAGGTGGCCTATCAGGTAATGGGTAGCGCCAGCCGTCCTCTGGTTGACATAACCGTGGGCTCGGAGGAAACCGAACCCGGTGACGGCTGGGATTATGCTGCTACTCTCACCGCCTTGACCGCCAACCCGGCGATGACACCGGCGGGACTGGCTACCCAGATAGTTAACGACTACGTAAGCTCCTACAGTTCGAGCTTGGATATAACCCAGTCGGGTGTGGACTTAGATTACATGGAGGCGCTGGCAACCGCTATTGACAGTTTTGCTATAGCCATGACCAATGCCACCGGCGATTGGACGGCTATCAGTACGGCCAGAAGCCAGGCGCAGGAGTACTACTATTACTACTATATCGACCTCTATCACTTTGCCCAGCTGGTAAATCAGGATGCCACTATCAGTCAGACGGTCAGGGATGCCGCCAGTGATGTGATGACGGCGGTAACCAATGCCGTTATTGCCGAGGGCCACACGGTATCAGTGGGTGATTCTCACGGGCTGTCAATCTACTACCCGGAGACTTCGGGTAATTACTTCTCCAACTATGAGACTGATGTCCTCTTTGCCACCGATACCCACTGGGATGAATTCCTCTATGCCATCCTCTTTACTTCTCCAAGCGTACCTGACATCACGGTGTCACCGACCAGCTTTGAGGTAACGCTAGCCCCTGATACCACAGAGGATTATACCCTGACCATTGGCAACGATGGCACCGGTGAGCTTACCTATGACATTAGCGACCAGGAGACAACCGGTAGTCAACCCCAGGCTACTGTTGAGAGCACACCGGCAGCGGAGCCGGGAATTGATGCCTCCGGTAATGAAGTGGTGGGCAAGCCAGAACCAAGTAAAATGACGGTACCACGAAGTGCTGGAGAGGTAATAACATCCTTCTCGGCACCTGGAACCGGGCCATTAGGTCTAGCTTGGGATGGTGAATACCTGTGGAACGCTGATTGGGAAACCGGGATGATTTACAAGCTCTCCCCCTCAACCGGTTCCGTTGTCCAGAGCTTCTCTTCCCCGGGGGGCAGACCTTTTGGCCTGACCTACGATGGCACATACCTGTGGGTAGCGGTAAGGGATGATAACACAATTTATCAACTTAACCCGGCAACCGGTTCAGTGGTTGATAGTATCCCTTCGCCGGGGATAAATCCGCAGGGCTTGACCTGGGATGGAACGTACCTCTGGGTGGCAGAGTATTATGACAACGATATCTATAAGTTAGACCCTTCGGATGGCTCGATACTACAATCGTTTAGCTGGACAGGGACATACACTGGTGGGCTGGCCTGGGATGGAACCTACCTGTGGCATTGCGATTCAGACTTTAATACCATTTATAAGCTTAACCCCACCGATGGCTCAGTCGTTACCTCCTTCTCCTCTCCGTATGATTGGCCGGCTGGTTTAACTTGGGATGGGACGTACCTCTGGAGTTCTGATTCTAGTGAAGACACTATCTACAAGATTGATGTCGGGGAGCAGGAGCAGGATTGCTCCTGGCTGAGTGAGGCACCCATTTCGGGCACGGTGGTGGCGTCTGGCTCAGACTCGGTGACGGTGACCATAGATACCACCGGTCTTGCCACAGGCAGTTACAGTGCTGAGATAGCCATCGCCAGTAATGATCCTGATGAGGCCTCTACCACGGTGCCGGTTACCCTGGAGGTTAGTGCTGGGGCGCCTGACATCACGGTGTCACCGACCAGCTTTGAGGTAACGCTGGCTCCTGACACGGTAGAAGACTATGCCATGACCATCAGCAACGAAGGTGGGGCCGAACTCACCTATGAAATCAGCGATCAGGAGGCGAGCGGTGGCACAGAGCCGACCGGCAGCGGGGGCAACCCGGCAATGGTTAAAGAAGAGATGGGTTCCCGCAGTCCTGACCTGACCCTGGTCAATACCGAGTATGATATGGCCATTTCGGTTGAAGATATTGCCGGAAATTACGGCATCGGCAGATATACCGAAGCCACCGCTGATGAAATGCTGCTGCTTTACGGCTATCCCTCTGCCTGGAGCTCCTACATGACGGTTCAGCTGGATGGCAGCGATTACTATCAGGATGTCACCATGGAGAGCTATGTAACACAGGCGCCCACCGTCGATGGCAACAGTATCACTACGCAGTGGTCATTGCCGACGGATGTAGGTGTCTCCCTGAGATTGACCCTGCAGCAAGACACCACTAAATACCAGGCTACTATTACCAACAACGACACCACCAGCCACGAGGTAAAGATACGCTTTCTCTTTGACACCATGCTGGCCTACAACGACGGCTCCCCGTTCATAGTGCCCGGAGTAGGCAACGTAACCACGGAAAAGGAGTACAACAACCCCGTATTTGACTACTGGCAGGCCACCGATAGCCTGTCCAGTCCCACACTAACCTCCAACTGCACCTTTGACACCAGCAACAAACCCTACAGGGTACAGTTTGCCTACTGGCCGGATATCTATTATGTCCCCTTTGACTATACCGCCACCATAGACCAGCCAATAACCTCGGATACTGCCGTGGGCATGTACTGGAACCTGGGCACGCTATCCGCCGGCCAGTCCCAGGACGTAACCTTCTATTACGGGACTACTGACGCCATAATCGGCACCCCCGAGGTAAGCATAGTAACGCTGTTTACTGACAGCTCTAGCTACCTGCCTGAGGAAGACGTGACCATCTATGTTGATGTGGGTAACGGCGGTGATGCCGACCTGACCGACGGCGTCGTTACTATCAATGTAGAAGACCCGGAAGAGACGCTGGTGTTTTATGACACCTCGGCGATAACCGTGGTGGCGGGAGAGGTGGCCAGCTGTAACTTTACCTATAGTCTGCCGGCGGAAGCCGTGTTGGGTGAATACACTATCACGGCAAAGGTCTATGATTCGGAAGTGACCCTGCTTGATGAGGAGACGACTACCTTCGCCGTCGGTAGTGCTGATTGCTCCTGGCTGAGTGAAAGCCCCATTTCGGGCAACGTGGTGGCAGGTAGTTCCGACCCCATAACGGTAACCATAGATACCACCGGTCTTACCGAGGGTACTTATAACGCCGAGATAATCGTCGCCAGTAATGACCCCGATGAAGCTTCGGTCACCGTGCCGGTGACCCTTCACGTTAGTGCTCCTGGGTTACCGACGGTAATCTCGGCCAGCCCTGATTCCGGGGAGCAGGGGGCAACGCTTGAGGTCACTATTGGTGGCACTAATCTTAGCGGAGCCACGGCAGTAAGCTTTGGTGATGGTATAACAGTCAACTCCTTTAGCGTGGTCAGTGCCACTGAGATACTAGCCAACATTTCCATCAACACCGCTGCCACCCTGGGGCTGAGAGATGTTTCAGTGACCACTTCAGCCGGAACAGGAATGCTCACTGACGGCTTTACCGTGGTAGCGGTAGGGGCGGTTACGGTTAGCATTGATGCCCCGGATACAGCTGCACCTGATAGCGATTTCACCGCTAATATAGATATCAGTCAGGTCACCGAACTAGACTCTTGTAACTATGATGTCACCTTTGATGCCTCGGTACTGCGGCTGGATGATGTAACCGCAGGGTTGATAGGCTCAACCACAATACCCGTGGATATGTATAACGAGATGAGCTCGGGGGTATACCGGGTGGTTCAGAATGTTCCCGGCTTGACCGGGGTAACTGGCTCCGGCTATCTGTCGGTACTGCACTTCCATGTCATTGGCTCTGACGGCGATAGCAGCGCCATAACTCTAACCAACGGTACGCTCTCGGACGCTCAGGCGGCGGAGATAGAGGCGACCTGGGTTGGTGATTCGGTGAGTATCACTTCGGCGCTGGCTGGGGATGCTAACGGCGATGGTATGGTTAATGCCCTGGATATAACCAAGGTGGAGAGGATAATTGTGGGGATGGATGCCGAGACACCCGGTGCTGATGCCAATGGCGATGGCATGGTCAATGCTCTGGATATCACCAAGATAGAAAGAATAATTGTCGGCCTGGATTAATCGTTTAGGCTAAAGGCAAACCTTAACACGAGCCTGAGTAAGAAATCACCCCCCTCGCAAGAGGGGGGTGGGGTATTTGGAGGGTATTATGAAAGTACAAAAAATACTTATAGTGGCCTTGGTCTGCGCTCTTCTGCTGATGTTCCCCCTGCCGGCCGTTGGTGAGCAGATGGTCACTCCGCCCGATTCCCGCAGCGCCCCCGTGGAAGAATGGAGCCAGACCTTTGGCGGCTCAGAGTATGACTGGGGTAACTCGGTAACCCAGACCTCGGACGGTGGCTATATCATTGCCAGTATTACATACTCTTATGGTGCGGGAAATGGCGATATCTGGCTGATAAAGACCGGTGCCAGTGGGGCTGAGGAGTGGAGCCAGACCTTCGGCGGCTCGGGGCAGGACTACGGTCAGTCAGTAGCCCAGACTGCTGACGGCGGCTACATTATT
>Ga0307437_1000190_pt1 | contig 50866 bp, 39 predicted proteins | sample SalMarWE160390MG_FD_202146 | JGI IMG/M metagenome (GOLD analysis project Ga0307437, IMG submission 202146) | Salt marsh sediment microbial communities from the Plum Island Ecosystem LTER, Massachusetts, United States - WE1603-90 | ecosystem: Environmental > Aquatic > Marine > Intertidal zone >...
GAAAGATACCATCCTCAAGCCTCGTTTATTGCAGTTTGCTGTAAGATAAGTAATGAAACTGGCCGGCCCTTCGTAGTTGGTGAATTGAACGCCGTAATGCCGGAAGGTTTCTTTAAGCTCGGCATCCGAAACCGAACAGAAGAGTCTTGGCTCTCGCGTGTGGGGCACAAGGCCGGCAACGCTGCCTATGAAGTATATCATTTTGACGCCGAATTGCTCGCATAACGAAAAGATGCACTCGGCATATTCTTCCCACTGTAAATTGGGCTCTTTGCCTGAAAACAGTATAAGGTCATTTTCCTCGCTGTAATAAAACACATTTACAGGAATCTCGTAGGATTTAATCAAGCCGTCTTTTATCTTCGTATGCGGCCGAAATAGTGCTGTTATCTCCATCGAGCCTGGGAAGCTATAGATATAGAATCCTTCCGGCCCGATCTCAGCAAAGCTCTGTGCACCGAGCTTGTCGATGAGGCACTTTACGGTTCCTGTCGAGACCTCGCCGCCGTCCATCCACCCGGAGAAGCCCAGTAATAAGCGAGGGCTATTAAGATTCGGCCTTTTATAGATTTTTAGTTTGCCGGATGACATTATTCACCCCTGAAGCTTCACAATAAATACTCTTTTATCATTTATCGGCAAGTTAATCCAGCTAAATTCGGTAAATAGCAAAAGTTCCATAAAAAACGGTTGTTTTGGTGGAAAGACCGGTGAAATTGACTATTGATAATCACCTACACTTGCGTAACCGCAGGTGCGAGCGATTCGTGAAGTGAAAATCTAATGATAAGACACGAGAGCTGATTGTGGAGATAAGATATGACTGAATCAACAGCAATAATGGGTTCTGCTGGTTGGTGGCAGGAAATTATCAACTATGAAATCATCAGCGGAATTACTATTTGGCAGTTTGGCCTTGTTTTGCTGATAGTGCTGGTGTCAATGGTGGGGGGCGAATCGTCCAGTTTGCCTTGCCCTCACAGACACTTTATGTAAAGAAAGACTAATTCGTCATGTGATGTGTGGTATGCTTATTTAAAACACTGCGAGGCCTGCTTTGCAGGCCTCACAATCTCGTTCGGAACTTTTTAGATTGCATTGCCCGCCCAAGGCGGACTCGCAATGACGGTTCGAAACACAAGCCACGAGCCGCAAAATATGAATTTAGCCCTTATTCTTCAGAAGATTCTTCAGCAATCTTTCTCTCTGCTCTGGTAGAAGATGGCTTCGGCCTGATAATTCTGGTTTCTTCAAAGGCCTGTTCCTCGTCTAACGACAAAACCGGCTGTTGTCCGACAACCCGCGGCGTTATAAAAATAACCAGCTCGCTCATAATCGTTTCTTCTGTCTCAGACCTGAATAATCCTCCCAAAAGGGGCAAATCTCCAAGCAGCGGTACCTTGTAATTATTTTGCGTAGTGTCCTTTTTTCGCAAGCCACCCAAAACTACCGTCTGACCGTCTTTAACCAATGCTATTGTGTCAACTTTGCGGGTATCAACAACGGGTATATCAGTTGTAGAAAGTGTAACTCGCTCCACAAAAACACCGAATTCCGGTTGGATATGCAATCTTAACATACCGTCCCTTGTAACTTTCGGTGTAACCGTAAGCCTAACACCGACATTTTTGAATTTAACCGACTCTGTGACGGTGCCTGCCGATATTGTTCGTTCTACGTATGGATGTTCAGTTACGATATCGAAAAGGGCCTCTTCATTATCAAGCACCAATATTCTCGGATTGGCAAGAAGCTTGGCGTTTTTCTCCTCGTGCAAAATATTCAGTACGAGATCTACATCAACCGCATCATTAAGGAGCCCAAAGCGCACGGTACCGCCCGACATTTTATCAAACGAGCCGCCTGCAAAAGGTTTACTTTTCCTATATGATTCCCTCAACCATGTTTGAGAGTTTTCTTTAGTTATCTCGTCAATATCCTCGATTTGATAGCCAGTTATTGCAGGTTCTATCGTCTGTGCGATTACAGTAACAACTCCATTATTATTGGGATCTACCGTGTCAGTGGTATCAGTTATGGTCGTTTTAGTAGTGTTGGTTGGGCTAGTTGTGGTATCGGTTCTCGTATGAGTGTTTGTTTCTGTAATGTCAGTCAGGGGAGTATTGCGTCCAACATGCCAGTCTACCCCTATATCAAAGCCTTCTCTGATGGTGATATCGTAGATTCTTGCCTCCACGAGTATTTGGGGCGTGATGCGGTCGATTTTTTCAAGCAGTTCAGCTATCTCCCTGATTTTGCTCTCGGTGTCGGTAACAATTATATGACTGGTGCCCTTGATGGAGGATACCGAGCCCTGGGATGACTTGAATTTGTCCAGAGCGGTTACGACCTCTGTAGCATCCACATAGACAATCTCAAAAGTTTTAGTCAGAATTGGTTCGGCTTTTGTAACCATTTCCTCGGATGTTATTATTCTTAACACATTATCGGTCGGCACATAGAGGCAGCCGTGCACAGCAAGAATATTGGTCAGCGCTTCTTCGAGCGGAACATCTTTAAACGTAACTGTTACATTACCGATGACGTTGGGGCTTTTGATATAGTTCAGGTTGGCCTGCTCAACCAACTGCCTTATTACCAGATCGATGGGCTGGTCGTTAACATCGATAGATATACTTTTTTGCATCCGCTGCTCGATTTCTGTTAAACCAGTTTTTTCCTCTGGTTCCTCATTGCCGGTCTGTGCCACAGCGATAGCGCAGCTAAGGCAAACAACTACAAAGACCGCCAAAAGCCTTAATACCAAATTTTCTTTCATAAAATTTTTCATATTCGCTCCTTTTCTAAATCAGCTGTTTAAGCGATTCTTCTGTCCCGGTGCGCCGGGACGGCTTTTATCATTGAACCTTTTGGGTCCATCTTTTCCCATTCAATTCGAATTCGACACTGTCTTTAGTTATTTTTATAATATTCACATCCCGTATTTTTTCGCCCTCGTGCACTATGCGGCCGCCAATAACCGCCGACGAATTGTCCTCGCTATAAAGAATGCTTTTTACGATTAGTTCAATTGTTTTTTCAGTTTCGGTCTGCTCGTCGGTCTGCTCGTCGGTCTGCGGGATTTCTACCGGGACTAATCTCATAGGGTCGCGAAGCGTTGCCGGATATGGCGCCGGAATCTCCCAGTCGATTTTAGTATTAGCACCGGCAGTGCCAACGCCAGCGGCGGTGTCTTCCGTGGACGCTTCTGTATGACCCGCACTTGTTCCAAAGACGCCTCCTCTGAACAGCATAAAAATTAAGACGATAAAGAGCAGCGGCATCATTACCACCATTGCCTTTTGCTTTGCGGTACTGACACCCGTTTTTGGTTGAAACAGCTTATTTTTTATCTGTTGCCAGAAGCTTTGGCTGCTGATTTTTACAGTTGGACGTTTTTTAGAGACTTTTTTGTCGATATCAGCCTTAGGTTGTCGAACTGGCACAACTTTGGGTTTTTGTACCGGCACAGCTTTGGGTCGTTGAGCCGTCTCAACCTTGGATTGTTGAACTGGCTCAACCTTGGATTGTTGAGCTGTCACAAATTCGGGTAGGTGAACCGGCTCAGTTTTGGGTTGTTTGGCTGGCGTGGCCTCGGGCAATGATGGCGTAACTTGATAAGGTTTCTGGGCCTGGGTCTTCTGCGGCTCCGGAGCCGGCTGTTTTGTCTCGGTATAGTCGGTGTGCTCTGGAGGAGCTTTGGGCAATGTTTGTGTAGCTTGATAAGCTTTTGGGCCCTCGGTCTTCTGCGGCTCCGGAGTCGGTTGTTTTGGCTCGGTATAGTCCGTGCGCTCCGGTGCAAAGGTAACGGAAGGCTCCTGGCCGTCGTCGATTTGCGGAATCGAGACCCCCTTGAAAATCGATGAGATTCCCTTTTGGAGTCCTGCCTTGTTCTTTTCTTGCTTTGCCATTGATTATTATCTCCTGGCCAAGGCCTGGCCTTCGATTATCTGCTCTGGAGAAGCTTCGCCTTCGCTTATCTCCTCAGACGAGGCTATGCCATCGGTCATCTGCTCTGGAGAAGCTTCACCTTCGCTTATCTCCTCAGACGAGGCTATGCCATCGGTCATCTGCTCTGGAGAAGCTTCACCTTCGCTTATCTCCTCAGACGAGGCTATGCCATCGGTCATCTGCTCTGGAGAAGCTTCGCCTTCGCTTATCTCCTCAGACGGGTCTATGCCATCGGTCATCTGCTCTGGAGAAGCTTCACCTTCGCTTATCTCCTCAGAAGACGAGGTTTTGTCATCGGTTATCTGCTTTAGAGAAGCCTTGCCATTGATTATCTCCTCAGCCAAAGCCCTGTATTCAGCCGCCGACCTGCTATCGGGGGCATAGGTGAAAACCGGCTGACCGGCACTGGGGGCCTCAGCCAACCTTACACATCTATGAATAACCGTACCGAACACCAAATCGCCGAAATATTCCCGCATTTGCTTTTGAGTCTGACTGCTCAGCAGCCTCCTTTTTTCCACAAAAGTCAACAATAAGCCCAAGATTTTTACATTGCAATCGTGCAACTGCTCTCTGATAATGTTCGCTGTCTCGAATAGCTGTTTTAGGCCTTCCATTGCATAGTATTCCACCTGAACAGGCACGATAACACCAGTGCTGGCAACAAGTGCGTTAAGGGTCAATAAGCTAAGCGACGGCGGGCAGTCAATAACACATATGTCATATTTGTCCTGTACTGTTTTGAGCTTCTCAGTCAGGACGAATTCTCTACCAACGACGCTGGCCAGCTCAATCTCGGCACCCGAAAGCAGAACATTACTTGGTGCCAGATCAAGCCGCTCGATTTTCGTGCCCACTATAATTTCGGAGATTGTAGGCTGAGCCTTCATAAGGGCATTATAAATGGTCATAGTCAGGCTATCCGGGTCATAGCCGAACCCTATCGTGCTGTGACCTTGTGGGTCGAGGTCAACTATCAGCGTCTTCTTGCCTTTCTCAGCAAGGGCGACCGCGAGGTTAACTGCCGTAGTTGTTTTGCCGCAACCACCTTTTTGATTTGCTATTGCTAATATTCTCATATTTCCTTGCCGTAAAGTTTCATCGAGCCCTTATCGGCGGTTTTACCGTCCTGCGAAAGGAGTCCTTCGGACTGCTGTTTTTTGACAAAAGCCGCCACATTCAAATTTACTTGATATCCTGAATCGTCCTGCCCCGAACGAGTCATTGTGAATTTGTCCACAAAGATGACCGGCCGGTGTCTCTCCAGAGTATTCAGGAATGTAGCAAACTGATTAAAACCTCCAATAAAGCTGATGACAAAGTGGTTCTCACAAATGTAGTTACACTCAGGTATTGTTGAGAGTTCCCTGCTGTCTTTACTTTTGATGCTGAACGAAGCGACGTTCTTCTCGTTTGCAATTTGACTTATATCGAAAGTCAAATTAGCCGAATCCTCGAAATCAATAACAAAATCCTGCAGCCTGCTTTGTAAGCGCTCGATTTGCTCATTCAGCCGGATTTTGGTTTCCTTTTGTGCTGCTCTTAGTGCAGACTCGTACACCTGTTTACTCTCATTGAGCTTGTTTTCAATGCGTTTTTCGTGGTTCTTTTGGGGTCCTAAAACAAGCATATAGGCAAGCAGGAATACTACAAAGCAGGCTGCCCATATCAATCCTGCTGTCATAAGGCGTTGTCGAGTTTGCATATTTTTGGGTCGTTTAGCCGGCAAAACTTTATGTTGTCGAGCTGTTATAACTTTGTATTGTTGAACTGGTACAACTTTGGGTTGTTGAGCTGGCGCAGCTTTGGGCAACGATGGCTTAACTTGATAAGGTCTCTGTGCCAGGGTCTTCTGCGGCTCCAGAGTCAGCGGCTTTGGGTCGGCATAGACGATATTCTCTGGGTCAATTTTGAGCAATGATTGCATAGTTTGATAATCATTTGAGCCCCGGGGCTCTTTCAGTTCTGGGTCTGGCGGTTTTGGCTCAATATAGCCGGTCTGCTCAGCAGAAGAGGTGCCGACAGGCTTCTGGCCACCGTCGGTTTGTGGAGTGGTTATCCCCTTGAAAATCGAAGAGATTTCCTTTTGGAGTCCTGCCTTTTCCCTTTTGTGCCCTGACATTGATTATTTACTCCCGACCAAAGCCCTGCCTTCGATTACCTTCTCAGCCGAAGCCTTGCCATTGATTATCTCCTCAGCCAAAGCCCTGTATTCAGCCGCCGACCTGCTATCTGGGGCATAGGTGAAAACCGGCTGACCGGCACTGGGGGCCTCAGCCAACCTTACACATCTGTGAATAACCGTATCAAAAACCAAAGAGCCAAACAATTCCCGCATTTGCTTTTGAGCCTGACTGCTCAGCAGCCTCCTTTTTTCCACAAAAGTCAACAATAAGCCCAAGATTTTTACATTGCAATCGTGCAACTGCTCTCCGATAATGTTCGCTGTCTCGAATAGCTGTTTTAGGCCTTCCATTGCATAGTATTCCACCTGAACAGGCACGATAACACCAGTGCTGGCAACAAGTGCGTTAAGGGTCAATAAGCTAAGCGACGGCGGGCAGTCAATAACACATATGTCATATTTGTCCTGTACTGTTTTGAGCTTCTCAGTCAGGACGAATTCTCTACCAACGACGCTGGCCAGCTCAATCTCGGCACCCGAAAGCAGAACATTACTTGGTGCCAGATCAAGCCGCTCGATTTTCGTGCCCACTATAATTTCGGAGATTGTAGGCTGAGCCTTCATAAGGGCATTATAAATGGTCATAGTCAGGCTATCCGGGTCATAGCCGAACCCTATCGTGCTGTGACCTTGTGGGTCGAGGTCAACTATCAGCGTCTTCTTGCCTTTCTCAGCAAGGGCGACCGCGAGGTTAACTGCCGTAGTTGTTTTGCCGCAACCACCTTTTTGATTTGCTATTGCTAATATTCTCATATTTCCTTGCCGTAAAGTTTCATCGAGCCCTTATCGGCGGTTTTACCGTCCTGCGAAAGGAGTCCTTCGGACTGCTGTTTTTTGACAAAAGCCGCCACATTCAAATTTACTTGATATCCTGAATCGTCCTGCCCCGAACGAGTCATTGTGAATTTGTCCACAAAGATGACCGGCCGGTGTCTCTCCAGAGCATTCAGGAATGCAACAAACTGATTAAAACCTCCAATAAAGCTGATAACAATGTGGTTCTCACAAATGTAGTTACACTCAGGTATTGTTGAGAGTCCCCGGCTGTCTTTGCTTTTGATGCTGAACGAAGCGACGTTCTTCTCGTTTGCAATTTGACTTATATCGAAAGTCAAATTAGCCGAATCCTCGAAATCGATAACAAAATCCCGCAGCCTGCTTTGTAAGCGCTCAATTTGCTCATTCAACCGGATTTTGGTTTCCTCCTGTGCTGCTCTTAGTGCAGACTCGTACACCTGTTTACTCTCATTGAGCTTGTTTTCAATGCGTTTTTCGTGGTTCTTTTGGGGCCCTAACACAAGTATATAGGCAAGCAGGAACACTACGAAGCAAGCTGCCCATATGATTCCTGTTGTCGTAAGATATTTTTTATGTGTCTTAATAAAAGACATTTTACAACCTCGTCTTAAAAACACACTCTATCTCGTAGGAGGCCACATCCCTTCCTTCAAGCGTCTCAGATTCCTGCGAAACTCCGATGTTCTCAAGCTTCGGCCCAAGGAAAGCTGAAGAGCGAAGGCGGTTCCGAAAATCCCTGATTTCTTTGTCGCAGTCGTGTTGCGGGCTGCCACTTACACCCATCTGTAATATTCTTACGGGAACACTCTTTTCAACCATTTCCTGTGGATTGTCTTTTTTGGGAACCATTTTTCTCACAGATTGCTGCTTTACCTCAAGCTCGGTCAGCATTACCGAGTCGGGCATATTCTCCACCAGTGTCACCAACACGGGCGACCATTGGATATATCTGCTGACAGAGGACTTAACTTCCGACAGATAATTACCGTAAGTGATTTTCTCTTTCTCTAATGATTTTTGCAGCTCCACAGCACCCGACAATTTATCAATCTCTGCCTGGCATCTGACTATTTCCTGCTCCTTTATTGATAGGTGTGTTCTTTTGTTCAGATAGAAGCCGAACATTATTATTGCGATGGTCATAGGTACTGCAACAGTTACCGCGGCAATGGCTATGCCCCCAGGACTGCTCTTCATCGGGATGCCTTGTCCCTTTAATAAATCTATCGTGAACATAATCTCGATTCTCGATTCTCGATACTTGATTCTCTATACTCGATACGCGATTCTAAATACTCGATTCTCACCATTTTTTACGAGCATCGAGTATCCATTATCGAGCAAACTACTTCAAACTGACCTCATAGCAAGGCCGGCTGCCACTGCCAGTGCAGGTCCTTTCTTGTTGCAAAGAGCTCCGAACCTCTGAGCTGTATCGCAGCGTATTTTCTCAAACGGATTCCACAAAACCGTTTCGGCTCCGAGCCGGCTGTTCAATAACTTGATAAAACCTTTGGCAAGAGCAAAACCGCCGCAAACAAATATCTTCTCAACGGGCCTCGATTGCTCCTGGGTTGCATAGTAGCGTAACGTTTTGGAAACATCTTCTATCAGTTTCTGACAGGCTTTTTCAAGACTATCATTAAGGTCTATTTGAGATGCCGTCGAATCGGCGGACAGAATCCCCTTGACGTCTTCTGTTGACATATCATTTTCAGCCGCAATCTGCTTTATAATATCATCACCGGCAAAGGTCATATCGCGAATGAACGGCCGGCCATTATTACCCATAATTGCCACAGTCGTGTGTGAGCCGCCAACGTTCAGGATAGCTGTTGTGGACTTTTCAGAATCGTTGGCCAGACCATTGAAGCAGTTCAAAAGTGCCAATCCCTCAACATCCATCAGAACGCACTTAAGGGCAGCTTCTTTATTGAGCTGTACCTTGTTTTTTATCAGCGTATTCGTCGCCGCCACTAAGATGCCTCTTGTCTTATCATCGCCGTTTGGTATCAAGTGATAATCAACAGCACTATCTGCCGCATTGAACGGACAAACCTGCGAGGCCTCAAACAAAACAGCTCCTTCTATCTCTGAAGTCGATAATGGCGGAAACTCAAAGTCCCGCACGGCAACTTCCGGACCGCTTAGACCGCAAACAGCTAATTTCATCTTGCGCCCGGTCGATTCAAGGCATTCGCGAATTGCTTTGACCGTGTTTATTTTTCGATGATTATTATTCTCTTCACTTACTGCAATCTCGGCGATGCCGGCTGCGGTAACTGTATATCCAGCATCGTCTTTGCGCAACCTGACTACCTTCACTGCAGACGAACCGATATCCAGCCCCAGAAGCTCGGTCTTGGTAAAATTAAGCATTCGTTTCCAGTCCAAGCCTATAAATCCTTACAAAAAGTTCTAACTTTCAAATTGGAGATCCACCTCTGCGTTTCTTTCCTCTATTTTCTTCTTTCATCGGCTTAAAAAGGGAAGCATTTTACTTATAAATTACAATCATTTTGCAAAGTATGACGTGCGTGATTTTAGGATGTCCGGTCCTATAAATAATCGAATATCGATTATTTTCTATTGATTATTTTTGATAGTGTCGGCAACGGTCAGTCACCGACTATTAATTATAAATTATGAGAAGAGTTAAGATGGGCTTTGGATTGGTTATCGGCCCTGCGGACAAATAAAAAATGACCGGCAAGTAGAGGCGGTTACTACTCTGCGAAGTAGTTCGCTACGTAGCACGAGTCGCGAACCGCCTCTACTTGCTGATGGGGATAAACTATTTCATCGCGAGGACGGGTTCTGCTTTCCAGTTACTCCGTTGAGATATACATACGATGGGAGTTCCCGGGGGTAGATTGGCAAGCGTCAGGAGATTCTCGTCAAATGCCCAATCGCGGACAGGTGCTTCGTAGTAAGGATAGCCGTAAATCCATTTTCCGGTGGCTACCTGACTGTACCAGAGGCTGTTTATTGAGCCTGACCAGGTGAAAGTTACACTCGACCAGGGTTCAAGGAATCTGAAAAGGTTCTCCAATCCTCCGCCGTAGCCTTCTGCGGTAGTCGGTGAGTGTCCTGCCAAAACAGATGTGTTTACCGTAGTACTACGAGCTTTGTTCCACGTACTGGTGTCTGTCCATTTGTTTGAGAGGATATTTATAGCATCACAGAGGACCGAGGCAGGTGCTTTATTCAGGTTATAGTCTCCCTGAATGTAAAGAGGATTATCAGTTGCTATTGTTAATCCTCCCGCTGGTAACACTGAGCCGTTAACTAATCTAACCCCATCCTGTTGGCCTGCGCCTGCCGTATGGGAGGATACATACAAGATTCCATTAGGAGGCAATTGTCCACTTTCGACCAGCTTAGATATGTCAATCTCTGTAACCTTGATGTCCTTTTCCTCTCTATTATTATGGAAAGACTTGCTCATATCAACAGAAGTTGTAAGGTCTATCACTTTGCCAGATTGATCGTAGGCTACTCCGTCAATAATGCGCAAATCCGCCTGCCAGTAAAGTCTGGCTTGTTGTAGTGTTTCGGGGTCTCCAATCTCACCCCGCTTAATTATCTCAATGGGTTCGCAATCAACAGGGATGGGCAGGCTTAATACTGAAACTGAATGGGCCTGACTGCGGACTGTTCCGCCCCAGGTATTCAAAGCTTTATCCGCCCAATCTGGGTCGGTGCTGTCAAAGTCCATAGTATGGTAAACTCCATCTGTGTCTTTAATTCGGACGGTTCCGCTTTCCTCTACAGTGTCTCCGGGCTTGCTGGTTCTATAAATATCACCGGCGGAAGTAAGGTAGGAATCAATGGAAAGTGTGTCGTTTGAGGTCAGATAGATATTTTGATTTGAATGAATTCTGCCTTTAAATGTCATCTTTGGCCCTGGCTCCAGCTCCAGGTCTTGATCATAAAAGGCGGCAAACTGAAAAAGGGGAAGCCTCTGGTCTTGAACCCATTGAACTAACCTTACTGAATCACCACGTGGGTCGTTATTAGATGTTGACTGAGAGGTAATCTTATACTTCTGAATGAATGCTTCCAATCCCTTACATGTCCCTAAGGCAAGTGTCTGCCTTTCTAAGCTTCCAACTTTTTCTATAGTAAAAACATCAAAGGTATAACCTTCTAATTCAGGCGAAAGAATTTCATAATGGGCGGCAATATCTATCTCACTGTCCAAGTCAACAGTTTGCCTTTTTTCACTTAAGAGTGATTTTAGCTTTACAACTCCATATTCTATACCGGCCTCAGCCGCGTAAAAGGCCTTTGTCGAGTTCAGCTCCTTCTGGGTCATTAGTATCTCCGTGTTCGCCAGACTGAGCATGGAGAAACCTACAAGGACGAAGATGAGGGCGAAGGTTATCACCGCAACAAGTGCTATTCCCTTTTCTGATTTTGACGTTTTGATTTTCATCTTATGTTACCCTCCACAATAATTTCGCATCATTACGGTTGAGGCAAAATGTGTTTGTATGTCGTCTTGTTTCAGCTTGAGGTTTATTGTTACTTTATTGCCTACAACATTGAATTGCAAATCTTCGACGTTCTTTTCGAGAATAGTCCCGATACTTCCTCCAACGTCACTTTTAAGCGTAAGCATTGATGCTTCAGGTATAACAAAAAACCTCATCCAGCCTCCTTCATTGTATATCTTCAGCCCTTGACCGTCGCCCTCCAGTTGTGCCGACCTTCCCGCTTGAATAGCACGGCTAACTCTAAACATCGCATAGGAGGCGTCCCTTTGAAGATTCGTTTTTTTCCAGGCATTACTCCAGTATCTATTACCGAAAACCAGAATCGTACCGGCTGCTAAAATCACAATAGTGCCTATGATAATCGCAATTATAAGCTCTATGAGAGTGAAACCTTTTTGCCTTTTTCTTTTCATCAGATTCACCTATTTAGGAGCAATAAAAGTAACCAGACTTACATTACGCTCCCTGCCGACCGGCCCCCATTGAACAGTAACATCAGCCTGTTTATATAAGCCGAGATCTTTTGTGACTATACTTCGACTATAGCATGTATCTTTCAAAGAAAGACTCTCACTCATTGCACTTTTTTCTATGTCATCATAATTACCTGCTTTTACATCTTCTAATTTCTGAGCAGCCAGTCGGGAAGCCACGCGATACTGTTCTCGTAGTTCAATCTGGCTTTTACCGGTAACAAACAGAAAAGAGCCTCCCAGTATTACAAGTGTTAAGATTAAAACAGCCACCATTACTTCAATGAGACTTGTTCCCTTCTTCGATTTTTGAACAATAGTCATAATCCTCATCTCCAATTTACTCAAATCTAAGGTAAGAAACTGAACTGCGAAAGCTCCCTCCATTTTCAGAGCTTTTACTATTTAAAGTATACTACATAAAACCGTCGAAGCAAAAAAATATTTATCTAAGAAAAACCTGTTTGCCACGCAACAATTGACCCAGCTCAGGCGTGATTGGCGAAAGATCGCAAAATTGCGGACTGTTATTGGACATTTGTTCCGCTGTGTTTTTCAGGCAGATGGGAACCCGAACAGTAAATAGTGTTGGAAACAAAAACCTCTACTCCATCTTAGAATCGGTGGTGTTTTTTATCCGAAGATGGCTATGGTCACAACGAACATAGCCACCATTAGTTCAATGAGCGTTAAGCTGAGCCACCGCCGCTCCTTATCTGCTACTTGGCGAATATATCCCACAACCACCCCGTGTGATAAATAAGAGGAATAGAGGGGGGCTTTGGGCCACCATTAGGCCTCACTTTTTACGGAGTCCAAGCACCGAGATGAGTCAGCGTCATTGTAGCAGGAACCAATGTGGTACGAACTGGCGTACAAGTAATTGTATATGTCAAGGACGGGGTAGCCGTTGAGACGTAATTTGCGGTCCAAGTAAAGTTGGCATCATCGAAGTACGTACCTGTTAAGTCGCCAGCCACGAATCCCAACTGAGTCATTGATGGTGGCCAGGTTCCAGCATCACCTTTCTCAGCACCATAGGCACGTAGCGCGGTCGCTACGGTACCCATCATTGCCTTTCCTTCCGACCACTTCGCTGCGTCGATTCGGCCTCGCATAAGTGGAACCGCCACCGAAACTAAGATGCCGACGATCATAATGACAGTCATAAGCTCGACCAGCGTGAAGCCACTTCTATCTCTCTTCTTTCCCATCTTCAATCTCTTGCAAAGCAGGCAGCAGGCAATGATAGGCATATGCGCTATTTGGGCGTGTCCGCACATATCACGTATGATAATCACAGCTTGGTGTGCGCGAAGGTGGCTATGGCCACTACAGCCATAGCCACCATTAGCTCAATGAGCGTTAAGCCGGGCCACCGCCGCTCCTTATCTGCTACCTGGCGAATATATCCCACAACCACCCCGTGTGATAAATAAGAGGAATAGAGGGGGGCTTTGGGCCACCATTAGGCCTCCCTTTTCTTTTTACGGAGTCCAAGCACCGAGATGAGACAGCGTCATTGTAGCAGGAACCAATGTGACAGCACTTGGCGTACAAGAAATTGTATATGTCAAGGACGGGGTAGCTGCTGAGTTGTAAAGTGCAGTTGACCAATCAAAGTCGGCATCCACGAAGTACGTACCTGTTAAGTCGCCAGCCACGAATCCCAACTGAGTCATTGATGGAGGCCATGTGCCAACATCACCTTTCTCAGCCCCATAGGCACGTAGCGCGGTCGCTATGGTACCCATCATCGCCTTTCCTTCCGACCACTTCGCTGCGTCGATACGGCCTCGCATAAGTGGAATCGCCACCGCGGCTAAAATTCCGACGATCAAGATGACAACCATCAGCTCGATCAGCGTGAAGCCCCTTCTCTCTCTTTTCTTGTTCATCTTCAATCTCCTAAAAAATGTTTTGAAAATTACTTCACTTCCTACTCATGATTCTTGATTCTTGTATTGCGTTTTTCCTTTGTGCGCTCCGTATTACGCAATACACACGCTCAATCCTTAAATCCTCTATCGACCAAAATCACTAACAACTATATGAGTTTTTCGAGTTTTTTACCGCTTATTTCATCAAGGGGTGGGAGCACGGATTACACAGATTTTTTATTTGTTTTTAGTCCGTATAATCTGCAAAATCTGCGGTTAAGACTCATCCCCCACAATATTGGTTATTTAAAGTATAACACAAAAACCCAAAAAAGCAAATGGTGAGTAGTTAATTGGTTAATTGGTGAGTAGTTAATTGGTGAGTAGTTAATTGGTGAGTAGTTAATTGGTGAGTAGTTAATTGGTGAGCTGAATCCTCATTACTTACCCCTCACTACTCACCACCTATGCTCCGCTCGCACCCCCGTGCTTTCTTGCGAAAGCAAGAGCGGGGGTTACGCGAGTGCAGGCGAGATTGAACTATCCAGCCCCTGCCACGTCCGACATTGTGAAAATCGGCAAGTACAGTGCAATAACTACCACCGATACAACGGCACCGACCGATACAATCATTATTGGCTCAAGCAGACTCGTCAAAGTGTTTACTGTGGAATCAATCTTTCGTTCATAATGCTCGCTGGTCTTTCCGAGCACTATTGGCAAAGACCCGCTTTCTTCCCCGACCTGTATCATTTTGATAACCATATTGGGGAAAAAACCTGTTACCGACATACTCGAGGAGATGTTTGAGCCTTCGACAATATTTTCTCTGGCTTTTACTACCGCAGACTTCATAATATCGTTAGCAGTCATCCCGCTGAGAACATCGAACACCTCAAGCACGGAAACACCCGAAGACAATAAAGTTGACATTGTTTTGCAAAACATTGCAACGAAGGCCTGGCTGAATACCTTGCCAAGCAAAGGTATGCGCAGAACAGCTTTGCTAAATAAATAATGTCCTTTTTTGGTCTTGTTGAAGAAAACACCGAAAATTATCAGGACAAAAACAGCCCCGATCATATAAATAATATTGTGGCGTAGAATATCGTAAAAGTCCATAAATCCCTGTGTAAAGGCCGGCAGCTTTCCTCCGAGCTGGTCAAATATCGTCTTGAAGCGCGGGACAATAAAAGCCATTATAAATATCACTATCAGGGTAATAAAAGTCATTACAAAGATAGGATAAGCGGTTGCCCCTTTAATCTTTTTGGCCAATTTATCACGGTTGTCAAAATACTCTGCCAGCTTACCCATCGCGCCTCCCAGATTACCGCCGGTTTCACCGGCTAAGATCAAAGCACAGGACAAGTTGTTGAAAACCTTGGGAAAATCCGCAATACCTTCCGAGAAAGACTGACCTTTCTTCACCCTTTCCGAGATACCCCGCAGAATCGGCTCAAGATTTGAATTTTCTGAATCTTCGGCAATCGTGTCTAAAGCTACCGTAATAGGAATTCCTCCCTCGACCATTGTGGACAACTGCCAGCAAAGCGCTGCAAGGTCCGCTGATTTGATTCGTTTGCGATGTTTTACTCGCCGGCTTTTTGGTACTCCTGCGGATGTCTCATCGATAGAAATAGGTGTAAGACCTTGCTCTCGAAGATGACCAAGTACGTCAGATGATGAAGCTGCCTGCACAAGACCTTTCTTCTGGGTCCCTGTTGAATCTCGAGCGACATATTTGTAGCTTTTCATTTATCGAACCTTCTCAAAAGGATATCCAGCTATCCGGTTGTCTCTAATCCTGGTCTATGTCATGAAAGTAACTTGCGCAGTTAGGCTTTGTCTGCCCATACAGCAAAGCAGCAAAAGCGCACATTTCTTATCATTTCACGGCTATATTTTATCGGTGTCTGAAAACCTTGAGTTTAGTAAAATCTCATAGTAGTTTTATAAAGCCTGTTTCCAGTATCATGCGCAAATATTAAGCGTAAAATTGGGTTTGATTTGCCCTTTATGCGAGAAAACAACGACTAACAACTTGTTTTTACTGTTTTGCACATGCTCTTTCCGCCGTAACTGCCACTGGCTACTAAACTCATCCCGTAAAAGCAACACTAATGACCTCTTCGGCGGTTGTTAAACCCGCCAATGCCTTATTTACGCCGCTTTCAAGTAAACCACCATAACCTTTTTTACGTGATGCTTCTCTTATCTGCGCCTCGCTGCTATTGGCAATTATCAGTTCTCTTATTTCATCATCTATAGCCAAAAACTCAAATATGGGCAATCTGCCTAAATAACCTGTTCCTCCGCACGATGTACAGCCTCGTCCGTGGTAGAAGGCTGTATTCTTGGCTTGCTTGAGGTCAATCTTCATACGCTTAAGGACTTCCTCACTTAAGGTTATAGGTTCTTTGCAGTGTTCACAGATTTTTCTAACCAATCGCTGGGCAATAATTAAATTCAGCGACGAAGCCAGCAGATACCGCTCAACCCCCATATAGAGTAATCTGCTTATCGCACTGGGTGCGTCGTTGGTATGAAACGTGCTCAAAACAAGATGGCCTGTCAATGATGCCTTTATTGCAATTTCGACCGTTTCCTTGTCGCGAATCTCTCCTATTAGAATTATGTCAGGGTCCTGTCTCAAAATTGCTCGCAGGCACTTTGCAAAATCAAGGTCAATTTCCGGCTTGACCTGAATCTGGTTGATTCCGGCAAGACGGTATTCGACGGGGTCCTCGACCGTTGTAATATTTTTCGCCGGGTCCTTGACGTAATTCAGAGCAGAGTATAGCGTAGTACTTTTACCACTTCCGGTCGGCCCGGTAACAATCATTATTCCGTGTGGTCGTGCCAGCATGTCTTTAAACTCTTCGAAAAGTTTAGGCTCAAGCCCAAGTTGTTCCAGCTCGTGCTTTACCGCCGATGCATCCAGTATTCGCATTACAACTTTTTCACCATATATTGTTGGGATTACCGATACTCTAACGTCTATACTTCGGCCGGAAGTTTTCACTTGGAATCGGCCGTCCTGGGGCAGTCTGCGCTCGGCGATATCCATCCTCGCGATAATCTTTATTCTGGCAATTACCGCTGCCTGCATCTTTTTGGCCGGTGGTACCATATCACGCAGAACTCCATCAATTCGCATGCGAACTATCATTGTTTTTTCCTGAGGCTCTATATGAACATCACTGGCTCTGCTTTTGACCGCCTGGCTCAGGAGCAAGTCAACGAACCGAATCACTGGCGCCTTGTTTGCATCTGCCTCGCCGCTGATATCCGGTTCATCGATTTCTTTCGCAAGTATACCTTCTTCGTCGCCTTCACCCTCAACCAGGTTGCGAAGCTGTTGTTCTTCAACATCCGAACCGTGATAAATCCAATCTATCGCCCGGCGAATTTCACGAGGAGAGCTAATCGCCGGCTTAATTTGACGCTTCATTTTCAGGGCAATTGTATCTATGGCGATAACATTAAGCGGGTCAGCCATCGCAACGACAACTTTATCATCATCTTCACTTATAGCCACAAGACAGAATCGCTTGGCGATACTCTCAGGCAACATCCGAGCGATATCCATATCTATCTTGTCCATCTTGTTGGTATCACCTAAAGAGATGTATTCCATCGAGAGGTGCTCAGCGAGGGCGCGAGTAACATCCTCATGATTTAGCTTCTCAAGTCGAAGGAGTATCTCACCCAGCCGACCACCTTGCTTGCTTTGCTCGTTTAGAACTTTCTCCAATTCTTCGCGGCTTATCAGACCTTTTGAAACAAGCAGTTCGCCGAAAGGAAGATTGGCTTCCAATTCCGCTTCAGGAGTTTTGGAGATGGTTTTCGTTGATCTAAAAATCTTTGAGATGCTTTGTGCCGAGTCCATCCGATTAATGTTACCTCCACTTCAAATACGGATACATACGCCTCTAACAGGCACACTGCTGTTTATCGACTTTAATTGGTGAGTCGCCTACGCTCCAAAGCTTCAGCGGCGGAGCGTAGTTAATTGGTAAATAAAAAAACATTCACCACTCACTACTCACCAGACTCCTTGTTTAACTATAAAATAAAAACCAGCAAAGACAAAAAAACCGCCTTTGTTTTGGTTTCTTAGCGATAGTAAATACTCGAATTTAATACTTTTTCGGACAATCTGCGGAAGTGATTAAGCCCCATCTTGTAATTCAATAATGCAGGGCGTTGAAATTCCTTGCATTCAGACAGGATGCCTACGATTTTAAAATGCAATGTAAACCCTTGTTCATAAAAGCGTTATGCTGCTCGATGTTCGATGCCGGATGCTCGATGCTTGCCGAGAATCAAGCATCGAGTATCGAGAATCGAGGCTGCTTTTGTAAAGCCTTTTATGGTTTATAGGACGGTTTGGTCCAGCACCAATTATATATGAGCCCTGTTATAACCAAAGGGCATCCCTTCGGGAGAAATCATCGCTGAAAGCCTGGCAATCCACTATGTGAAGTAATTTCTAACGGGGTTTATATTAAAATCCTTGACGAAACGGCAGGGATCGTTAATATTGGTAACACCTAAGACATTGTTGTCCGGGAAGTGCGCAAATAGAAAGCCTTGCGGATGTGGCGGAATTGGCAGACGCGCAGGCTTCAGGTGCCTGTGGGCTTCGGCCCGTGGAGGTTCGACTCCTCTCATCCGCATTAAACCCACCCTAATCGCCCAAAACCGGCTTTTTTAGCCTAATATCTCGCACGCAGGCCGCGATTTAACGAAAATTGTACAAATAGGCCGATAAATAAGGAATAAACTAACCCCCGGTTTCACGGGGGCGGACAATAGGTTTGCGCAGCTTATAAGAAAGCTATGCTTCAAATTTTACAAGATTTAGAATCCGCCATTGGCGGAACGGCAGGTCTGAGCCCTGTAGTTTTGTTCGGGCCGGGCTTGTTTTGCGTTATAGCCGGATTATTTATCTGGCTCGGCGGCCTGGGCTTTAGAAAACTTTTACTCCCAACTGCCGGGGCGATTACCGGAGCTGTTTGTGGTTTTTTTATAATCGGCCAAAACCTCACCTCGGTATTGTTCTCGGCGGCTTTGGCCGCAGGTATCGCAACAATACTTGAAAGGTTATTTATCGCAATACTTACAGCCGCATTAGCTGCGGCGGTTGCCTTTGTCGTTTTAGCCGGGCCCCACATTGAATATGCACAAAAAGTAACTACAGTAAGGCCGGCCGAAATGTCAACTCAGGGCCAAGCTATCAGTGTTCGTAAAAGTGCGGAAATAATGAAAGATTATATAATCGATGCCGGCCAAAGGATAAAACACGCTGGTTTACAAATGTCGGTGCATCACTGGGCGATAATAATGGTGTTGGCCCTAATTTTTATAGTGGCGGGATTTACCCTGTGGCGCTTGGCCATGGCTTTTTGCTGTTCGGTTCTGGGAACGATACTTATTTTCGCCGGTATGATTTTGCTGCTGTTGCATAAAGGGTCTGTGCCTGTCAGCATCATTTGCAGTAAGTCATCATATTACGCCACTGCCTTTATAGCAATGATAGCTTTCGGCACGATTGAGCAGCTATTACTTTGTAAACATCCAAAAACACACTCGGGGCGAAGAAGACGAATTAGTAAGAATAAGGAAGAACCCGACCGAACAAAGGAAAGGTGGCGGACGTCATAACAGCTCCGGCGTTTTGTAAAAAAAAGCTACAAAGAAAATTTAAGGAGAAAAATAATGGATTTTGTTACCATCCTTGCACAGGCGGTTGAAACTACTTCGGCGCAGGCCGCGGAAGAAGCAGTTGTCCCAATGGAGTCCTTTTGGTCATATATTACATCTCTCAATCTGGTTGAGGCGGTAACTTTCATCTCTTTCGGTGTGGTCTGTCTTTTCTACGGCTGGCGTGTCTTCAAAATATTAGTCGTAATCAGCTTTGCCCTGATAGGCCTGTTTCTGGGTGTAGCAATAACCGACAAAATTGTCGGCCTGAACAGTCAACTCTGGGGCGGAATAGTAGGCATGGTTTTGCTTGCGGTTCTTTCCGTTCCCTTGATGAAATGGGCTGTTTGTTTATTAGGTGCCGTAGCCGGCGGAATACTCTCGTCCGGGATATGGTACGCTTCCGGCTTGACCGAAAAATACATCTTGGCCGGGGCGCTTATTGGGATGGTTGCCGGCGGTATGATATCTTTTATCGTTTTCAAAGTCGCTGTCATACTCTTTTCAAGCCTCGGTGGAAGCTGTTTAATCGTGGTGGGATCTCTGGCGATTTTATACATTTATCCGCAAACCTCTGAGCGATTAGAAGAAATAATATTTACCAAAAAATGGTTTCTGCCAACCGTCCTGATGGCACCGACATTAATAGGCGTAATCCTGCAAAACAAATTCGTAAAAAGCTCCAAAGACTGGGACGTGTAACCTTTTGGTTAAGCTGAAAAGATTTGTTTGCGGAAGAATCGGTATTTTTTGTATGACTTCGCCCCCAAAGCTAAGCAGCACAAGTACCGATAGGCCGGACTACTCGTGGTATCTGTCTTTAACCTCAGGAATTAAATATTGCTCTTTCGACAAACTTCTAAAAGATTCGGTCTTGCTTTCCCATCTATGGTAATCAATCCCGGCTTGCGGAGTTGCGCTTGATCGCCACAATTGACTTAAACATTTCCTTATAAATCCAAATACAAACATACAACACTTCCTTCCAAATGCTAACTATATTATACCACAAAAGGTGTTTCAGCACCAGTAAAAAATTGAAATGTTGCTGTTTAAAAAAGTATCAAAGCCTTCTCTAAGCCTTCTGCGTGAATCAGCGGGCCTTTTTATCGGCCCACGGCGAGAAGTTTTTTCAGCGCACAGCCCTCGCCCCACGATACAAAAGGGCTGTAAGCTTAGAGCCTATCCAAATAACCCGCTCTATTGCGGCCGGCTGCAAAGCCCGATGCCTGCGTTGTCAGCCAAAAATGTTCTCAACGTGGAGCAAACCACTTCTGGCGAGCATTTTTGGCCTGCCGCCTTGGCCTCGAACTTTTCGCTCGGCCTCATAACAACCCGGTTATTCGGATAAGCTCTTAGTACCCACAGCCCGTCAGTTGGTAAAAGTCGGGACTGTTTTACGCCTTGTGTTTTCTTTTTCTTAATAAAGTCAAAGAACCAAGACCCATCAGAGCTATCGTAGTCGGCTCAGGAATCGACATAGCGCCGCTGAATCCATTGCCGCCGGCGTAACCGCCGGCCAACATCTGGGCAAAGCTGCGATAGTTAGTTCCACTTCCCCCCTGTAATGACAGTTCAAAATCAAGTCCGGGTGTTTGCGTGTAAAGGATCATATTCAGCGCGGCAGAACCAAGCGCCTTGCCGGCGTCCGTTACAAGGAGGTTACTAATATCCGCCTTAAAGCAAGTGTATCCTCCTGCTATGGTTCCGATTGGAACCAGGTCACCACCGGCCAGAGTGCCCAGTAAGTAAACGGCGCTATTATCTGCGCTCGTAATCGAGATGGTTGGGCTGCCGATTGGTTTGACTTCATAGGTACCACCTGCTCCTGCGCCTACTAAGAGAGTGGGAATATGCACCAGTGAGCCGACCAGGGCATCGTAATTACTGCCCATTCCTGCATCAATAGCGATATTCTGGTTAAAGCTAAGTATGCTGGCCCCGTCGTATTCCCAGCTTCCTCCGGTGTCTGGATTAGGACTGAATTCGACCGTCGGTGTCGCCAACGCAGGCGTGCCGGCACAAATCAACAATGCGAGAGTCATTATTACTAACCTTTTCATTTTTTGTCCCCTCCGAAATTTTATATACTTAAATTTCTGTCCGTTTTATCTTTGTGCTGCGGACTACTCGCAGCCCCGATTTTACCGGGATTTTCTCAATCCGTTGGCTTCGAGTTACTCCGTTTGTTCAGTAGCGATTTTGTTTTATGAGTCCTCCCCCTTTCCGCCGATCACTGCCACGGTCGGCTTTTCGTTCCTGGTTAGTCTTGTTAATAGTTTGATAAAAATCTTTTTTACACTCCAAAAATTTCTTACCGGGTCGTAAAAGTTAGGGGCTTGGCCGTTGAGAAGGCCGGCTCAGCCCTCCTGCATATTCGTTTACGTAGGGGTCCTTTTCCTTTTCTTACGCACCAGGCTTATCACGCCTCCGAAGCCAAGCAGAGCTATTGTTGTTGGTTCCGGTACTTCCACAAGATAGTCCTGTTGTCCGTTGTAGCTAAAGACTCGCAGGTCCGCCCTTGGACCGGTACCATCCAGAGAGTGCAGCATATAATTGGCCAAATCTGCATCAAGATACGCGGCACGGAAACCACGGTCGCCCGGCGAGCCATCGACAGTAACATCCCAGCCTAAAGAGGTTCCTGGAAAGTCTTCGTGGACTATCTCCCATACGGCTGCACCAAAAGCCTCGGCCTTGGTGTTTTGCTGGTATGTAAATGGGCCGCTGCCCACCCAGGATGGGTCGAAGTACCTGCCCCAAAGCTCCTGAAGATATTTGGCCTTTGTCAGCCCCATTGTACCTTCTAAAAGTGTCGTTGGGACAGGTCCATCTTGCGGCATAACCACATCGTACGTCAATGTGTTGCTTGAGACTATTTCCGCCCATTCAATACAGAAAACGCCAATCGGCCCGTCGGACCAGGTTTTTCCTTCATTCGTGCCGTAGCTCTTCTGGAGCATATAAACTCCCGCGTAGCCTAAAGCATTTTCCTGGCCGGCAACCCAGGCCTCAACTAAGTCATTGGCACCATGACTAACAAATGCTATATCCACAGTTCCAACAGTAGTGGCTTTGGCTGCGGACGGAAGAACCAGAACAGCCGCTGCACAGAAAACTACTGATATTATCAACTTCAATTTCATCATTATCCTCCCTCAATTAGTTAATCGGTGAGTGTTTAATTGGTGACTCGACTACTCTACTCACTACTCACCACTCACGATTTAACTACTTAACTTGGGTGCTCAATTGGGGAAATTTGAGAACCCCCCATTCCGATTTTGACCACCCCCCCGGAACTACTTATTACAAAAATAATTTTATCCTTTTTGCACACAAAAGTCAAGAGTTTTTCACATCAATACCGCCGGAAGGTTGAATTTTTATTGGAGTGTCCCCTACCTGACCAAAAACAAAATAGTTTTAGGACTTAACAGCCATTAGACCGGTAATTAGCTCCGGATTTTTACGCTAAGCCTGTCCTGACCCAAGTCGAAGGAATCGCGTTTTTTGGCTCAATGATAAAAGTGGTTTTACGGATAAGAGGGATAACCGAAAAGTGATACCAATTACAGTTAAAAATTGCCGAAAGAATTGCATATAATACAAATAGAGAGCCTGGATTCCTGCTTTCGCAGGAATGACAGAGTCAGGTAATCGGCAATCAATAAATAGAATTGGTGTGACAAGATGGAAGGATTGGAGTGTAGAAGGAAACTATAGAGATGTTAGAGATGTTCGGTTTGTTTGCAGAATAAAATGGATATGGCTGAAAAAAAGTGGGAGCTGACCGTGTGGTGACCAGCCCCCCAAATAGAAGAAAGGAGTAGTATTATGTTAGCAACACTAAATAAAACGGGCAATCGCTGAAACCCGTTCGGACTCCATCCACTATTATATCTCACAAACAACAAGCATAAGCGAAAAAACATATCGGACTATTTAAGAAAGGCCCCCCTGCCTGATTTCCCCTCACTTACGCTTGCTCTGTATATATTATACTTGATATTTGACCAAATGCCAAATGCAATTTTCAATTTTCTTACAATGCCGCATTCAGTTCCATCCAACTACGGCATAGATGTAATCCACCAATGTTTTTCTCTTGGCAACATCGTCGTTGTTTCTGACCTGCAACTGAAGTGAATTTACCTTTTCGGGCGTGTCCACGAGGCTTGTTACGTCCCATAAGTCTGTCGCCTTATTTGGTTCTCCTTCATACACAGGAGCATTTATTGACGCCCAAACCACCGGTTTACTCGGCCAGCCTGTGCCGGTGGCCCATTCTAATTTTCCGGCGGGAAATCCTTCTTGCTCAAAGTGTTCCACATAAACAACGACCGATGCTATTTCAACACCTGCTGGAATAGATACATCTGGAAAATCATAGGATGTGTGTAAACCGGAGTCGGTTTCCCTCCTGTTGTCGTCACAGGTCAGGACAATGCCGCTTTTGCAGGCTGCTGGTAATATTGTTTTGCGTTCTTTGGTTTTGCAGCCATCCGCTGTGGTCAAGGCAGTTGTCGCCGGCGGGCTTGGCAGAGCTACCGTGATGGTAAATGGTTGGGTCCGGGAAGCTGGAGCGCTACCGTTATCTACGACCTTGACCGCTACATCATTAGCCCCCGCCTGGTCACTCGTCGGTGTCCATTGTATCAAGCCGATAGCTGCATCTATGGTCATACCTGTGGGTTTGATGGTTAAGGAGTAAGATAAGGTGTCTCCTGTATCCGGGTCCGTGGCGTCAACATCATAAGTATATAACGCGTCCACTGTAGCTGAGGTTACAGGTGTTGAAGTAAAACTCGGCGCATCATTGACCGCCTTGACCTTAACATTCACCTTTGCGGTGTCGATTTCACCTTTGCTGTCACTGACCGTATAGGTGAACGCATCGCTGCCGTTAAAGTCCGCCATGGGAGCATAGCTCAGCGTGTTATCAGCGTTGATGGTAACCGAGCCGTTCGTGCCCTGAGTAACAGTGCTTATTTTAAGCGGGTCATCATCAACATCGGTATCGTTCGCTAACACATCAATCCTTACTATCGGCCTGTCCTCCTGCGTTATCGCACTGTCGTCATTGGCTGTCGGCGGATCATTGACCGACTTGACAGTTATTGACACGGTTGCAGCCGAGCTGTCTGCCGTCTTGTCGCTGGCCTTGAAAGTAAAGCTGTCCGAACCATTGAAATTCGCCTTTGGTAAATATCTCAGGTTTGGCGCTGTTCCTCTTAAGCTCCCGTTAGACGGCCCTTTTACAACTCTATAGGTCAGTAAATCTCCGTCGGCATCGCCACCCGCCAAGGTAATCGATACCGTTCTATCCTCCTGCGTCGTCACATTGTCGTCATAGGCCATCGGCGCATCATTGACCGCCTTGACAGTTATTGACACGGTTGCAATGGGGCTGTCTGCCGTCTTGTCACTGACCTTGAAGGTAAAGCTGTCTGAACCGTTGAAATTCACCTTTGGCGAATATCTCAGCTTTGGCGCTGTTCCGCTCAGACTCCCGTGAGACGGACCTGTGACAACCCTGTAGCTCAATGAATCTCCGTCGGGGTCATTGCCCACTAAAGTAATCGACACCGATTTATCTTCCTGTGTCGTTACCCTCTCGTCATTGGCCGTCGGCACATCATTGACCGCCTTGACCATAACATTCACCGTAGCTGTATCGGTTCCGCCTTTGCCGTCACTGACGGTATAGGTGAAAGAGTCGGTGCCGCAAAAGTTTGCCTTCGGACTATAGTTCAGCGTGTTATCAGTGTTGATGGTAACCGAGCCGTTCGTGCCCTGAGTAACAGCGGACGTCGTGAGCTGGTCGTCATCGGCGTCGGTATCGTTCGCCAGCACATCAATCGCTTCTATCGGCCTGTCCTCCCGCGTCCTCGCACTGTCATCTTTGGCGTTCGGCTTGTCGTTGACCGCCATTACTGTAATTGACACGGTTGCGGCATCGCTGTCCGCCGTCTCATCGCTGACCTTGAAAGTAAAGCTGTCTGACCCGTTGAAATTCGAGTTTGGCGTATAATTCACGTTTGGCGCTGTCCCGCTCAGACTTCCATTGGACGGACCTGTTACAACAGTATAGCTCAGCATATCTTCTTCGGGGTCACTGCCCTCTAAGGTAATCGATACCGGCGTGTTTTCCTCCGTCGTCACACTGTCGTCCTTTGCTACCGGCGGGTTCTTCTGTACCTTTGCACCGACATAGCTGGCTGTCGGCGGGTCGTTGACCGACTTCAGCGTTATCGAGACGGTTGCAGCAGCGCTGTCCACCGTCCCGTCGTTGACCTTGAAGAGAAAGCTGTCCGACCCGTTGAAATTCTCATTTGGCGTATAGATGAGATTTGGCCCGGTACCGCTCAGAGTCCCGTGGGATGGATCTTGTACTACGCTGTAGCTCAGCGCATCCCCGTCAGGGTCACAGCCGGTTAAGGTAATCGACGCCAGCGTGTCCTCCTGTGTCGTTACACTGTCATCATTAGCCGTCGGCGGGTCATTGACCGCCTTTACCATGATTAACACGGTTACAGGAACGCCATCCACTGTCCCATCGTTGACATTGAAGGTAAAGCTGTCCGTCCCGTTGAAATTCGGCTGGGGCGTATAGGTCAGCTTTGGTGCTGTCCCGCTCAGGCGCCCATGAGACGGACCGGTTACAACATTGTAGGTCAGCGTGTCACCATCCGGGTCACTACCAAGTAACGTTATAGACACCGGTGTATCCTCTTCCGTCAATACGCCTTGCCCTTCAGTCGCATCAGCGATAATGACCGAAATACTAAGCAGCACCACCAGACAGAGTATGTGTTTCAAAAACTTTGTCTCTAACATAATTTTCCTCCGAGTGAAATTTACTGTTTCTAAAAGAAATTTCTGAAAAAACAGGCCGGCTAAGGTATCCGACTTTGCCGACAGAAAAACCGACCATCAGCGAAACAGAAAACAAAAAAATAGTTTTTGTACATACTACTCCTCCGAAAAAACTTAGCAGACTGCAATATGCAGCTACTTATAATACTATGCTTTATTGGTTCATTTTCGTTTGACTTCTCCTCCGATCGGCCATCATGCAGAAGCCCGACATTATGAACCCGAAATTAAGTGTAATAGTATACTTCAACCTTCTCGTATCTGCAAGCATATTTTTCAATAAACTTTTAATAAAAAGCAGCCTCTCGGACCTTTGCAACTTCCTGCATTCTTGTTATGTCCTGTAATAGCTGGACTTATCGCAATTCGATACCGGCTAAAATCCCCCATATTTCAAATAGAATAATAACTTTGCATCGCTGTGAAGATACTCAAAGGCTCTGTACTTACACCCTTCGAGGCGGTAATTAGCGGATTTTGTTCTTGCAGAATCGCCTCGTCGAACTTACAATTCCTGTTTTGACGGAATGTTCAAAGTTCGACATTGCGGTCAACCCCCAAAAATTTGGGGGTCGTTTAGCCGTCGCCGGCACGCCTGCCCTGAGCGGCTCGACTGAGCTCGCCGAAGTCTTGCCGGAGGTGCGACGACGTCGAGTATCGCTTGTCCGCCGTAGCTTCAGCGAAGGTGGAAGAATCGAGTTATGTTTGAATCATTAACCGAGAAATTTAATTCTGTTTTCAGGTCGTTAGCCGGCCGGGGACGCATTACCCAGGCAAATATCTCGGATGCTATGCGGGATGTACGCAAGGCCCTTCTGGAGGCGGACGTCAGCTACAACGTCGTAAAGCAGTTCTGCAAGGACGTTACGCAGGCGGCCATCGGTGCTGAGGTGATAAAGAGTCTTCATCCGGGCCAGGTTCTGGTAAAGATTGTCAGCGACGAGCTTACAAAGTTAATGGGGCCGGTCGATACCCGTATCTACTTTGTCTCACCCGGGCCTACCGTAATTATGTTAGCCGGCCTCCAGGGCTGCGGCAAGACCACCACCGCCGCCAAGCTCGCGCAATACCTCATCGCAAAGGGTAAAAAACCACTCTTAGTGGCCGACGACCTCCAGAGACCCGCTGCCATCGAGCAATTGATTATCCTCGGCCGGCAGATAAATATTGATGTTTACAGTGAAGAAGGCAAAAACGCCGTAAAGGTCGCGAAAAATGCCGTAAAGCACGCCCAGAAAAACAACTACGATGTGGTCGTGCTCGACACCGCAGGCCGACTACACATAGACCAGGAAATGATGACGGAGATAGCCGACGTCGCGAAGGCGGTCAATCCGCACCAGATTTATTTGGTTTGTGATGCGATGACGGGCCAGGATGCTGTTAATTCAACCAAAGAGTTCAACGAGCGTCTCGAGCTCGACGGCGTCATACTTACAAAACTCGACGGGGATGCCCGCGGCGGTGCCGCACTCAGCGTAAAAGCCGTGACCGGAAAGCCCATTAAGTTCATCGGCGTAGGCGAAAAGCTGGACAAGCTCGAAGAATTTCACCCCGACCGTATGTCCGGCAGAATCCTCGGTATGGGCGACGTCGTAACGCTCGTGGAGAAGGCTCAGGAACATTTCAAAGCGGAAGAAGCCGAGAAGCTGCAAAAGAAAATGGCCAAAGGAAGTTTCGGATTTGACGATTTCCTAAAGCAGATGCAGGCAGTCAAAAAAATGGGCGGCATGAAAGATATGCTCAAAATGATGCCCGGAATGGGTGGGCAGCTCAAGGACCTGGACTTTGACGGCGCCGAGCTCAATCAAACCGAAGCGATTGTCTATTCGATGACGCCCGCCGAACGTCGGGACCCGGACATTATAGATTCCTCCAGACGAAGACGCATTGCCGCAGGCGCGGGCGCTGAAGCTCAGGATGTTTCCGGCCTGGTAAAGACATTCAAACGCAGTCGCGATATGATGAAGGCAATCAGCGGTGGAAGCCTCGGCGGACTTAAAAACTTGTTCTCAGGCGGACTTAACATGGGCGCGCTGAACCAAATGATGGGGAGGGGAAGAAAAATAAAGCAGCGCTCGAAAAGAAAAAGAATCACAAAACGAAGGGGCAAAACTAAGCGGCGATAAAATGGCAGTAATAAACAGAATTTCGATTGAGCAATACCTGGAAAAAGTTGCCCGTTTTTCCAACAGCGACTATGGTATGATGATAAGAAACCAGTTCAAAGATATCGAGGGCGGCAGCGAGCTGGGTATGCTTGCGGCACCGAACGTAGAGGAGTTAGAGCATTTGAAAAAAGCGGTAGCGATAATGACGCCGAATGAAAAACAAAACGCCGGCAATTTAACTGATGAACAGATACAAAGAATCGCATCCGACGCACAGATTGACCCTGCAAACTTTGCTATCTTCATAAACGGCTACGCCTTACATTGCAAACGTGTTTCATGAAATGTTGAAAATCTATATAGAAGAACTATTTAAGGTCGCGCATACAGGTGATGCCAGAGAAGAAAGTTATTATAAAGCCTTGGCATCGCTGATGGAGAATTTCACGCAATCTATAAAAAGGCCAAAAACACAAGTTACAATTCTCCCCAAAAAAACAGAAGCAGGTAATCCTGATTTTCGAATATGGGATGGCAGACAGCATATAGTCGGCTATATCGAAGCGAAAACTCCAACAGAAGAAAACCTTGATAAAATCGAGGAATCAGAGCAGTTGAAACGGTACCGTGGTGCTTTTGCCAACGTCATCTTGACCAATTTTTTTGAGTTTCGACTGTATCGAAACGGCAACCTGATTGATAAAGTACAAATAGGACTGCCTTTTATTGCCACGCAGCTAAAGGTTGTCCCGCCGATAGAAAATGAAGATAAATTTCTTGAACTGTTAAACAAATTTTTCACCTTTTCCTTGCCTCAAACCTACACCCCAAAAACACTTGCAGAAGCTCTTGCCTGCAGGACGCATTACCTGCGAGAGCAGGTGCTGCTCGAACTTGATAGAAGCAACGGCGACCTACAGGGATTTTACGAGGCATTTCAACAGCACCTTATCGCAGGCCTTACGAAAGAAGACTTTGCTGATATGTATGCCCAGACCATAACTTATGGTCTTTTCGCTGCGAGCACCCGCTCAACGGACCAATTTACCAGGAGGGCTGCCTTTGACAACATCCCCAGGACTATTGGCATCCTTCGTGATGTATTTCGCTTCGTTTCGCTCGAAGAGCCCGGAGAACAATTAAGCTGGATAATTGACGATGCCGCAAATGTACTCGCCGTCGCAGATGTTAAGAATATTCTCCATCGATATTTCATCGAGGGCAGGGGCAAAGACCCCGTTGTGCATTTCTATGAGACCTTTCTTGCAGCATACGCCCCAAAAGAAAGAGAGCAGCGCGGAGTATATTATACACCCCAGGAAGTTGTCTCTTACATCGTCCGCTCCCTCAATATAATTCTGAAAGACTACTTTGACAAGGCTGACGGCTTTGCGACAGATTCAATAACTGTCCTCGACCCCGCCGCCGGAACACTGACTTTTCTGGCCGAAGCCGCTGCCGTCGCCGTCAACGAGTTTTCTGTCAGCTACGGAACCGCCGGTATAACCGAGCTTATAAAGAAACACGTTTTGAGAAACTTCTATGCTTTTGAATTGATGATGGCTCCTTACGCCATAGGACATCTGAAGATGGGTTTTCTCCTGGAAGAATTGGGGTATAAACTTGCCGATGATGACAGGTTCAAGCTTTATTTGACAAACACGCTTGATATGGAGGAGCTCGCAGAGACCGCTTTGCCCGGGATGAGCTCCCTCTCCAGAGAGTCGCACGCTGCCGGCGCAGTAAAGAAACAAACACCTATTCTCGTTATCCTGGGAAATCCCCCTTATTCCGGGCATTCAGCCAATAGAAGGCCCTGGATAAGCAAGGAAATCAAGCAATACTATAAAGTTGACGGCAAAGATTTAGATGAGAAAAATCCCAAATGGCTGCAGGACGATTACGTCAAGTTCATTCGGTTCGCCCAGTGGAAAATTGACCAGGCCGGAGAGGGCATCCTCGGCTTTATCACCAATCACAGTTATCTCGACAACCCTACTTTCAGAGGCATGCGCTGGTCTTTGCTGAATAGCTTCGACCATATCTATGTGCTGGACCTGCACGGAAACGCCAAGAAAAAGGAAAAATGCCCCGACGGCTCCAAAGACCAAAACGTGTTCGACATCCAGCAGGGCGTCGCAATTATCTTGGCCGTCAAGAAAGATGGATTGAAAAAGAAGATTTCACACGCAGACCTCTGGGGACTCCGTGAAGACAAATACAACTGGCTTATAAAAAACGATGTGAAAAGCACAAAGTGGAAACCCTTGACCCCCAAATCAGAATTTTACTTCTTCGTTGGCAGAGACGAAAGGCTCTTGGGTCGTTACCAGAAGTATTCTAAGATTACCGACATATTTCCCACAAACAGCGTAGGGGTTGTAACCAGCCGCGACAAATTCGTTATCGACGCCAGCAGCGCAGAACTTAAAAAACGCATAAGGATGTTCCGCGATGAAAATATCCCGGATAGAATGATAAAGCAGGCCTTTGACTTGAAGAACAAGACCACCTGGAAGGTAAAAACCGCTCGGAAAAAGGTAACGGACGATGAAAACTGGGAAAAACAGGTGATACCTATTCTCTATAGGCCATTTGACCAGCAGTGGATATTTTATAACGACGCAGTGGTCGAGCGAACCAGAAAAGAGGTTATGCGGCATATAATGCGGGAGAATCTGGCACTATGCGTTGGAAGGGCCGGTCAGGTTGTGGGTATGGAAAAGCCGTGGAATATTGTATTTTGTGCCGAGACTATCACCGACCTTAATCTTTTTTATAGAGGCGGCAATGTCACCTTTTCTCTCTATCTTTATCCAGAGGAGGACTTATACAACAATAACAAAGCCAGAACGTATCGGCGCGACGTAAATATTGCGCAAGGCATATTTGACGCGCTGGATAAGGTGTACGGCAGAAGGCCGCAGCCGGAGCAGGTGCTCTACTACATATACGCAGTGCTCTACTCGAACACCTACCGAAAAAAGTACGCGGAGTTCTTGAAAAGTGATTTTCCCCGAATTCCGTTCTCGGCTGACCAACACCTGTTTCGTGCGATGGCCAAACTCGGCAGAGAGCTGGTCGATTTACATCTGATGAAATCAAAAAAGCTCGATAAACCCTTTGCCAGGTTTGAGGGCAAAGGCGACCGCTTAGTGCAAAAAATAGAGTATAATCAGAAGAAACGTCTGATATATATAAATGAAGGACAGCACTTTGGACCCGTCGGTAAGGATATATGGGAATACCAGATTGGCGGATACCAGGTTATGGATAAGTGGCTCAAAGACAGAAAAAACCATCGGCTTGCCCTGGACGCCATTAAGCATTACTGTAGAATAGCCACGGCAATAAAGCAGACAATTGGCCTTCAGAAGAAAATAGATGAGCTTTACTCATCTGTCGACAAGAACTTCATTCGTATTTGACAGATTGACCAAACGTGTTCCGTGACCCCTGATTGTATGGGACGCGGGAATTGATTATAAATTAAAGAAAGGAAAAAATTATGGCAGTAAAATTAAGAATGACCAGGATAGGCAGGCGGCATCGGCCGTTCTTTAGAATCAATGCGGTCGAATCCCACACGCCTCGTGACGGAATAATACTTGAAAAGCTGGGCCATTACGACCCGATTGAGAATGACCCTGCCAAGCAGATTGTCCTCAATCGTGAACGTACGGAGTATTGGCTCGATAAGGGAGCAATACCATCCGATACGGTCTCGCAAATTCTGCTTCGCCAAGGTATCAAACACAAATACGCCGAAGAGAAGGCAGCGCGCCGGTCAAAGGCCAGGGCCATAGCCGGCGCCAAAGGCAAGCTGTTCAGCAAAGCTCAAAGAATTGCCGCCCAAAAAGAAACTGAGGCAGCAGCCGAAAAGATAAAAACTGAAGCTGAAGCCAAGACTAAAGAAGCAGAAGAAAAAGCCAAAGCCGAGGCAGCAGCCGAAAAGGCAAAAGCTGAAGAAGATGCCAAGACCAAAGAATCCGAAGAAAAAGCCAAAGCCGAAGCCTCCGAAGAAAAGGCCGAAGTAGAAGCCGAAGCTAAAGCTGAATCCGAAGAAAAAATTAAGGCCGAGGCCGAAGCAAAGCCCGAACCCGAGGCAAAGCCTGAGACTGAAACGGCGGAGGAAAAGGTCGATGCCAAGACTGAAGAAGTAGAAGAACAGGCCGGCCCCGAAGCAGCAGCCGAAGAAGAAACCAAAGCCAAGGCTAAAGAAGAAGCCGAAACCAAGGCTGATGAAGGGAAAGCCGAATAACAAAACTTCTTTCGTCAGTTGCTGACGATATTTAGCCCCACACTTGCCCTGAGCGAAGTCGAAGGGTTTTTTCGTGGGGCTTTGACCCAAAAACCGATGCGAGTGGATATTCTTACACTTTTCCCCCGGATGTTCGAATCGCTCTTGAGCTACTCGATATTAAAGAGGGCTCAGGAGATGTCTCTGGTAGAAATCGCTCTTACCGATATAAGGGACTTCGCTCCTGATAGTTATAGAAAGGTTGACGATAAACCTTATGGTGGCGGGCCGGGTATGGTAATGATGCCGGGCCCTGTCTTCGACTGCGTTGAGCACGTCCAAAAGTTATCGCCTGAAAAAGGCCGGGCTATCCTCCTAACCCCCCAGGGGAAAAAATTTGACCAGAAAAAAGCTGTTGAACTAAGCAAAGAAAAACGGATAATTTTAATCGCCGGCAAGTATGAAGGATTCGATGAGCGGATTCGCATCGGCCTTGATGCCGAGCAAATCTCCATAGGTGACTATGTCTTGAACGGCGGCGAACTTGCAGCTATGGTAATCGTAGATGCGGTCGTAAGATTATTGCCCGGCGCCCTCGGCGATGAGGACTCAACCAAAGATGATTCGTTCAGCGAAGGTATTTTGGAATATCCGCAATATACGAGGCCGGAAGTCTTTCGGGGTATGAAGGTACCTGAGATACTCTTAAGCGGCGACCACGCCAAAATCGCCGAATGGCGACGCCGTCTGGCCCTCGAAAGAACAAGAAAATGGCGCCCCGATTTGTTAGAAAAAAATCTGAGCCAAGAGGACAAAAAGAAATGAAAATAAAGTCAGAATCCCCAAACTCAAAATCGAACTCACATAGTAAAACACCGGTGGTCAACTTTAAATCACTCGGGCCGGTCCCCGACCTCGAAGAGCACGTCCAGCCCGACTGGTGGAGGAGGATTTTCAACTCAACCTACCTGAAAACCGATGGAGATGTTATCGACGATGCGCAGATAACCGCCAAGGAAGTTGACCTGTTCTCAGAAATCTTGAGATTGTCGCCGCAGGATAAAATCCTTGACCTTTGCTGCGGACAGGGACGCATCGCCATTGAGCTGTCAAGACGAGGATTCAGCAACCTTGAAGGACTGGATCGCTCTCGCTATCTGATTCAAAAAGCAAAAGCCCAGAACAAAAAAGAAAATCTGAATATAAAATTCAGAGAAGGAGACGCCAGAAAACTTCCCTATCAGCCGGATACCTTTGACGTGGTTATGATTCTCGGAAATAGTTTCGGCTACTTCGAAACGCCGCAGGATGACGCCAGAGTTCTAAAAGAGGTCATCAGGGTCTTAAAACCCTGGGGTAAAATTCTCATAGACGTTGCCGACGGCGAGTATCTGAGAAGACGTTTCAAGCCCAGGTCCTGGGAATGGATCGACAAAAATTACTTTGTATGCAGAGAACGTTCTCTCTCCAAGGACAAACAGCGTTTAATATCGAGAGAGGTGGTGACCCACGTCAAAAAAGGCGTCATCGCCGACCAGTTTTACGCCGAGCGCCTCTACACCCGGAAAAACCTTGACGAGCTTTTTTCTTCTGCGGGTTACAGGGATATTACTGTACACAGCGAAATATTTGCGGACTCCAAACGCAACCAGGACCTCGGCATGATGGAAAGACGCATCACCTTAACGGCCATTGCCCGAAAAGACTGGACTCCCCGGAAAAAAACAAAAGAGCTCACTCATAATCTGGTCGTAATTTTAGGCGACCCCGCCAAGCCCGACCCCTTAAAACCCCTTTGCGTTTTTGATGACGATGATTTCTATACAATTGACCAGATGAAAAACGCTTTGAGGGACCTGAATAAATACAACGTCACCTATCTCAACAATCACGACAGCTTATATAACGACCTGGTCAAATTAAAACCAAAATCGGACCTGTTCCTGAATCTGTGTGACGAAGGTTACTATAACGACGCCCGCAAAGAGCTCCATATCCCGTCCATGCTGGAAATCCTTGACTGCCAATACACCGGCGGCGGACCTCAGTGCCTGGCTTTCTGTTATGACAAGTCACTCGTCCGCGGAATTGCAATGGAAATGCAAATCGCCGTTCCCGATGCCTTCTTCATAAGACCCCAGGACGACACTTTCGAGCTTCAGTTCGCTTTTCCTGTGATTGTGAAACCCAACTATGGAGATTCCAGCTTTGGTATAACCCAGAGAAGCGTTGCCAACTCTATCGAAGAGCTTGTAAATGCCATCTCGGAAATAAGAGAAAAATTCGGCTACGAAAAACCCATACTCGTGGAAGAATTCCTCACCGGCAAGGACCTGACGGTCGGCATCATAGGAAACACGCCCGAGTCCTATACTGTTCTGCCCATTATCGAAGAAGACTACTCGGTCCTGCCTCCGGAGCTGCCGAGAGTATGCGGCTACGAGGCCAAGTGGATGCCCGACTCGCCGTACTGGAACCTCAGGTCGATTCCGGCTAATTTGCCGGAAGATACCGAAAAGTTTCTTGTCGAATGTTGTTTGAAGCTCTTCGAAAGACTGGACTGCAGGGACTATTGCAGGTTTGACTGGAGACTGGACTCGAACGGCACTCCCAAATTGCTCGAGGTAAATCCCAATCCCGGATGGTGCTGGGACGGCCATCTGGCAAAGATGGCTAAGTTGGCCGGTTTGTCTTATTCGGAAATGTTGGGAGCGATCCTCTCCGCGGCCGAAGAGCGATTGCGTATTCAGGTATCGGTCGAGAAAGAACAGGTGACTGAATCCCTTCAAAAAACATTACAAAGCGTCGGAGAATAAAATGGATCCCATTAGAAACTTGAAAGTGGACGAGTATATAGAAGAATCCACGTTAGAACCAGTTCATCAATTTCTAAAAGGACGAGTGCTTTCTAATGGGGTGAACCGACGCGAATTCTTATCTCTCGCAGCAGGCGGTTCTATGGCCGCAGCGTTGTCTTTAACTGGCTGCGACGGAAAGTTCGCCGAACGCCGTGCCGCCGCAAAAAGACAGCCGAATGTCATTTTTTTAGTGACCGATGACCATCGAGCCGACGCTATGGGCTGTGCCGGCAATCCAATAATCCAGACCCCCAATATGGACGCCTTAGCCGCAAACGGCGTGAGATTCAAGAATGCCTTCGTTACTACATCTATATGCGCATCCAGCCGTGCCAGTATTTTTACCGGCCAATGGACACGCCGGCATGGCATCATCGACTTCAGGACGCATTTTTCCGAAGAGGTACTTGCCCAAACTTACCCAATGCTCCTGAGCCAGGCCGGATATCGAATCGGATTTATAGGAAAATACGGCGTCGGAGCAAAGAAAGATTTACCAATCGACAAATACGACTATTGGAAGGGCTTCCCCGGCCAGGGCAGATACGAAAATAAGGACGAAGACGGAAACTACAAACATCTCACCCGGATCATGGGTGAGCAGGCAATCGAGTTCCTGCAAGGCTGCTCACAAGACCGGCCGTTCTGCCTGTCCGTAAGTTTCAAGGCCCCTCACGTTCAGGATAACGACCCGCGACAGTTCATTTACGACCGCGCTTATGAGAATCTATACAGTGACGTTACCATCTCGACTCCGGAAACGGCCCACCCGCGTTATTTCGACGCCCTGCCCGAATTCCTCCGAACCTCCGAGGCCCGCAGGCGTTGGAATATGCGTTTTACGAATCCCGAAAAGTTTCAGGAATCCGTCAAGAGCTATTACCGCCTCATTACCGGCGTCGATGTCGTTATTGGAAAAATCCGGGACCAGCTAAAACAGCTCAACTTTGACGACAACACAGTCATAATGCTCATCGGCGACAATGGCTTCTATCTCGGCGAGTACGGCCTGGCCGGAAAATGGTTCCCCCACGAGCTGTCTATCCGCGTACCACTTCTTGTTTATGACCCCAGAGCAGACACCAAACGCCGTGGCGTTATTCTCGACCAGGTGGCGCTCAACGTGGACATCGCCCCGACAATTCTCGAGCTGGCCAGCCTGGATGTCCCACAACAAATGCAGGGCCGAAGTCTGGTGCCACTGCTAAAAGGCAAAAAGCCAAAATGGCGGACCGAATTCTTCTACGAGCATCCGTTTGAGCACAAAACTATCGCCCGCTCCGAGGCCCTCCGCACTCAGCGCTGGAAATACGCACGCTATATTGATTACGATTATGAAGAGCTTTACGATTTACAGAACGACCCCGACGAAACAATCAATCTTGCAAAAGACGAAAAATATCAAAAAACTTTGACCTTTATACGAAAACGCTGCAACGAACTTGCCCAAAAGGCTGAAGGAATCTAACAGATGAAAAAACCAAGATTAGAAGAAAAAATGACAAACTTGAACCGACGTAAATTTCTATCTCTGGCAGCCGGTGGTGCCGCAGCGGCGATGTCTTTGGCCGGTTGTGGAAGTAAAATTGCCACAAACAAAAATCCTGCAAAACGCCCGAACATCATCTTCATTATGGCCGATGATTTGGGCTACGGCGACCTTGGCTGTTACGGCCAGAAGGAAGTAAAAACCCCGAACATCGACCGGCTTGCCGACGAGGGCACTCGCTTCACCCAGTGCTACGCCGGTTTTACAGTTTGCGCGCCGTCACGAAGTGTCCTGATGACCGGTCAGCACACCGGCCATACACGTGTCCGCGGTAATTTCGGCAATGTAGGCGGCACCCTCGTTCTGGACAACGGCTCACCACAGAGGCGCGTCCCGCTCGAACCGCAAGACGTCACCGTTGCCGAAGTGCTAAAGCAGGCCGACTATGTCACCGGCATTACCGGCAAGTGGGGCCTCGGCGAGCCGGGTAACACCGGCGTCCCTAACAGACAGGGCTTCGATGAATGGTTAGGCTATCTCAACCAAAGGCGTGCACACACCTACTATCCGCCGTACCTCTGGCACAACGAAAAAAAGCTAATCCTCGAAGGCAATGCCGACGGCCGGCAAGAACAGTACTCCCACGACATGTTCACCGATTTTGCCCTCGATTTTATTCGCCGCCACAAGCGCGGGCCGTTCTTCCTGTATCTGCCATATACCATCCCGCATGCACAATACGAAATCCCGAGCACAGAACCCTACACAGATGAATCTTGGCCTGCCGATGCAAAGGTGCACGCGGCAATGATTACACGAATGGACGCCGATATAGGCCGCATTATGGCGCTATTGAAAGACCTGACAATTGATACCCGGACACTTGTGTTCTTTTGTTCGGACAACGGAGCAGCCAGTCGTTGGGAAGGGATTTTCGACAGCTCCGGCCGACTGCGGGGAAAAAAGGGCGATATATATGAGGGCGGCATCCGCACGCCTATGATTGTCCGCTGGCCGGGCAAGGTACCCACCGGCAAAACCAGCGACGCCGTCTGGTATTTTGCCGACGTCCTGCCGACACTAGCTGAGCTGGCCGGCGCCAAGCCCCCACCAGACATTGATGGCATAAGCGTTCTGCCCGCGCTGTTGGGCAGACCACAGAGAACGGACGACCGTTTTCTTTACTGGGAATTCAGCGGACGCGATTTGCAACAGGTGGTTCGCTGGCGTAACTACAAGGCCGTCCGCTTGGCGCCGGACAAGCCCCTGGAGCTTTACGATTTAAATAAAGACATCGCGGAAAAAAACAACATTGCCGCCGAGCATCCCGACGTGGTTGCTAAGATTGAGGACTATCTAAAAACCGCTCGTACCGAATCCCCAAATTGGCCCGTCAAAACAAATAAAGAATAGTCCGGGCAGCCGCTTAAATCCCAGGCAATTATTGATTCGGTCCTCTCTCGCTCCGATATTCTTAAGGTCTCAACACACCGTCGTAGATGCGTATGTCATCAATCAGCCCGGACCAGAAAGTGCCTGCCTCAAAAGTCTTTCCGACACCAAAATACAAACCTCCGGTCGCACTTTCCAGTTCGGGCAACGATTCGCTGTCCTTGACAACCTCCGCTCCATCAACGTATAGACATCTGTACATACCATCCCACACAAACCCGACATGGTGCCATGAGCCGTCGTTGACTGCTTTCTGCGATATAAAGGAAAGACCCCATCGGCCGGCAAACTTTAAGTCCGTCATTAATTTGCCGTCAAACGAATCTGTACAAAGCCAGCTTCTCCCGGCCCCGGCGCCGTTGGCCTGAGATATAATCACCTGACCCGGCGAGCCGCCTTTGATCCATACAAAGATTCTGAACTCTCCTTCGTTTGGATTCAAAACATAGTCGGTGCTGACATAATCATCGATGCCGTCGAACTGCAATGCACCGTTAATTTTTCCTCCTGCTGGCCGCCATTGCGGGCCGTTATGAAGTGTGCCGTTATTACCACCCGCGCTGTCGTGGGCAATGCCGCCTTCAGTCTCATCCAGCCTCCAGTACGCCAGCACACCCGGATACGTCAGCCAGTATTCGGCCAATCCGGCCAGGTCCTTATAATCTACAACACCGTCACCTTCAGGAGGTGGAGATATATCAACGGACGGCTCATCCTCCAGCCAGTGCTGAGCAAGCGTGCTAAAATCTTTCCAGTCAACTTTCCCATCATTATTAAAATCGGGTATCGTTCTTACCGGAGCGATTGACATTTGCCAAATATCCTGCCCTCCAATTCCTCCGGGCCGGGTGGAGGCAAAATAGAGCATAGCCCCATCAAATTGGATGCTTGGGTCGGTGTCTTGATAAAGAGTGTTCACAGGCAGTCCATAAAATAACGGTTCGCCCCAATTGTCGTCCGGCTTTCTCCGCGTTGCAACCCATATATCCCGGTCCCCGAAAACACTTCGGCGATCGAAAAATAGATTCAAATCATCGCTCGAGATACTCGGAGACAGCTCATAGTAAAACGAGTTAACTGTTGAGCTCAGAATAAAGGTAATACCCCAGTCCTCGTTTACTTTTGTCCGTCTGGCCACACAAATGTCGTAATAACCCAGCCAGGTCAACGAATCGAAGTAGAGCGTCAGGCCGTCGGCTGAGATACTTGGATGGTTTTCGTAAGCCCAACTGTTAACGAATGGACCAAGATTCGACAGTGCCTCCCAGGGTTCTTCTGTTGTTTGGCGCCTCGTAACATATATGTCAAAACTGCCGTACCCACCGGGGCGGTCGGAGGCGAAATAGAGTGATGACCCGTCGGCCGAAATGCTTGGCCCGGCGTCGGCATATGGACTGTTGACCGGCTCCGGAAGAGGCACCGGCTCACTCCAGTTGTCGTCTATAGTTTCACGCGTCGTTACCCATATATCCCAGCCACCTAATCCGCCGGGTCGTTGGGAATCGAAGTAGAGCGTCAGGCCGTCGGCTGATATGTTTGGCGAACCATCGGAAACTGTACTGTTGACACTTGGCCCAAGATTGGTCGGAGTTCCGAAAATGAAATCTGCCTTCGCATACCTGCCGATCTCAGCAAACAGAAAAATTATAATTAGGACAATTATCCTCCTCATTTTTCCTCTCGCGCATTCGTAAACTTCCTCAAAATATTATAGTATAAGACTTGTATACCGTTGATTTTACCAAACATTTTTGGTTTTTGTCAAGAATTATTACTCGCAAGCAAGAGGAGATTTTCACAAAAACAGCTTTTTAATCACCACAAACAGGAATTTTCCAAAAATTGCTTGTCTTTAGTAAAAAAAAAGATATACTCCGGACAATAAATTATGAGTATTCTTGTACGCTTGTGCTCTGGAGTTTATCCCAGGATGTACTTCCATGTTCCTAAAGCCGGGGGCTCTCGTGCACTTTTTATTAGGAGATAAATCAGTGAAAACAGAAATATTGGATGCGGTTGAAAGCAAAAGTCTAAAGAAAGATATACCGCACTTCGAAATAGGCGATATTGTAGATGTCCACTGCCGTATCAAAGAAGGCGACAAAGAGCGCACGCAGGTATTTACCGGCACCGTAATCTCCCGCAAAGGCCGCGGCATTAACGAAAACTTCACAGTTCGGCGGATTGTCAATAACGAGGGCGTCGAACGGATATTCCCGTTTCACTCGCCAAATGTAATCGATGTCAGGGCCATTCGAAGCGGAAAAACAAGGCGGGCAAAACTTTATTACCTCCGCAAGCGAACCGGCAAAGCCGTCAGGCTCGCACAGCGACACAGCACCCATACCGTCTCAAAATAATAAAATAGCTGTTTAGCCGTCGCCGGTAAGCCTGCTCTGCTTGTCCTCCGAAGCTGGTTTCTACGTAGCCTCCGTCGAATTAGAATAGCGAAGGTGGGAGCGCAGTCGAAGTTGCGACGCAATATTTCGTATTCTGTAGTTTTACCGCAAGTTTTACTTAACCCCTAATTTATATAAACGACGCTATGCTGCTGAAAAGACGCAAGCTGCTGGCCGACATCAAACTGCTCGGCCGATGGGGTGAAAAACGCTGCCAGAGGTTCCTCAAAAGAAAAGGCCTCAAAACCCTCACCCGCAACTTTTCCTGCAATGCCGGCGAAATCGACCTGATTATGGTCGATACCGACAGGACCATTGTCTTTGTCGAGGTCAGAACCAGGGCCGACGAAACTTTTGGCCCAGCCGAATCGTCTATTACATTTGCTAAGAAAGCAAAATTACTCAGGACCGCCCGTTATTTTCTTGCAACACACGATATCGATGACAGGCCTTTCCGTTTTGACGTTGTTACGATAGTCCTCGGGCCAAAAGGCACCCCACAGATAAGATATTACAAAAACGCCTTCGTACCATAGAACCAATGGAGCTGATTGATACACATTGTCATCTGACTTTTGATGGTTTAATCCAGGATATCGATGGTGTTATTGCCCGCAGCAAAGCAGCCGGTGTTACGAGCTGGCTCACCGTCGGTACTGACATGCATGAGAACCTCAAGGCCGTCGAGCTTACCGGGAGATTCGACAATATGTACGCCGCCATAGGAATGCACCCTCACGATGCAAAGGATGTCACTGCTGAAACGCTAGCGCAATTAAAAGAGCTTGCCCTAAACGAAAAGGTCGTCGCCATCGGCGAGACAGGTTTGGATTATCATTACAATTTGTCACCTCATCAGGACCAACAGCGAGCTTTTGCTTCGCAACTAAAAATCGCCAAAGAATTAAATCTGCCGGTAATCGTCCATTGCCGGGAGGCCTTCGACCAGACGATGGAGATTTTAGATAGATTCGGCCACGGCCTTAAAGGCGTGGTCTTTCATTGTTTCAGCGGCTCAGCAGAGCAAGCAAGGATTGTTCTCGATTATGGTTTTTATATCTCGTTTACCGGCGTAGTTACTTTTAAAAACGCCGAGCTTACTCGCCAGGCTGCTAAAATTGTACCAACTGATAGATTGATGCTCGAGACTGATTGTCCGTATATGTCACCGGAGCCGATGCGAAAGCAGAAGGTAAACGAGCCGGCCCTGATGGTCCACACCGCCAAGTTCTTGGCCGAATTGAAAGAAATGGACCCGGCCGATTTCGTCAGTACCGTAACCGCCACAAGCAAAACCTTCTTCGGTCTATCCTGACCACAGTTAGGTCTCAAAAATATTTATTACGGGAGGGTGTGCACTGAACACTTTGAGGCTTGTTCATTCGAAATTCCTTGTTCGATACCTGTCCTGAGCATGGTCGAAGGATTCGATATTCTTTTCATCTCCTGTCTTCCTTCTTCTGTCATCCGTCCTCAGTTTTCTGCTACCCAACTTTAGCTCCCTTTAGTCACTTTAGTCACTTTAATTTACTTTAGTCCACTTTAGCTCACTGCTCACCAATTAACTAATCATCTTGAAATTTCCCTTGCAATCCCACCCTTCTGCACCGTAATATGCCATCGACTCACAGACGCACCTTGATTTCTTGGAGACAGTTAATGCAGGATATGTTGTACATACAATTTCTGACTTAAAGAAAAGAGTGAAAATGTCTGAAGTTATAAACTCCGTTAATAACATCGTTGTGTATATCTGCCAGATATTGGCAATGATTGTTATTTTGATAGGGATACTTAAGTCGCTGGTTATATATATAAAAGACGCCTTAATCGGCAAAAAAGCCTTTGAGGCGCTAAAAGAAAGCCGCCTCGAGATTGGCCACGCATTTTCTCTGGGCCTGGCTTTCCTCATCGGCGCCAGCATTCTAAAGACCATCTTAGCACCGACCTGGAGTGACATCGGACAGCTTGCTGCCATTATCGCAATCCGAACAGGCTTGAATTTCTTCTTACTGAGGGACATAGAAAGTCTTTTCAAAAAATAAGACAACTAAGCGGTAGGATGGGCTTTAGCCCATGCGGATGATAGTCTTATGCGGAAACCATATAATCATTAATTATGCTTTCCAAATTTAACCAGATTAAAAAAACGGAGGATAATTTTATGAAAGAAGGCACGGAAATGAATCGAAGAAAATTTATGGGCACTTCACTGGCTGCCGCTGCAGGATTGGCGGCAAAAATCAATAGCATTTCTCAGAGTGCTCAAAAGAAAAAGTCGAATATGAAGGTTGGTTTGTACAGCATCACATTTCTTGGTGTTTGGTATCGCGGAGAGGCCCTTTCTTTGGAAGAGATGATTAAACGGGCCAAAAATTATGGTTATGAGGGCGTTGAAATCGATGGAAAGCGTCCTCACGGCAATCCACTTGACTGGCCGACAAAACGTTGTAAAGAGCTTCACGCTGTCTCTGATGGCGAAGGTATTGAAATTCATGGAGTTGCGGCCAATAACGATTTTAGCAGTCCAATCCCGGAATATCGAGAGTGTCAGATAGCTTATGTTAAAGAGCTGATTCGAATGACATCGGATTTGGGTGCGAGGACTCTGCGGATGTTTCTGGCCTGGCCGGGTGTGACCAAACAGCCACAACCGGCACAATATACCATTGCAAGGGATATTTGGAAATATACCCATGAAAAATTTACAGAAGAAGAAGTATGGACCTGGTGTCGCGAAGGCATTTCGGAATGTGCACGATATGCCGAAGACGCGGGCGTTATTTTGGCATTACAGAATCATGCTCCTGTTATCCGGGATTATCGGGATGTGCTGCGGATGGTCAAAGAAGTCAACTCCCCAAGCCTGAAAGTTTCATTGGATGCTCCTATTATGGCGGATAAAAGTCCTGAAAATATCCAAAGGGCGGCCAAATCCGTGGGTGATTTGCAGGTCTTGTCCCATTTTGGCGGTGAATATGATAGGGACAAAAACGGCAAAATAAAAGGTGCGGCATTCTATACGCCTTTCATTGGGGCGATGCACGAGATTGGATATTCCGGCTATCTGAGTTATGAACTCTGCCATCCGCTGCCGGTAGCGAATGGCCGGACGGTAGGCATCGAGTATGCTGAAAAAAATGCACAATTAGCTGCCGAGTTTATGCGAGGGCTCATTACCGAAGTTACAAAGGGATAAAAATATAAAAAAAAGACAGTGGTAGGATGGGCTTTTAGCCCATGCTGATTATGGTTTTATGTGAAGACCGTATAAACAGTAGTGAGGTGTAAGGAGCAAAATTATGAAATGTCGTATATCGATGTTGTCGCTTGGGGTCATAGCGTTTGTATTGTTCTTTTCGGCATCATGCATTCCCGAATTCAAGAACCCGTTATCTGTTCCCAAAGGGGTAAAGCCGGATCAAAAAATCCTTGGTACATGGGCACAACCTTCAGATGAAATATCTCAAGTGTCCTTTTTCCCCCCCGGAAAGTCGGGAAGTATGTACATCGTCCATATTAGCACCGAAGGTCCCGAATACCCACCCGATATATCAATATGGCGAGGGTACACTACGATTCTCAATAAAGACAAGTTCCTCTGTTTAAGGTTTATAAAGAACGTTTATCCGGACTCGGAGGACGACCAAGAAGAACCGTTCTTCTACATAATAGCACACTACCGGATAACCAACGAAGACACACTATTAATCTATATGTTCTCACAGTACTCTATTAGGCGCTTGATAGAGAAAGGCAAACTCAAGGGAGAAATTGAGGAGCGTAGTTACTCCGACAAAGTTACTGTCACATCTTCTTCTGACGAACTTGCTGCTGCCATTATCAAAGAGGGTGTTGAAAGTTTCATCTCTGATGACGAAGGCGATTACGTAGGAATGAAGTTTAAGAGGTTGAAAAAATAGGGACACCGAAACCCCTGAAAAAAAACGGCAGGATGTCTTTTTGCCCATGCCCCTTTACTCCGTGAGATAGCAAAGCATTATCTCACCGGCGCCGATTCTCTAATTCTCTTCTTCACGCCGAGTGGAGTCGAAGGACTAATCCGCTCATGAACATCAAGGATCGGGAATCGAGTATCCAGTATCGCTTGTCCGCAGTAGCTTGAGCGAAGGCGGAAGCATCGAGAACTGTCTGATTTAACCAAATGTCCAATAGGCCAAAAATGGGTTTTTACAGTATTAAAACGGGTTTTTAATGCTCAACTTGACTTTTAGTCGATTACGACTATACTTAAGTAGTTGGATGGTAATTTTTTATCAGTTATCGATAGGAGTACCCATCGTGAGCGGGCTTCTCGGAGGGGTATCAAGAATCGCCTCTTTTTGGCGGAGCCAAAGTAACATGGCAGGGATGTTTGACAATAGTACAGTTATTCAGGTTCAGCAGGCCAACGACATCGTTGACGTGATAAGCGAGCACATAAGCCTCAAGAAAAAAGGCCGGGAAATGGTGGGCATGTGTCCTTTCCACGACGACCATCGTCCGAGTTTGAATGTCAGCAGCGTCAAACAGATATTCAAATGTTTTGCCTGTGGTGCCGGCGGTGATGTATTCAAATTTTTACAGATGCGAGAGAACCTTACATTCCCGCAGGCCATAGAAAGATTGGCCGAGCGAGCGGGCATTAAGCTAAAGCGTACTAAACCTGAGAAGGGCCAAACCCAAAAGCCATCGGAAGATATCGACCCGAACAAGCTGGCGAAGGTCAACGTCTGGGCCGCTAAATACTTCCAGCAAAACCTCCACGATGAAAAAAAGGGCAAACAAACCCGTGACTATATCGCCCAAAGGCAGATAACACCTGAAAGTATCAAAAAATGGCAGCTCGGCTTAGCTATTAATTCGCCCGATGATTTGCTCAGGGCAGCTAAGGCTAAAAATATACCGGTGAAACTGCTGGGGCAAGCAGGCCTGATTACAGCCCAACATCAGGACAAGTTTGTAAACCGGCTGATGTTTACTATTACCGATGTCACCGGCAGAGTCATTGGTTTCGGCGGTCGCACCTTAGACGAAACCGGCGCTAAATACATAAATTCCCCGACGACCCCTCTGTTCGACAAGAGCAATTCGCTGTACGGCCTTGAGCAGGCACGGCATCAGATTGTCTCGGCAGGAACGGCTGTTGTCGTGGAAGGCTATACGGATTGCATAATGGCGCATCAATTCGGCTGCACCAATATCGTTGCGACGTTGGGGACCAGTTTCACCGCCGGCCACGGACGCGTCTTACGGCGCTATGCGAAAAAAGTGGTTTTGCTTTTTGATAGTGACATTGCCGGCATTGAAGCCGCCAACAGGGCCCTGGACATCTGCCTCTCTCAGCGCATAGATATCAGACTTGCTTCGTTACCGGAAGGTAAAGACCCTTGTGATTTTCTTTTGGCCGCCGGCAAAGAGCGATTCGAACAGCTCGTAAGCGACGCTGTCGATGTCTTCCAGTTCAAATGGAACAGGTTGACAGCAAGTTTCGGCAGCAATGATACTCTCGCCGGCAAAAGGTTGGCGATTGAAGAGTACTTACAGACGATAGCAACCGCCTTATGGGCAGGCAATGTCTCGCCGATAGACCGCGGTTTGATAGTGAACCAGGTTTCGAAGATTATCGGTCTTGACGGTAAGCAAATTAATGCCGAGCTGAGCAAGAGACTCAGACAAGCACAAAGGGCCGCAACTTATAACGCCAAAAACCAAAAAGCCTGGACCATAGATTACGGCCGGGGCCTCTTTGCCACTGCTCAGCGCGAGGTAATGGAAGTATTGTTGAATGAGCCGAAGCTCTTTGAGATTGTAAAGCAAAAAATTACACCAGACCTCTTCGATGTGCCGATATTGAGACAAATTGCAGCGATTTTGTTTGAAACGTTGAATACCAATATTGATGCTTCGCTTGCAGAGATATTAGCCAAAACCGAATCTGTAGAGCTCGGCAGCTCTCTTGTGGAATTAACACAGGCCGGAGAGGAAAAAGGCAACTTCCGGGCCCGACTCACTGGCGCCCTAAATGCGATTGAGCGATACCAGGCACAGAAACAAACCAGCCTCATCGAAACGATAGAGGACCAGAGACAGTTTCTACGCAAAGTCTATGAAAATACCGGAAAGGAAAACCCCCACAACGTGGGTATGGTATAGTGAACAATCGTCGGCAGATAGCCGTAAGATAGTATTTAGAGTCTATAATGATAGCTACTTGTTGGCCGGAGACCGACCGATGCAGCCATCTCCAAGCCGGGGATTTATTAAGATAGGCTCTTAGCACCGTCTGCCCCTGCAATCTTGCCCTCGACGTGATCGGGGGTCTCAGGCAGGGGTGCTTTGGTCGCAGGTGTAAACACGAGGAATGCTTTGTTCTTCCCCGCTGTGATTATGGGTTAATTTTATAAAATATATAAAAGGGTACAAATTGTGGCAAAAAAACGAAAAAAGAGAGCCGAAGAAATTATCCCCGATAAAGTGAGTTTTGATGACGGAACCTCAAAGAGCGCCGAAATCATAAACCCAGAGCAGCAGATAAAATTGCTCATCGAAAAGGGCCAGAAAAAGGGCTTTCTCACTTACGAGGAGATGAACGATGACCTGCCCGAGGATGCTATCAGCGCTAATCGCCTGGACCGCCTGTTGGCAACGATGGATGAAATGGGCATCAGTCTGCTCGATGAGGCTGATGTCGAATCCCGGCGGGCCGCAAAAGCCCAGGAGGAGGAATTTGAAACGTCCGAAGATGAAGATGTCGACAAAGAACAGCAGCTAAAAGAGGACGAGCTGCTCGAGAAACAACTCGTCGGCGAGGAAGTCACCAGACGAATTGACGATCCTATTCGCATGTATTTGACTCAGATGGGCCAGATACCTCTGCTGACGAGAAATTCTGAAATCGCTCTCGCACGAAAAATTGAAATAGCGAGAATGTCCTTTAGAAGGAAAATGCTCCAAAACGATTACTGCGCCAGAAACTCGCTCGATTTACTACAGCAGGTACATAACGGCATGATGTCGTTCGACCGAACAATCAAAGTTGGTACCGCACCGCAGCTCACTAAAAGCGTAATAAAAAAGCGACTCCCTGAGAATATCAAGACCGTAGATAAACTGCTAAAAATCAACCAGGACCTCTTTAAGAAAACACTCAATGACCACAACAAGAAGGAAACTAAGGCAGTATTGAAGCGAATACGCCGAAATAAACGAAAAGTCGCAACACTGCTCGAAGAGCTTAGCCTGCGGACCAGCAGAATTCAGCCGGTCAAAAATAAGCTGCACGGTATCTGCGCTAAAATGCACCAATTAGAACAAACTATCACAGCAGGCCCTAATGACGATATAACCATCGATGATATCAATACGACGAGGCAGGAACTGAACGGCCTTACGGAATTGGTGATGGAAACACCCAAGCAGCTTAACAAAAGACTGCACTCACTGGACAGAGTGTTTAGCCAATACGAGAACACTAAACGAACGCTCTCCAGCGCAAACCTTAGATTAGTCGTTTCGATCGCCAAGAAATATCGCAACCGAGGTCTGAGCTTTCTGGATTTAATCCAGGAAGGCAATACCGGCCTGATGAGAGCCGTGGACAAATATGAGCACCGAAGGGGCTATAAATTCAGTACCTACGCCACGTGGTGGATTCGCCAGGCGATTACGCGTGCGATAGCCGACCACGCGCGAACGATCCGCATCCCCGTGCATATGATAGAGACAATGAGCCGACTGAGAACGGCCGGCAAAGTCCTGCATCAGAAATTAGGCAGAGAACCGACCATCGAAGAGATCGCCGAAGAGGCCGAGATGAGCATCGAAGAAACCCGCAGGGTGCTCAAGATTTCCAAACACCCCATCAGCCTTGACCGGCCGATAGGCGAAAGCGAAGACAGCTACTTCGGTGATTTTATCGAAGATGACAATGTCGATTCGCCGGTGGCCTCCGCCACTCAGGAGATGCTGAAGGACAGAATCGATGTGGTCCTGAAAACCCTTTCATACCGCGAACGCGAGATTATCAAGCTGCGATACGGGATCGGCGACGGCTATACCTATACGTTAGAAGAGGTCGGCAGAATATTCAAAGTTACACGCGAACGCGTCAGACAGGTCGAGGCAAAAGCAATACGCAAACTCCAGCACCCCGTCCGCGCCCGCAAGCTCGAAGGTTTCATGGACCATAAAACAGCATGAATGGTGAGTGGTGAGTGGTAAGTGGTGAGTGGTAAGTGGTTAATTGGTTAATTGGTGAGGAGTGAGCTAAAGTAAATTAAAGTGACTAATGTGAGCTAAAGTTGGAGGATGGAAGACGGAGGGCAGCATTAGTGAATTAGTGGATTAGAGAATTAGGCGCTTAGGTTATCAGGTGGAAGGGGGATTTAATTAAGGATTTAGATCCTTTGACTGCGATGTTTATTAGGAGAGAAATGCTATTTTAATGCACTGACTTTGTGCATGTGAACACATGCACAAACTAAATTGGTAGTTGTATATTTTTTTCGTTTTTGATTGTAAGTTGTTGATTGACGCTTGGTGATTTAGATCCTTCGACCCATTCGATTATGCTCAGGGCATAATTCGTTGCTTGTCGCTTGTTCGTGGCTCGTGGGAAATTAGCATAAAAAAGCCCCACGATTTTATTGCGGGGCTGAATATTTTACGCTGGGCAATGTTTTTTAATTTGGCCTATCGCCAGTATACCACCTGCTTGGCACATCGTCTCCTGTAGTTTCTTCGAGAGCGGTAACGTGACCGTCCAGCCAAAGGATATTAGCTCTTCCGCCGGTTCTGTCGTCGTCGGCGTATCTAATATTGTGTCTGAAAATTTGCCGATAGCTGAAGAAACGACTGCCGCCTCGTCGATAGCTGGTCAGATTCATAGCGCCGGGTCTGTCACCATTATGAAACCCATCGTCGGTTCCACATTCCGGTCTTGGTTCGGCGTGGTCGGTACAAAAGATGAATTCTGAAGTACGGTATATATCATTTGTATTTCGACCCCTGGCTCTGGAATGATGATTCAGACCAAACGCCGCGTGCTGAATTGCTTTAGAAGGGTCGGGAACATCATATATTAATCGGGGAACACGTATTAGGCTCGGACAGCCGAAGATCTTCGTATCTTTCAGGTACTCTTTGTAGTAAATACCCCAATAAGTCCCGCTGGAACCAGGTCTTCGATAAGTAACGCCGTCCGACTCGAACCACAGAAATTGATTGGAACTCCCGGTATTGGGCATTTTGCGTTCGTAGTCGTCGAGGTACATTTGCACAGCCAATCCCACATTCCGCAAATTTGATTTGCAGGCCGTTTCTCGTGCTATCTCCCTGATCTTCCGCATCGCAGGCATCAGGATTGCCAGCAGTACGGAAATGATAGCAATCACCACCAATAGTTCTATTAACGTGAACCCTCTTGCCGTTTGATTAGTGGGCCTTGTTTTGTGATTCGTCATTGGTTTGCCTCCTATAAATCTGTCTAATAAAGTTGAGTAAAACAACAGTATTTCTCAAGGTATTCCGGATGTTGGTATGATGAGGACACCGGCAGCTTCCTCAACTGCCAACAGCCTACTTTCGCAAATTTCTTTGTTCGGCGTTTGCCATTCTAAACCGGCTCAGCAACTGTGCTGATTTTTATGTCACCAGTATATCAAATCTATCTCGCTCGAAAGTCCAACTATTTTTATCTTTCTCGAGCGTTTTTGGGATACATAGCGGGTTCAAAACCGGATATGTTCGCCTAAAACAACTCCTGCTATGTACTTTTAACATACCACAAACAGTCCATCCCGTCAAGAGAAAAAAGCTCGCGATGACCCATTTTTGAGGCAGGTTTGGCTGGAAGCGATGAATTTAGAGTCAGTTAAGATACTCTCCGGTATGTTGCTGATAAGAGTGGGTAAAAATTTCCTTATTTTGAGACAAAATCAGG
>Ga0307437_1000194_pt1 | contig 50591 bp, 47 predicted proteins | sample SalMarWE160390MG_FD_202146 | JGI IMG/M metagenome (GOLD analysis project Ga0307437, IMG submission 202146) | Salt marsh sediment microbial communities from the Plum Island Ecosystem LTER, Massachusetts, United States - WE1603-90 | ecosystem: Environmental > Aquatic > Marine > Intertidal zone >...
ATCGATTGAATTGCCTATAGCATTGTGCTAAATTACGCGTGGGGCTGTAGCTCAATCGGGAGAGCGCCTCAATGGCATTGAGGAGGTAGTGGGTTCGAATCCCATCAGCTCCACATTTACTTTAGAGTTAACGCTTATTAAGTTGACATAAAGCATGCTAATTCTTGTTTTCCTTAGCAGTAGATGTTTCTTGCGGTTGCTCTTTCCTGGTTTGGCGGAAAAAGAAATACCAAGCTACCGTTCCTATACCAACTACTGCTATCACTAGGGCAGTGATGAACAGGGGACGAAATTCTGGAGCAAGGAGCTTTGATAGGCCACCCCCAAAAGCTCCTAAGGCGAGGTAAATCCCCTCCCAGATTAGCAGTTGAATGAGCACACCTATAAAGAAGTATCGGAAACGAATGCGCGTTGTACCATAAGTAACTGAAGCAAGAACTCCAAGCCCCGGGGTAAGCCTTGCCATAATCAGATTGGGCAGAGCAAACCTTGTGATTTTTTGCCTTGTCTTTTCTAGGCGTTCCCTTGTGATTCGAATACGCTGGCCAAATTTGTCCACAAGCCTGTCTCCAAAGGAGTGTGAAAACCAATAGGTTGACGTGGAACCACACAAGCGTCCCACAGGTGCTACGATCAAGAATGGAACTAGGGAGGAAGTACTACCCGTCCCATGGACAATCTGGAAGCCGGCAAAAACTATTAGGCCTTCTACAACTGGGTATGTAGGCAGACCCATCTCGGTAACCATAGCGAGCAAGAATATAATAGCCAGCCCTAACAAGCTGCCTGCGGTCACAGTCCCAAGTATTTGGACTACATCCTGCCACATAGTTACGAATCAGGAAATTTCTTATTAATCTTTTCAGTGTTTATTAAATAAGTTTAGCTTATATACTATGTGCTAGTAAAGTAGCTAGCTCATTGGCAATAATTAGATGAAGAAATGCTGCCCACTTGACTTTTGTTGTTACTTTTCTGGAGATGGCAGGTATGATAGAGTATTTCGTTTGGGGAAATTTTGAAAGAGCGTATTCTCATCGGTGTAGCCTGGCCGTATGCTAACGGGCCTTTGCATCTTGGGCACATTGCCGGAGCATATCTGCCTGCTGATATCTTTGCTCGTTATCATCGCCTTAAAGGCAACGAAGTGCTTATGGTCTCGGGTAGTGATCAGCATGGAGCGCCAATTTTAATTCGCGCTGACCAAGAATCTAAGTCTCCACAAGAGATGGTATCCAGGTATCACCAACAATTCCTTGATTGCTGGCAAAAGTTAGGTATTTCTTTTGATTTATTTACTACCACGGGCACTCAAAACCATGCTCAGGTTGTGCATGATATTTTTCTAACCTTACTCGATAAAGGTTATCTTTATAAGGATAGGACACTGCAAGCTTATTGTCCTAAGTGTCAACGTTTTCTTCCCGACCGCTATCTTGAAGGGGTGTGTCCTTATTGTGGTTTTTCTGAAGCGAGAGGAGATGAGTGTGACCAGTGTGGCAGACCATTAAATCCCTCGGAGCTCAAGGATTTACATTGTGTTCTTTGTGGCGCTTCACCACGGTTCGAATCTTCTGAGCATTTCTTTTTACGGCTCAGCGCTTTTCAGGATAAGCTGAAGGAATGGGCAGTAGCTCAATCTCACTGGCGGAAAAATGTAGCTGGCACTACATGGAAATTTTTGAATGAAGGGTTAAAGGATAGGGCGATAACTCGCGATATTAATTGGGGTGTAACCGTGCCGCAGGTAGGATTTGAGCAGAAGCGAATCTATGTCTGGTTTGAGGCGGTTATTGGCTATTTGTCAGCAACTGAAGAATGGGCGAAGTTACATCATGATGAACAGGCTTGGAAGCCTTTCTGGCAAGGAGATGCGAAAGGCTTCTACTTTGTAGGTAAGGATAACATTTTTTTCCACACCATTGTTTGGCCAGTGATGCTGATGGGCTATGGTGGGCTAAACTTACCTTATGATGTTCCTGCTAATGAATTTTTGACCATAGAAGGCAGGCGGCTTTCTACCAGCCGTAATTGGGCAGTTTGGCTTCCTGATTATCTGGAACGGTATGACGCTGATCCATTGCGCTATATTTTATCAGTGAATATGCCTGAGACTGGGGATAGTGATTTTTCCTGGCGTGAGTTCGTTCGTCGGGCTAACAATGAATTAGTGGCCACCTACGGTAATTTGGTTCATCGTGTTCTCAGCTTCGCTTATCGCAATTTTAATGGAACGGTGCCTTCCCCGGGTGACGTTGATTCACAGAGCCAAACATTGCTTCATGAAGCGGAGACGATGCTTAACGACGTGGATGGGTTGCTTTACCACTGTAGATTCAAGGAAGCAATTAGAGAGGCTATGTCTTTGGCTCAAAAGACAAATCGTTATCTTGACAACCAAGCCCCATGGAAGACGATTGAGAAGGATCGGCAAGCTTCAGCTAGATCTATCTATACTGCAATAGCGAGCCTATCAGCGTTGAAAACTGCTCTTTATCCCTTTCTTCCCTTCAGTTCCGAAAAGCTTCATTCCCTTCTTGGTTTTGAAGGAAGCCCCAGTGAGGTCGGCTGGAAATTTCAATTGCTGGCAGAGGGGCAAAAGCTGTGCCAACCGCAGCCATTATTTAGCAAGCTGGATGAAGATGTCGCTGAGCAAGAAAGTGGTCGGCTTGGCTCAGCGTATGACTGGTGAGATAAATGGAGCTTGATACTATCTATCAGCCTATCCAGGAGGACTTACAGAAGGTGGAGGAAAGGCTAGTCTCAGTTGTCGATGTTGATATACCTGTTCTAAAGAAGCTACTGGACTACATAATTAAAACTAGTGGCAAGAGGATTCGTCCTGCCCTTACGTTGTTTGGTGGGAAGTTTTATGACTATGATTTGGGATCTTTGATTCGGGTAGCCACGGCAGTGGAGCTACTGCACACCGCTACGTTGGTTCACGACGATGTGGTGGATAACTCGTTGCAGCGGCGTGGTAAAGCAACAGTAAACAGATTGTGGGGTGATACAAGTGCAGTATTGGTAGGGGATTATCTGTTAGGCAAATGTGCTGAATTAACCGCAGAGACGGAAAATATCGAGGTTATGAAGCTTTTCAGCAACACTGCTATGGTCATTTCTTCAGGTGAGTTAAGACAAAAAGAGCTTTCGTTTGACGGGAAACAGAACAGGGATGATTATTATCGTTGGATTGCAGCTAAGACAGCTTCTCTTTTTTCAGCAGCAGCTGAGGCAGGAGCAATTTTGGCTAATTCTCCTGAAGAAGCAATTCAAGCTTTGAGAGATTATGGCTATAATTTGGGCATGGCCTTTCAGGTTGTAGATGATGTTTTGGACTTCACTGGTGATGAAGTAGAGCTGGGTAAGCTTCCAGGCTCTGACTTAAGCCAAGGGGTATTGACGTTACCAACCATAATCTTTCTGGAACGCTATCCCAACGATGATACGGTAAACAAAATTTTGGAAAGTGAAACTGCCGAACATATAGAATTGGCTAGGGGTAAGATTTGCCAATCAACGGTTATTCAAGACTGTGTTGATATCGCTCACAATTTTGCGCTCCAAGCTTGCCAGGCATTGCAAATTTTGCCTGACAAGTCTCCTCGCTCCCATCTGGTTGATTTAGCTCACTACGTTGTGCGAAGGAAAGGATAAAAGACTAGCTGGCAACGGGTTTTGGCAATAGCCCTTCAAATAGCTTATCCAGGTCAGGTTCTTCCAAGGTTTCTTGCTCGATAAGGACAGTCGCCATTTCCTTCAGTTTTGCTTTATGAGTGGTCAGGATTTTCTTGGCAGTGGAGTAAGCGCGTTGAATAAGATTGTGTACCTCTTCATCTATTTGTTGGGCTATATTATCACTATAATCTCTTTGCTCGCTAATCTCACGGCCCAAGAAAACAACCTCCCGCCTTTCTCCAAAAGTTCGTGGTCCTAGCTTATCGCTCATCCCGTATTCAGTAACCATTTTACGAGCTAATTTAGTTGCTTGTTCCAAATCATTTTGTGCTCCTGTGCTTATCTCACCGAGGGCAATTTCCTCAGCAGTTCGTCCACCTAAGCTAACTGCTAACCTATCTTCGAGTTGAGGTTTGGTCCAGAGATGGTGCTCCTCGGTGGGCAGGAAGCGTGTCCAGCCTCCCATTATCCCTCGAGCAATAATGGAGACTTTGTGCACTGGGTCAGCATTGGGCAACATCTTGGCTACCAAAGCGTGTCCGCTTTCGTGGTAAGCAATGGTTTCTCGTTCCTTTTGGGTGATTACGCGAGTTTTTCTTTCTGGACCAGCGATAACTCTGTCAGCGGCATCCTCAAGCTCCTTCATGCTGATATCTTTGCGGTTGTGTCTGCCTGCCAGGAGAGCTGCTTCATTAAGTAGATTAGCTAAATCAGCCCCGCTGAAGCCAGGCGTTTGTTTTGCGATCACTTCTAGATCAATGTTTGGTGCTAATGCCTTGCCTTTGGCATGCACTTCCAAGATAGCTTTACGCCCTTTGATATCTGGTGTATCAATAACAATGTGGCGGTCAAAGCGTCCCGGGCGCAACAAAGCTGGGTCAAGTATATCAGGACGATTCGTAGCAGCCATGATGATAACGTTAGTATTAGTATCAAAGCCATCCATTTCAGCAAGGATTTGATTCAAAGTTTGCTCTCTTTCATCATGTCCACCACCTAATCCAGCGCCGCGATGGCGGCCAACGGCATCGATCTCATCCACAAAGATGAGGCTTGGTGTAGTACGCTTTGCTTGTTCAAATAGGTCTCGAACTCTAGCAGCCCCGACACCAACGAACATTTCCACAAATTCACTGCCGCTAATGGAATAGAAAGGTGCTTTTGCTTCCCCGGCTATGGCTTTGGCTAACAAAGTCTTACCGGTTCCTGGCGGACCTACCAAGAGAACGCCCTTGGGGATCCGAGCACCTAGGGCACGGAATTTCCCAGGTGATCTAAGAAACTCAACTACCTCTTGAACTTCTTCCTTGGCCTCCTCAATCCCGGCAACATCGGCAAAAGTCACTTTAGGGTTAGCGGAGGAATTTAATCGAGCACGACTTTTGCTAAAGTTGAATGCTTGCATGCTTGCTCCACGAGCTGAGCGGAAAAAGAAATAAAACAATACACCAAGTAAGCAAATAGGCAATACTACTTGTAATGCTATCATCCCCCAGTTGGTGCCGCTGGGTTTGACGTCGATAGGAACCTCTACTCCCGCTTCCTTGAGGTAATTAGAGAGCTCAATCGTGCTACCTTGAAATGCCGTGGTATACAATGTCTCGTCATCTTTAATACCAATGAGGGTGTTCCCATCTTGCTTGATGAGATCAATTTGCCCCTCCTTGGCATAGCTTATGAACTCAGGTAACTCTACTTCTGTGGGACCTTCCTGTATCCTCGGTATAAGGACAAACATGAGGGTAATTGCTACCATTAAAAGCAGTATGTAAAAGAATCCGCCTCGCCACCATTTAGTTTTCATAACCTTATGTCTATTATAGCAACTATGGTATAAATGTAAAATTAAGCCGTTAATATCATTGTGAACACGGAGTCGAGCTAACCAAGAGAATTATAGGTTCTCTGGAGCAATAGAGCATCTTCTTCTAGGTTAGGACTTTCACTGATAACCAATCCGTTGACATTGAAATCTTTCAAAGCTTTAACTAAGCTAACATAATCAAAATCTGATTCCTTCAAATTCAGATGTTTGATTTCGCCCTTTGCGCCGTAGGCTATTCCTGAAACATGTATATGCATATTATCCAGAGCCGCTCTTCCCAACTGACTCTCTATTTGTTCGAGGATGCTGGCAAATTCAGCATATGAGTTGAACTTTCCCGTACGAGCATGCCAATGAGCAAAGTCAATACAAGGGGCAACTCCTTCAATCTCGTTACTCAGACTTAACACCTCCTCCAAAGTGCCGAACTGGCTGATTTTTCCAGCAACCTCAGGCCTAACCCAGACCTGATTTTGCTCGAATTTTAGCTTGTGCATTATATCTTGCAGGTTCTTTTTTACCACAGAATAGGCTTCATCTGGCGGGGCACCCATGTAATAAGCGGCATGGAAGACTACGGTTCTTGCCTCACATAGAGAGGCAATTCGAACTGTGTCTAGTAATCTTTCTTGGCTAGCGGTTCTTTTTTCAGCTTCCCTGGCATTCAAGTTTATGAAGTAAGGTCCATGTGAGCTAAGAGCAATTCCCTTCTCTTTGGCTAGCTGTCCTATGTTCCGAGCAGCAGACTCTCCCATTTTTACCCCTCTTACAAACTCCAATTCCATGCAGCCAAGCCCCAGCTCGGCAATGCGGCGAATACCACGGTCTGTAGAGCGATTTTTGACACTTCGAGGAACCCCCGCAGAACCAAAAAGCAATTCCATAGTGCCTGTGTAGTATACGTGAAGTGGGAAAGCTGGTCAAAAGCTTTCTCTCTTTCTCTTTGATGTAAAACTATTGACTTTAGCTTCAATAGAGATATAGAATTAGCCGATTTGTGTAGGGTCATTGTAGGATGCAGGGCGACCCTTCGAGATAGTAATGCGGGTTTTGTTGATAAATCCTCCTTACCCAGAAGCTGAAGGGCTTCATGTTGCCTTGAGCATACCTTCCATAGCGGCAGTGTTAGAGGAGGCAGGGGTAGAGGTACAGGTTTTAGACTTCTTGGTTAGCAGGTACTCTCCTCAAAACCTTGAGAGGAAGCTAAGAAAATTTAAGCCTGATATTGTTGGGGCGACGTCGGTTACGCTCAATTATCCTGCAGCTCGTCGGATTCTTAAAGCTTGTAAAGAAATAGACCATAAGCTAATCACCGTCATTGGGGGGCCTCATGTAACTTTTAGTGTAGAGGAGACCCTGCGTGAATCACCATTCATAGATATCGTGGTGGTAAGGGAGGGAGATGAGACGGTGGTGGAGCTAGTGGAAACCGTTGCAAGGGACACTGATCTAAGCCAGGTTAAGGGCATAGCTTTTAGAAAAGATTCAGAAATAGTGGTCACTCCTGAGCGTGCATTCATCCAAAATCTGGATAAGCTTCCATTTCCAGCAAGACATTTGCTTCCCGTATCTAGATATCTAGCATTGCAGGCGGCGTGTGGTTTATCGACAAGTAGAGGCTGTCCCTTTGGTTGCTCTTTTTGTGTGGGACACCGAATGGTTGGGAAAAAGGTAAGGTACCGTGACCCGAAGGTAGTAATAGATGAAATGGAGCGTATCATAAAACTGGGGTTTAAGTTGCTGGCCTTCGAAGATGACTTTTTCACCGTTAACCATAAACATTGTGCAGCCATCTGTGATGAAATTACCGCTCGGGGGTTAGATGTGCTGTGGGCAGCTTATGCTCGGGTGGACTCGATAGATAAACCTTTGCTGGAGAGGATGAAACAGGCTGGGTGCTTTGCTCTGTGTTTTGGGGTGGAGAGTGGTAATCAGAAGGTTTTGGATTTAGCTCATAAGAAGATCACGCCAGCGAAGATAAGGGAAGCTATTAAGCTATGCCAGAATTCAGGGTATGACTTCATTGCCTCTTTTATTGCTGGGCTTCCCGGCGAAACTGAAGATACTTTGAGGCAGAGTGTAGAATTTGCTGAAAGCCTTGGTGAAGGTGGCTGGGGGTTTCATATTTTATCTCCCTTCTTTGGAACAGAGGTCAGGGAGAGGGCTGCAGAGCTTGGACTCAAAATATTAACCAATGATTGGGAACGCTATGATTGCAATCAAGCTGTGTGCGAAACTGAAGGGATAAAGGCGGAGACATTAAACAAAGTAGTTGATGGAATTACTCAGATGTATTACGACCAGCGTGTCAGGGATACGTTGCTAGAGAGGCTCTCTGACAAGGAATTGAAAAAATGGCAGAGTGCGGAATCGCAAAACTTGATATGGCAATTGTTGCACCAGGAAGTGATTGAGGAACAGGGAAAGATAAGGATGGATGGTAATCCTTCAGAAGTGGGGAAATACATTGCCGAATTACAAGGGCGAGTGTGGAATACCCTTTCATTTCCGCTTGAGTTTGTTAAGACAGAAATTGGGAGGTTGATAGACAACGACTACTTGACTTACCAGTTAGAAGACAAGCACATTATATGGAAGTGGAATGAGTGAGGTTACTTGTGTGTGAAAGGCAGCAGCGCTGCCAGTATGGTCAAAGTGATCACAGGTCACTAGAAATTGAATCAGGCTTGGCTGCATCCTACAATTTGTTGTGGTGTGTTGGATTGCCGTCAATCCAGAAGTAGATGGCTTTCTCTGTTAGAGAGGTGATTGCAAGAGCTAGGTGTCCGAGGCGTCTTACCGCTATTATCTCGTCCCTTCGAAAAGAAGAATTTTGGATTGTGACTTCTCCTCTTATAATGAAATAGCAATTATCGAACTAATCTTACGGATATTTTTGCTGATTGAATAGATATGGAAAGAAGCTTGGTTCTCATTAAACCTGATGCTATGCAAAGAGGATTAGCTGGAGAAATTATCTCTCGGCTTGAAAGTAAGGGACTCAAAATTGTGGCGATGAAAATGCTTCGTATGAATAAAGCATTAGCTCAACGTCATTATGCTGTTCACAAGGATAAACCATTCTTTAATGAGTTGGTCGACTTTGTTACCTCTGGGCCTGTCATCGCTATGGTTTTGCAGGATGATGACGCAGTGAAAGTGATAAGGCAAACGATGGGTGAAACTGACCCGGCAAAAGCTCTGCCGGGCACTATCAGAGGTGACTTTGGTGGAGACATCAGCCATAATTTGATACATGGCTCCGATTCGGTGGAGAACGCTGGAAGCGAGATTGCTCTCTTCTTTTCGGCTGAAGAAATTGTTGACCCTTTTATTGAATTCTGATTATGGGGATTGCCTTATGCCAAAGTCCTTCTAGTTGATAATAATCTCGCTCTATTGTTGTGAATATGTGAATAATTACCGAGCCGAAGTCAGTAAGCATCCAACCTGAATCAGGGGTGCCTTCTTTATGATGAGGGATGACCCCTTTGTTTTTCATTGTTTCGTTAATGCCTTGTGAGATAGCTTCAATATGACGATCTGAATCTCCACTACAAATGACGAAATAATCCGTAAACGAACACACCTTCGTCGCATCCAGCATGACGATATTTGTTGCTTGCTTCTGCGATGCAGCTTCAGTAGCTAATTGTGCTATTCCTTCAGCTTTCAGGAAGATGCCACCTCCCCATTCTGTCTATAATTATAACTTTTTCTTCAAAAATGGGAAAGGGGGTAGCGCCCACTACCCCCTTTCCTAAATGAGGCGGGAGGTTTACTGGTAGGAAATCTTAGCTGGCTCTGGGGTTCCTGCTCTCGCTGTTTTGGAAGTGACACCTATATGAGATGCCGGGAATCGTTGATTGCGCCGCAGGAAAGAAGGAACATCAAGGGTTTCGCTACCGCTTGCTATCAAGCGACGAAGCTCTTCAGCGTTAGTTATCCCTTTACCATACTGGCTGGTAAACCCAGTGGCGATAATAGTGAGCTGTAGCTCACTATCCATCTTCGGATCATATACTACTCCGAAGATTATATTGGCGTCGGGGTCCACTGCATGGCTGATTACCTCAGCAGCTTCGTTGCACTCGAAGAGGGTTAGGCTAGACCCGCCAGTGATGTTGAACAGTACGCCTTTGGCTCCGGTTATGGACACGTCTAACAGTGGACTGGCTAAAGCAGCTTTAGCAGCTTCAGCAGCTCGGTTTTGTCCGCTACCTTTCCCCACGGACATCCAGGCTGGGCCGGCATCTTTCATTACTGATTTGACATCAGCAAAGTCTAAGTTAATTAGCCCTGGAACAGTGACCACTTCGGAGATAGCCTTTACTCCTGATCGAAGAGCGTCATCTGCAAATGCAAAAGCGCTATCAACGTTTGTCTTGGCATCGCAGAGTTGAAGAAGCCGATCATTGGGGATGATGATGAGCGTATCAACCTTACCTGATAAGGCAAGCAATCCTTCTTCAGCTACTTGAGACCGATGTGCTCCTTCAAAACCAAATGGTTTGGTTACCACAGCGATGGTCAGAGCACCGGATTGTTTGGCTAGTTCAGCTATTACGGGTATGCCACCAGTTCCTGTCCCACCACCCATTCCAGCGGTAATAAATACCATATCGGTACTCTCAAAGAGCTCCTCAATAATTTGACGGCTTTCCTCTGCTGCTTTGGTTCCAACTTTATGGTCGCCACCGACACCCAAACCTCGTGTCAGTCTCTCCCCTAACTGGATTTTGGTTGGTGTTTCAGCTAAAGCCAACGCCTGGCCATCTGTGTTCATAGCTATGAAGTCGACGCCTTTTATCCCTTGGCGAACCATTCGAGTAATGGCATTACAGCCGCCTCCTCCAATGCCTATAGCCTTTACTTTCGCTGGTGACGGAGTATAAATTTGTTTTGCCATTCTAACCTCCTTTCTAATTCATCGTTAGCTGCGGAGTAGCCTTCTAACAAGACTCGCAAAGCCACTCAAGATTCCAGCCCTTTTCACTCGGAAGGCAGCTCCTTCTTTGCCATTGATCGGCCACAGGATTAGTCCGAGAGTGGTGGCGTAGGCCGAATCATGCAAAATATCAGAGATGCCGTAGATTCCCGAATTCAAAGGGCGTCCTTTGCGCACAGGCATTTGCAGCACTGAACGTCCTAGTTCCTCAAACCCGGCTAAGTTGGCAGTTCCACCGGTGAGCACCAGACCAAATGGGGCTAATGACCGATAATCGCTGGTAGGCATTTCCAGAAGGATGAGTTGAAGTAGTTCTTCGGTACGGGAACGGATGATATCGCATAGGTCGCGGTAAGAGGCACTATGACCGTTTTCGATACCTACCTGCTCTTCTTGGTCGACCTCCAAGTCCGGAGCGACATTACCATATCTCTTCTTCATTTTTTCGGCTATGCTGAAAGGCAAGCCTAATCCAATTGATATGTCACTGGTTACCTGGTAGCCAGCTACTGGAATAATAGAGGTATGATAAATGTTGCCACCCTTAAATAGTGCAATGTCTGTTGTGCCACCACCGATGTCGGCCATTATGACGCCGCCTTCTCTTTCCTCTTGGGTTAACACGGCTTCACTGCTAGCTAGTGGCTCTAGGATCAGATCTTCAACTTCGATACCGGTACTGCGAACACATTTAACCAAGTTTTGCACTGCGGTTGCTGAAGCGGTGATGATATGTGTTTCTACATCAAGCCTAGTGCCGTGCATGCCTACAGGTTGTGTTACTCCCTCTTGTCCATCTAGAGCATAATAGCGAGGGATAGCATGGAGTAGTTTCTTTCCTTCAGGGACAAAAATGCTGCGAGCTACTGACAGTGCTCGTTTAAGGTCTTCAGGGCGCACTAGTCGATCGGTGCGTGGAATGGATACCACTCCTTGATTATTCAAGCAACTTACGTGTCTGCCAGTAACGCCGATATAAGCCGAATCTATGCGTATGCCGCTGATTCTTTGAGCTTCCCTCGCTGAGGAAAGAACAGATGCCTTAGCTTCGTCCATGTTGACTACTATACCTTTGTGTAAACCGTGGGAAGGAACGACCCCCACTCCCAGGATTTCGATGTCATTTTCTGCTTTAACGTCGGCCATGATGGTGGCTATTTTAGTCGTGCCTACATCAATAGCTGAGATAATCTTCCTTCTTGGCATTTTCACCTCCTTTGTTTTTTGGGATTCTCTGTATATCAGCTGAGTCGCTCGGCTATCCTTAATTTAGCACTGCGACTGCGCGGGTTGGATTTTGTCTCCAACGAAGTAGGTCTAGTGACCTTCCTTGATATGAGCTTTAAGGCAGGCATTTCAGTGCTAGATTCTCGACGCATGAATTGTTTGACTATACGGTCTTCCAGAGAATGATAGCTAATGACTGCTAGCCTACCGCCGGGGCGAAGGAGGTTGATGGTCTGCCCAAGTGCTGTCTCCAGGTTCTCTAATTCACCGTTGACAGCGATACGAAGTGCCATAAAAGTCCTGGTAGCAGGATGAATTCTGGCATGCTTGCTACCCAGGACTTGCTTGACTACCCGAGCAAGTTTCAAGGTAGTGTGAATGGGACGGTTCTGGACAATGCGTTGCGCTATTTTTCGACTGTGGCGCTCTTCACCATATTCTCGTAGGAGCCGCGCTAATTCCTCTTCGCACAGGGTATTAACCAGGTCAGCGGCGGTTAACCCTTGATTGGTGTCAAAGCGCATGTCCAGAGGTGCCTCGAGGTGGAAACTAAAGCCACGTTGTGCTGTGTCTAGTTGCAAAGAACAAACACCAAGGTCGAACAGAATACCATCAATGGGATAGAAATCATGTTGCTTGCAAATATCCTCAATATTGATGAAGTTATCGTTAACCAGGGTAATTGCCTCACCGTAATGCGCCAGTTTGGCATTGGCTAGCTCAATGGCCTGCGGGTCAGTATCAATGCCTAAGATTTTTCCATCGGGTAAGATCCTCTCTAGGATAGCTGAGGCATGTCCTCCCAAACCCACAGTGCAATCAATGAAACGTTCTCCTGGCTGAGGGTTGAGTCCCTCTATTATTTGGTTAACCAAGACAGGCACATGGGTAGGCAAAGGAACATCCAAGGCTATCACTTACTCTCCTTCATGTCCCAGAGTGTATCTAGTTGTTCCCACTCGCCTATTTGTTCTTCCCAAAGTTCCGGATTCCAAATTTCCACGTATTTCTGAGCGCCAATGACAACAGCGCTATCGGTGATTTCAGCGTAGTTGCGTAGCTCTGCCGGGAATGCTATTCTTCCCTGTTTATCGAAGATAAAATCGAAAGTACTAGCGCCGAAAAGGCGTCTTAATCTTCTTTGCACACCCGGGGGTCTTGTTGCTGTTTCTAGTTCAGCTGCTTGTTTTATCCATTCTGGTAAAGGGTAGATGACGATGCATTTGTCTGCCCCCTTGGCTAGCTTGCCACCTTTTGAATCCTTTAATTGCTCCCTGAATTTCCGGGGCAGGGGCATCCTCCCCTTTTCGTCAACCTTATACCGATATGTGCCGTAGAAGAGACTCTCCCTCATGTTAATTTAGTACGTAATACCAAACAGTACCTACATCGCTTATTTGCTTTTCGAGAATTCCATCATTCACTAAGTCTCGTAGCTCTTTATCCATCGCAGATTTGTCTTCTGCATGGTGGTTCAGAATACATTCTAGGGTGAATTTCATTTTGGGATGCCTGGTGCAGAAAATTAGGATTCTCTGTTGTATAGAAGTGTCATTGAGTGGTTCCAGAACGGCAACTGACTTTGCTTTGCGCGTATCCATAATAACCTCCACCTGCTTTTTTCCCCACAATCCACCACAATCTCCCACAACTATTATACTCTTCACCCCCATTCCTTTGTCAATACTTTTTGTCTGTTTTACCTAATTTTTTTGATTTTTGCGTCAAGATGTTTAAACATTCTGAGAACAACGAAAGCAAAAAAGTTCTGTAACTGCTTAATAAATGTGTGATAAGATAAAAGAGCGAAAATGAGAATTGATATATTGTGCCTTTTCCCCGAGATGCTTGCATCGCCGTTTGATTGTAGTATTGTTAAACGGGCTAGAGAGCGCGGATTAGTGGAGGTCGTGGTTCATAATATTCGGGACTGCAGTCATGATAAGCATCACACCGTGGATGACTATCCATATGGGGGTGGTCCGGGGATGGTGCTCAAGCCCGAGCCAATTTTCGAAGCAGCGGAATCAATAAAAGAGCAGGTTGATTACAGTGATTTGTCGATTATTCTACTCACTCCCCAAGGTAGGCTTTTCACACAGCAAGTCGCTATGGAGTTGGCGCTACATCAGAATATAATGCTAATTTGTGGTCATTATGAAGGTGTGGATGAAAGAGTGCGGGAGCATCTCGTTACCGATGAAATTAGCATTGGTGATTATGTGCTCAGTGCTGGGGAATTAGCTGCCATGGTTGTTGTTGATGCTGTGGTTAGATTGATACCAGGGGCACTTGGTTCACCACTATCATTTCACAATGACTCCCATAGCAACGGGCTTCTGGAATATCCTCAATATACAAGACCGAAAGTATATCGAGATTGGGCGGTGCCGTCAGTTTTGCTTTCGGGAAACCATGGGGAGATTGCTCGCTGGCGACGGCAGCAGGCTATCCTGCGAACCTTGAAACGCCGCCCCGATATCGCTAAACAAGGAAATTTATCTGCTGAGGAGTAAAAATGGATATCAGATCGCTAGTTAAGCCGAAAATAAACCCAAATATTCCTCAACTTTCTCCCGGGGATACGGTGAAGGTTAGGTTGAAGGTGGTAGATGCCGATAAGGAGCGAGTTCAACAATTTCAGGGTGTAATAATAAGGCTGAGGAAAGGCATTGATGGCGGCAATTTTACGGTAAGACGAGTAAGTTACGGGGTTGGAGTAGAATGTACTTTTCCCCTTCAATCTCCGCTTATACAGGATGTAGCAATGCTTAAGCACGGTAAGGTGCGTCGTGCTAAGCTTTATTACATCCGAAAACTGAGTGCTAAACAGGCTCGATTGGCGGAAAGACAGGAGAAAGTCCAAGCACCTTAGATGAAGTATGCCGATGTAGCGGTTAAGTGTCCAAGCTACTCCCCCTTTTGTTATGCCATTCCTCCTCACTTGAATGTGCACACAGGTCAGGCAGTCTGGGTTCCTTTTGGTTCCAGAATCGTGCAAGGTATTGTTGTGCAGTTGAGGGAGATTCCTTCTGTTAATGTGGTTAAGGAGATAGACGATGTTATTACTGGTTACCCCTTGCTTTCTGCCACACAAGTCGAACTTGCTCAATGGATAAGCAGGCAATATCTTGCCTCTTTATTTGATGCCATGGCTCTGATGTTGCCACCTGGATTTGAGCGCAAACTCGCCAGTTACTTCCGTCTATCAGGCGATCAAAGTAGTTTATCATTGCTTACGCCAGAACAAGCCCAGGTTCTTCACTTTATTGAGGAGAGGGGAAGGGTAAGCCTCACGGAACTGGAGAAAAAGTTGGGGGCAAGTAAAGCTGGGCGAGTCACTGACAAGCTTGTTGATCTCGGGCTGGTAGTTAGGTTTTCTGAGTTAGAGAAGGCAAGGGTAAAACCAAAAGTAATTCCTTATATTAAGCTTGTTGCCAGTAAGGACGATGTTGCTAGTGAAATAGCTCGGCTGAAAACAACCAGAGCCTATAAGCAAGCTGCGTTATTACAATTTCTGGCTAAGGAATCCAAGCCACTTCCCATAAGCGAGGTAAGGAAGCGAGTTAGTTGCTCGCTTAAAACAGTCAAGGCTCTGGAAAGTGGGCACTTGATTTCTATAGAATTGGTTACTGTCAGGCGTGACCCATTGGCGCATTTCGATATCAAGCCGATGCCTCCAGTGTCTCTTACCTCATCTCAGCAAGTTGCTTGGAGCAGGATAGAACATAACGGGGGTAAATCCACCGTTTTTCTTCTTTTTGGGGTTACTGGGAGTGGAAAGACAGAGATTTACCTGCGGGCTCTAGCTAAGACTGTCGCTGAAGGCAAGCGTGGTATTTGCCTTATTCCTGAGATTGCCCTTGCTGCACAGACGGTGGAACGTTTTGCCAGTCGTTTTCCAGGTCGGGTAGCGGTATCGCACAGTGCTCTTTCTTTAGGTGAGCAATTTGATGGATGGTGGTGGACAAGGAGAGGGGAATGCGATGTAGTTATCGGGCCTCGAAGCGCTTTATTCGCTCCTCAACCTGACCTTGGGCTGATCATTATTGATGAAGAGCATGAATGGACATATAAGCAGGAAGATAAATCTCCTCGCTATCATGCTCGAGATGTAGCTCTTAAATTAGCGGAGTTGAGCGGTGCTAATGTTATTTTAGGTAGTGCCACACCCGATGTTGATAGCTTTCACAAAGCACGGCTGGGAGAATATAAATTGGTGGAACTGAAGGAAAGAGTTACTTCTCATGGTTATTCACCACTCCCTGAGGTAAGCATGGTGGACTCAAAGGAAGAGCTCAAAGCTGGAAATACCAGCATGTTTAGTCGCCGTCTACTAAGTGCGATGAAAGAAGCTTTGGTTCAAAAGGAGCAAATAATCCTTTTTCTTAACCGCCGTGGCACAGCCACTTTTGTCCAGTGTCGGCGTTGTGGTTTTGTTCTTCGCTGCCCTCGTTGCTCAATAGCGCTCACCTATCATTCAGTGGAGAAGAAGTTAGTTTGCCATAGATGTCATTATACTTTGCTACTTCCCGTAGATTGTCCAAATTGTTTGAGTTCACGCCTCAGGTTCTTGGGCATCGGCACACAGAGGGTGGAAGATGAAGTGAAGCGATTCTTCCCACAGGCAGCAGTGCTTCGCTGGGATAGGGATGTAACCAGAAGACGATATGCACATGAAGAATTATTGAGCACTTTTCGGAGTCGTAAGGCTGATATACTCATTGGCACTCAGATGATAGCCAAAGGGCTAGATTTCCCCTGGGTGACTCTTGCTGGGATAATTAACGCTGATACTGGGCTTAACTTTCCTGATTTCCGTGCTGGCGAACGGACCTTTCAGCTTCTTTGTCAGGTAGCTGGTCGGGCTGGCCGTGGGGTTAAAGTGGGAAAGGTTATCATTCAGACATATTCTCCGGATAATTACGCTGTTCAAGCTGCAGCCAAACATGATTATGTGAGTTTCTATGATCAGGAGATAAACTACCGTCAGCAATATAACTATCCTCCTTTTAGTCGGTTCATTCGCCTGGTTTATACTCATACCAATGATAAATTGTGTCAAAAAGAGGCGGAGAAGGTGAGTAGTTTACTCTTGGAGAAAAAACGGGAGGAAGTGCCTGATTGGAACTTAATCGGTCCCATCCCCGCTTTTGCTTCCAGAGTTAGGGGGAGATATCGCTGGCAGATTATCATTCGTGGTTCCAATCCTGTTCAAGCTTTGTCAGACATAACCTTACCTCAAGGCTGGACTGTGGATGTTGACCCTGTGGGTATGGTCTAGATTTACGTTGTAGAAGAGTTGAGCTATAATTCAGGCATGGCAGTTTTGGAGATTCGTACTTTGCCTGACCCGGTATTACGGCAAAAAGCAAAAAGGGTGGCTAACATCGATGGCTCGATTCAGAAGCTAATCGACGACATGATTGATACGATGCGGACTGTCCACGGTGTAGGGTTAGCTGCTCCGCAAATAGGTAAATCGTTACGCATAGCGGTTATCGAGATTCCCGAAGAGGAAGTCATCACTTTGATTAATCCTGAGATAATAAAGAGGCAGGGCGAGCGGGTGGTTGAGGAAGGTTGCTTGAGCGTTCCTGGTTATTATGGAGAGGTTAAGCGCTCAAAAGTAGTCAAAGTGAAGGCACAGGATAGAAGCGGGAAGGAATTTCGTCTTAGGAGGGAGGGACTTCTAGCACACGCTTTGGAACACGAAACAGACCATCTTAATGGCATTCTATATGTTGACCACATAGAAGGCCACGATAGACTATGGGAAGTAACTCCGCAAGGTAACCAAACCTTAGAACATCCAATAATCTAATTCAACTTTTTCCGTTAGTGCGCTGCCATACCTTGCAATTTCTGTTCGTCCATTTCCACTTGGCTAGTGATGTGGCTATGGTTAATCTTATGACGTGATTTCCTATGCTGATATCGTCAAAACGGGGCTGAAGCTGAGGTAAAGGGCTAGCATCGAGCGAACAACCTTGGGTTTCATTGTTTGATACTGTGCAATATACGCAGAACTCGTTTATAATACCCTATTGATCTCGGTGGAATTAATAACCCAGGATATGATGTCGTTGTTTTGAAGTTTCTTCTGATGGTCCTTCCGTCTAGATTTTAGTTACAGGAGGTAAGAGTGCAGTACGAGTTAACTGAAGAGCAGAAAATGCTGAAGGCTGCGGTGAGGAAATTAGCTGAGGAACAAATTGCGCCCGGGGCCCATGAAAGGGATGAGAAGGAAGAATTTAGCTGGGAGATGGTTAGGCTTTTACGGGATGGCGGTTACTTAGGCATAGACTTCCCTGCGGAGTATGGAGGTGGTGATGCTGGCATGCTGGCTGAGGCTATCGTGGTAGAAGAACTTTCTCGCGTCGATGCCTCCGTTGGACTGCTTGTTGCTGATCAGGCGCTTGGTGCATTACCAATAATGTTGGCTGGTAACAAAGAAGTAAAGGATAGATTTCTTCCTAATCTCAGCATGGGTGAGCATCTGGCTGCTTTTGCGCTTACAGAGACGTCCGGTGGTTCCGATGTAGCCGACTTTAGTTGTCGAGCTGAAAGGGGGAACGATGGATACATTGTTAATGGCAACAAGATATTCGTTACTAATGGGGGTGTCGCTGAGGTAGTCACTGTGTACGTGGTAACTGATCCTGAGAAGGGTGCGTACAAGGGTTCTAGCGTATTAGCTGTCACCAAGGGGACGGCTGGTCTCTCTGTAGGTAAACACGAGGTCAAGATAGGTATTCGGAGTTCTGACACTGTGGAGCTTGTGTTTGAGGATTGTCATGTACCTGTTGAGAATCTTGTCGGGGAAGAAGGACGCGGATTTGCCATTTCTATGAAGACCCTGGATTTCGCTAGACCAGCAATAGCAGCTCAAGCTCTGGGTATAGCTCAGGGTGCTTTAGACTATTGTATAGGTTATGCTAAGGAAAGAATTGTATTTGGTGTGCCTATCATCCAGCATGAAGGAATAGGATTTAAGCTGGCGGACATGTGTATACTTACTGAAGCGGCGAGACAGCTCTTATACAAGACCTGCTCCATCCTGCAAGAGTGTCCTAAGGATATGACCAGGCTATCACCGGAGCAAATTAGGTATTCATCAATGTGCAAGACCTTTGCCAGCGATGTGGCAATGAAAGTCACTGTGGAAGCAGTACAGGTTGTCGGTGGCTTTGGATATTGCCGTGATTATCCCTTGGAGCAACGCATGAGGGACGCCAAGATAACTCAGATATACGAAGGCACAAACGAGATACAAAGGCTGGTGATTTCGAGGAATTTATAGACGATTCAGTAAATAGAAATGGGCTCTTTATCGGTAATGACTTTTCTGGTTTCGGATAGCTTAAGTCTCAAGTGCTTAGGGATAGTGAACATGGCTTGATGAGTAAGCCCATCATAGAATTTCAGTTGTCTGGATATTCTTGTTGAGATTTTAAGGTCAATCTCTTCAGGTGTTAACTTAGCAGGGTCAAGTTTCTGGGAGGCAGAGGCAAAGCCCCACAGGCTATTAAAGGAAGGTATATGAGCTTGGTAGGGGCGAACTATAGGGAAAACGTTCGCCAGCGTATTAACGATGTCCGCGAAGTTTTCTAACTCTGTCCAATCAGCGGACTCGGCTTGAACCGAGATAATGCCGTCTGGTTGCAGCCTTTGTTTAACCAGGTGATAGAATTCCTGGGTATATAGCAGGCGAGCCGGGCCTTCTTGTAAAGGGTCAGGCAGGTCAATGATGATGACATCAAATTTATCATCGTTTTTTTCAAGGTATTCCCTAGCGTCGGCGAAGTGCAATTCTGCCCGCTGGTCATCAAAGGAATTTTGGTGCCATGAAAACAAGAAGCGGCGGCAAATATCTACCACTTCTTCGTCAATATCTACCATGATAGCTTTCTTGACTGACTTGTGGGCCAGCACTTCTCTTAAGGTAGCTCCTTCACCACCACCAGCAATAAACACCTTCTCGGGATGGGAATGGGCGATGATGACAGGGTGTACTAAAGCTTCATGATAGATAAATTCATCAACTTCGCTTGATTGAATCTTACCATCAAGTACAAGGCATTTCCCGAACCGCTCATTATTAATGATATCTATAGACTGAAATTTGGTCTTCCCTGAGTATGTCAACTCCTTGACCCTGTATGATATGGTGATGTCGGGATTGACATAATCATGAAACCATTTACGTTTATCAGGTTCAGCGGCCTTCATTAATTTGCGATGCTCCTAACCTTACTTTCCTCTACCATACCTCTTCGTAACTCGATTATGGAACACTTTTGGGGCTGTAAGCTTTGTGTTATTAGATTGGCTATTTCCTCGGGATTTACATTGTTTCCGCAGGTAAACACATCTACAGCAGCGTAGCTATACTCCGGCCAGGTATGAATTGCGATGTGGGATTCAGCGATATTAATTATTCCACTCACCCCACGAGGGGAGAATTGATGAAAAGATTCACCAACTATGGTAGCGCCGCACTGAAGGGCAGCTCGGTGCAAGCAATCTCTAAGAAAATCTAGGTCATTTAACACCTCCTTATTGCAATTTTTTAACTCTAGTAACAGATGTCTTCCCAGTGCATACAAATCACCTGCCCTCCTTTGAGAGATTCTTAGATTTGCGCCCAAGTTTTTGGGCAACAGGTGCAGATTTTATATCGTATGTTAACAGGGGTCAATATGTACTGTGAAAGAAAACGCCTATTATAAAGTGATTCTGGCTATTCTCTCAATACCAGCTAGATCGGGTATTATCGCAACGTTACCTTGGGGGAAGTGACTATTTATCAATGAAGTTATCGGCTCTTTTTGTCCATAGCCGATCTCTAAAAGCAGGCAACCACCTGGGCAAATCTTTTCCTGAGTTTGATTTAGTAGCTGGCGTATTACATTCAAGCCATCTTCTCCACCAATTAAAGCTACCGAAGGTTCAAAATTCATTATTCCCGGGGGCAACATCCTCAATTCATGGTTTTTGACATAAGGTAGATTAGCTATTATTACATTCACAGGCTCAGGCAGTGGTTCAAGCAGATTACCCTGCAGAAGGGTAACTTGGTGGGTAACGTGGTATCGCTGGCAATTTATATGGGCTATGTGGAGAGCTGAAGCGGTGATATCTACGGCATAGACTTTGGCCTGTGGTAATGCTAAGGCAACGCTGATTGCGATAGCACCACTGCCAGTGCCAATATCAGCGAGGATAAGTTGACTTTGTGAAATACTGTGGTGGTGAGCGAAATCAATTGCTTCTTCGACCAGTAGCTCGGTTTCTGGTCTGGGAATGAAGACACGATGGTTAACATAAAAATCGTGACCATGAAAGCCACAATGCCCCGAGATATAGGCAATAGGTTCGTGAAGGAGGCAGCGATTAATGGAGTGCTGAAGCTCTCTTATTTCTGTTGGGGTCAATACTCTTTGTGGCTCACTATACAATTTTGTTTTTGATATTCCCAGCGCATGGCAAAGCAAAAGCTCAGATTCAATACCAGCCTCGTCGGAGTTTGCCGATGCCAGTGTTTGCCTAGTTAGAATCAAAGCTTCTCTCGAGGTCATGAAAGGATTGCTTCCAGTTGTTGAGCTTGCTCTGTGGTGGATAATGCTTCAAGGAGTCCATCAAGCTCACCATTCAGGATTTCAGTTAAGTTATGAAAAATGGTGTTAATGCGGTGGTCGGTGATCCGGTCCTGAGGAAAATTGTAAGTGCGAATCTTTTCTGCTCGGTCACCTGTGCCTACTTGCGTTCGACGCTCCCTTTCGATTGTCTCTGCTTGCTTATGTTGTTCTAGGTCGAATAATCTTGCCCTAAGAACCGCCATAGCTTTCATCTTGTTTTTCAGTTGAGAGCGTTCATCCTGGCAGGTAGCTGTTATTCCTGTGGGGATGTGTGTGATGCGTACCGCGGTGGTTAACTTGTTCACATTTTGTCCCCCAGCACCGCTGCTACGGAAAAGGTCTACCCTGAGTTCGTCTGGCTTTATGTTCAACTCGATTTCCTTTGCTTCGGGAAGAACAGCCACAGTAGTTGTTGAGGTGTGAATCCGTCCCGAGGCTTCGGTAACAGGCACTCGTTGTACTCTATGTACTCCGCGTTCATACTTCAGCTTGCTAAAGGCACCTTTACCTTTAACTTCGAATACCACTTCCTTAAAACCACCAACGTCACTTTGACTACTATTCATGATATTTATTTGCCATCCTTTACGCTGAGCATAGTGACTGTACATGCGAAATAGATCGGCAGCAAAAAGGCTTGCTTCCTCACCACCAGCGCCCGCTCTTATTTCAACAATGATGTCTTTGGCATCGTTGGGGTTTTTTGGTAGCAAAGAAAGCTTTAGTTTATCAATCAGGTCATCCCGATGTTGTTCTAGCTTGTTTCGTTCTTCTTTGACCAGAGCAATCATTTCAGGTTGAAGGTCATCATTAAGCAAAGCTTCGAGGTCAGCCAACTCCCTGGAGATCGTTTTATATTGTTGGTATTGGGTGACGATGTCCTTGAGGTTAGCTCTTTCCTGCAGCAGCTCTTGTAGCTGTTTTGGGTCAGTAGCAATTTCAGGCTGGGCAATCATCTGCTCCAGTTCTTCGTAGCGCTTTTCTATTAATCCCAGTTTATCGAACATGACTTTTAATTAACCATTCTGTTCTTCAAAGCTATTATAATATAGCCCACGAAACCTATTCAAATAAATTTAAGGGGGTAGCGTTACTATGAAGGTTTCCCCGGAGTGCTACGATTGCTTAGGAAGGCTAATTTGCCAGGCGGGCAAGCTGGCTACAAACGATGAGTTGCTCAGGCAAAGGGCGGTGGAAAAAGCCACAAACGTCCTTGACCGCGAATTTTCCAGCGAGCAGATATCTATCGCAATTGCTACCAAGCTCCATAAGATAATACGGGATGTAACTGGCAATCCAGACCCCTATCGAACGGTGAAGGAAGATGAACTGGTGGTTGCCGGGGAATTATTTTCTAAGGTGAAAGGTCATTATAAAGATACTGTCAATGATTATATCAAACTTGCTGCTGTAGCTAATGCCATAGATTTCTTCAGGAGTCTCGACGACGTTACCGAGGATATAAAGAAACCAGTGGAGTTTGCCATAGACGATTCCCAGCGGTTTGAAGCAGAGTTAAGAAAGGCGTCCAAAGTTTTGTATTTGGCGGATAATGTTGGTGAAATCTATTTTGACTTGCCTTTGGTCAAAAAAATGAGGCAATTGGTTGATGTTAAATATGTGGTTAAGCCTTCACCTGTTCAAAATGATGCCACGGCAGAGGATGTCAAAGAAGCTGGATTGGAAGGCGAATTTGGAGTGGTGATGACTACAGGTGTGGCTTCACCCGGGGTAATTCTTGACTTAGCTTCAAATCAATTCAGGCAGGAATTTAAAGCAGCGGACCTTGTATTCGCTAAAGGCATGGGAAATTATGAGTCATTGAGCGAACTTCCTGAGGAAGGGAAGGTGTTTTACTGCCTTATGGCGAAGTGTAGACCAGTGGCAAATTCGCTGGGAATACCGCTGAATAGCTATGTTGCTATGCTGAGGTGAGTTAACACGTTGGTTTCTTATTTTTATATTAACTCTTTCAATGCAGAACAGTAACTTTCATAAGTTGAGGAATCAAAAAGGACAAAATTCACCTCCTTCAGGGAAGCAGGTTTTTCTTTGAAAAACGAAACCACAGCTCTAAGAGCTACTCTTGCTGCCTTATCCAGGGGATAGCCGTATGCTCCTGTGCTTACAGAGGGAAAGGAGATACTGGTCAAATTCCACTCTGCTGCTAGTTTGAGGCTTTCACGATAAGCGCTAGCCAAAAGCTCAGCTTCATTTCTGTTGCCACCATCCCAGATAGGCCCCACAGTGTGTATGACATGCTTTGCTTTGAGGTTTCCCCCTGTGGTAATTACAGCTTTCCCTGTCGGCAAGCGTCCTTGTTTAGTAACAATTTGCTTGCACTCATCCAGGATAGCTGGCCCACCAGCTCGATGTATTGCTCCGTCTACTCCCCCGCCACCCATCAAACTAGGATTAGCAGCATTGACTATAGCGTCGGTATCTTGCTCAGTAATATCTCCTTGAATTAACGAAAGCCTGACTTGGTTAATTAGTGTCTCCATGTTTCCCACTTATCGGTATCGCAACTGAAGTACTAATTGTAAGAAATCTCATTACCAATAGCAACGCTGTGACTATCCTATTTCTCGTCTCCAGGGCAAGGTTACATGATGGGAAAAGTCTGCCAAATCAGTCTTGATGAGATTAGTTGTTGCTGGTAACATTTACGGTAGGTCGTGCTAGGCGGGGAGCTAGCGGTGCCCTGAACCCGAAATCCGCTATAGCGGGGCTGAATTCCTGCTTGAGATTTCGAGGTGCAAGGTTGCTTTTTGCTAAGCGGTGATGAAGTTTGGGTTCTATGCGACGGAGAACTACGAACCCCGTCAGGTCCGGAAGGAAGCAGCGGTAAGTAACATTCTCTGGGTGACATAGAGGTGCCTGGACGGAGCTGGCTGGCAAAAGTAATTTGCACCATAGAAACCGAGAGCAGGTGCACGACCTAGATTGATATTTGGATGTATCTCAGGGCGAAAAAAAGATTAGGCCAGCATTTCTTGATTAACGAAAGCGTGGTGGAGCGCATTCTCTCTGCAGCTGAACTTGATAGGGCAGACATTGCTGTGGAGATAGGTCCAGGAATGGGCATATTAACTAAAGAGCTGGCTCGGCGAACTGCCAAGGTGATTGCTGTTGAACTTGATATTAAATTGGTTAGTGTGTTGAATAAAAAGCTGGCTTCTTTTCCAAATGTCGAGATTGTGCATGCTGATATACTCAAAATCACTCCTGAAGAACTTTTGAAGGGAAAGATTGGTACTCCAGTGAGTAGCGGACAAACTTATAAAGTAGTGGCTAATCTTCCTTATTATATTACTTCACCAATATTGTGGCATTTCCTTCGTGCTAAGCTGAAACCCTCGTTGATGGTGATAATGGTGCAGAAAGAGGTTGGCGAGGCTATTGCTGCCATGCCTGGCAAGATGACTCACCTCAGCATTGGTGTCCAATTTTACAGTAAGCCAACCATTATAACTTATGTGCTAGCTAAGGATTTCCGTCCCCCACCCAAGGTAGATTCTGTGGTTTTGCGTCTCGATGTTTATTCTGAACCACCCATTGAGGTATCTGATGTCCAAGGTTTTTTTGACATGGTTCATTGTGGCTTCAGTTCACGTCGCAAGCAACTCCGTAACTCCCTGGCTCACGGTTTGGCGATATCACCTGACCAAGTCTGCCGGTTACTTGAAGGGATTGGAATAGATGCTACAAGGCGAGCGGAAACTCTGAGCTTGGAGGAATGGCGAAAGCTATGGAAAGCTTTTGCCCCACTTAGAACACAATCGTTATGCTAACCACCTATGCACCGGCAAAGATAAACCTCGTTCTCGAAGTTCTGGGCAAGTATGATGATAACAACCACCGAATCAGGAGCATTGCCCAGACGATAACCTTATATGATGTTCTCAGCTTCGAGATGGCGAGAGAAATATCTTTGGAATGTAACGAATCAAGCTTGCAAGCTGAGAACCTGGTGGTGAAGGCAGCTGAGCTATTCCAAGAGGTTACCAATTGCCATAAGGGTGTGCGAATCAGGCTTCGCAAGAATATACCATGGGGGGTAGGTCTAGGTGGGGGGAGCAGTGATGCTGCCGCGACTCTTATGGCTCTTAATACTCTGTGGGAGGTGAATTTCCCTCAATCGCGGTTGGCTCATTTAGCTTCAACGATAAGTTCAGATGCCCCTTTGTTTGTCTACGGGGGCACCACTCTGGTAGAGGGAAGGGGGGAGAAAGTGACTCCGTTGCAGGATGCACCTCCAACTTACTTCGTCTTATATATGCCATCGGTAGCAAGGATACCAGATAAAACTAGCAGGCTTTACGGTAAATTAAGTACCAGGAATTTTACCCAAGGTCAGTTCGTACACGCCGCCTTGCAAACGTTGGAACAGGGGGAAACGCTCCCTTCCTCTTTGATGGTTAATGTTTTTGAAGAGGTAGCTTTTGATATTTTCCCCAGGCTTGATAAATATAAGGAAATATTTGAACAAACAGCGGGCTTGCCCATCCACCTCACTGGCTCGGGTCCTGGCCTGTTTGCTCCGGTTCTGAGCGAAGAAAAGGCTAATGAAGTGTGTCTATCTATGCAGAAGCGGGGACTGGAATGTTATGTGGTAACCTCGCTTCCTAGAGGTGAACCAAGTAAGTAAGATGCGAAGAAGATGGCTGAGATTGACGCTTTATGGCGCTGGCCTTATTGGACTTAGCGTTGGGTTTTTCTATTTACTCCAATACATCATGATCCATTTTAATATCTCATCGGATGAATTAGGGCAATTTGCCTCTACCGCTTATGCAATCGTTTTTGGTACTACTTTGTTATCTAATGCTAGCGTTATGGTTCCGGTCTATTTCCATACATCTCTAATGATGGCAGTGGCATCAGAGTGGAATCCCATTCTTGTGGCTTTGGTAGCCAGTATAGGTGGTGCCCTAGGTGAAATAACTGGCTACTATGCTGGTTACTTAGGAAAGAAGATAGTAGTTACTGAAGGTATGCCGGGATACAATAGGTTTGTGGATTGGGTTAATCGATATGGGCCGCTGGCGATATTTCTTTTTTCCCTCCAGCCTATCTTGCCATTTGATATCGCTGGACTTGCTGCTGGAGCATCAAGATTGCCGATATGGAAATTCTTGTTGCCGTGCTGGGCGGGGAAATTCATTAGATATAGTGTGCTTTGTTATTTTGGTTATTGGCTTCTTCAATTCCTACCCTTATGGCCTCAGCCGCTGGGCTAATTTTTCCTCCTCATCCTTAGTGGTAACCTCGCCGTTCAATTTTGCCTTGTGCAATATCTCGAGGATTTCCCCCAACTTTGTTCCTGCAGGGATGCCCAGTCTTTGAAGGTCCTCCCCATTAAGACAAGACTTTACATAACATAATTTAGAAAGGAAAAGTTGAAGGTGCTGACAAATCACTGGCTTGTCTTCGGCTATAATGTTAGCCTTAATGGCTAATGGGTCATATTCATGAAGGAAGTAATAAATATCGCTGGGCTTCAAAGATGGTTTATCTAATTGAGTAAGGTGCAGCTTGAGTCGAGCGGTATCCTTCAATGTCTTGGTTAGCTTTGCTGATGGGTTAAGACGGCTTACCAACTGGTTAAGCTGCTCCCCATTGAGTGGGTAGGCAAGAAGACAAAAATAAAGTGCCGGAAGTTCATTTGGCTTACCTAATCGGCGTGCATCATCAAATTTAGCAGCGAGCCATTCATTGCCACCAAGGGAATGGTTTATCCTTTGTAATGCTCCCAAATCTCCAAGTCGCTTAATGGCATGTTCAGGATGTTCCTCTCTGAAGATTAACTCCAGTTCGTGCCTTATTCGGTCGCTACTTATAGTATCCAGCATGGAGATATCTCGCTTGAGTAATCGGGCGGTCTCGCGCTCAAGATTGAATCCTAATCGTTGTTCATAGCGTATCGCTCGTAAAATTCTGGTAGCATCATCGCTGAAACTATCAGGGTGCAGGATACGGATGAGATGTGAATGTAGGTCATCTTTGCCATGATGAGGGTCAAGTAGCTGTCCATAATCTTCAGCGGTGAGAGATATTGCCATGGCATTGATGGAGAAATCTCTGCGGAAGAGATCCTTTTCAATGCTGCTTGGCGTTACTGTAGGTAGTGCACCAGGTCTGGCGTAAGTTTCGCTTCTGGCAGTCGCGATATCTATCGCAAAGTCACCGCTGTTGATTTTAGCAGTGCTGAAGCGTGGATGTATCACCAATCCTGCCTCGCTGATTCTAGCTATTCGATTAGCCAGTTCGACAGCGTCGCCCTCGGTTACCAGATCAAGGTCGAAATTAGGATAGCCTAGCAGTAAATCTCGCACTATACCCCCGACAAGGTAAACTCTTTGTCCTAGCTTGCTAGCCTCCTTGGAGGTATCACGAAGTAACTCAAGGAGTTCCTTGGGAAAGTAGCTCTTGACTTTTGAGGCTAAATTCACGGTTGAACTGGTTCTGGGCTATGCCTTTACCGGCTCTGCTTTGGTAAAACTCAGCTCTTCTGCTTCGACGCTGATAGCTACGGTATCTCCTTCCTTAAAATCGCCCCGCAGTATCTTTGTTGAGAGAGGGTTTTCCACATAGCGTTGAATAGCACGCCGTAGTGGGCGAGCCCCATATTCAGGATTATAGCCTTTGTTTATTAGCCATGATTTGGCTTCATTGTTTACCTGTAGCGCAATATTGTGTTCGGCGAGACGCTGTTCCACTTCCTTAAGCAACAAGTCGATAATTTTCGCCAGATGTTGCTCAGTTAAAATGTGAAAGATGATGATGTCGTCTACCCGGTTAAGTAACTCAGGGCGGAAGGTGCTCCTTAGCGCAGTTTCGATATTGCTTCTTAACTGTTGCTCTTCATCTTTGTCACTCTGGCGGAATCCTACACTTTGTCGACGGAATTCCTCTGTTCCCAGGTTGCTGGTCATAATAACGACGGCATTTTTGAAATCCACAGTTCTACCATGCCCGTCGGTGAGCCTGCCATCCTCCAATATTTGCAACAGGATATTAAATACTTCTGGATGTGCCTTTTCCACCTCATCGAGTAGGATGACTCGATAGGGTCGGCGACGCACCGTCTCTGTTAATTGTCCTCCTTCTTCATATCCTATATACCCTGGAGGTGCTCCAATGAGGCGTGATACGGTATGCTTCTCCATGTACTCTGACATATCGAGCCTTACCATGGCGTTCTCGTCGTCGAACAGAAATTCGGCTAGGGCTCGAGCTAGCTCGGTCTTGCCTACCCCGGTAGGTCCCAGAAAAATAAAGCTACCTATGGGACGTTTGGGGTCTTTGAGGCCAGCCCTGCCTCGCCTTATTGCCTCACAGACAGTAACCACAGCTTCCTCCTGATTTACTATCCTCTGGTGAATCCTCTCTTCCATCTGGACCAATTTCTCACTCTCGGTCTCAAGCATTCGTGAAACGGGAATTCCTGTCCATTGTGAGATAAGTTGGGCGATATCCTCTTCGTTAACTACAGCGTCTGTCTTTATTCCTTGAAGCCATTTCGTTTTGGCTTCGTTATATTCTGGCTCCAACTGCAATCTTTCCGCTCTCAGTTCGGCTGCTTGTTCATAATCCCCGCGCTGTGAAGCAGCCTGTTCTTCATCACGCAAACGCTTGACCTTCTGTTCCAGTTCGGTGACCTCTGGGGGGGCGGTTTCCTGGTCAATACGTAACTTGCTGGCAGCTTCATCAAGGAGGTCAATAGCCTTATCGGGCAAAAACCTATCAGCAATGTAGCGTTGACTGAGCTTTGCTGCTGCCACTAAGGCCGAATCATCGATTTTTATCTTGTGGTGAGCTTCGTATCTCGGCTTTAGACCCTTAAGCATCTCTATGGTATCATCGGCACTTGGTTCATCGATAAAAACGGGTTGAAAACGCCGTTCCAATGCTTTGTCCTTTTCAATGTGCTCGCGATATTCGTTCAGAGTGGTAGCTCCAATGCATTGAAGCTCGCCTCGAGATAAGGCTGGCTTGAGCATATTACTGGCATCAATTGCTCCTTCGGCACCACCGGCACCTACCACAGTATGGAGCTCATCAATGAACAGGATTATTTCTCCGCTTGCTTGGCGAATTTCGTCAAGAACTGCTTTCAGTCTTTCTTCGAATTCGCCTCGAAACTTACTTCCTGCTACCAGCGCTCCCATGTCCAGGGCGACTACCCTTTTCCCTTTAAGTGACTTAGGGACATCTTCAGCGGCAATTCTCTGGGCCAGACCCTCAGCAATAGCTGTCTTGCCCACGCCAGCATCGCCAATCACCACGGGATTATTTTTGGTTCGTCGGGAGAGTATCTGTATTACTCGTTTGATTTCCCTTTCTCTGCCGATCACAGGGTCCAGCTTGCCGTGTCGGGCTAACTGGGTGAGGTCGTGCCCGTATTTTCCCAGGGAGCGATACTTGCTTTCAGCACGGCGGTCGGTAACTCGGTGGGCACCGCGAATGCGGCGCAAGGCCTGGTATATTTTTTCCTGGGTGATACCCAACTCCGCCAGGATTTTGCTGGCATCACCCTTGCCCTCACCAGCGATGGCGATGAGCAAATGTTCAGTGCTGACGAACTCGTCCTTTAACCTATCGGCTTCACGAGCGGCCTCTTCCATTAGTTGAGAAACACGGGGCGTAGCATAAATTTGTGCTCCTACGTAAACTATCTGGGGATAATTTTGTAATGTTTTGTCCACACGACTTTTGACTTCCTCCGCATCTATACTGAGCTCGTCCAATATTTGGTGGGTTATTCCTTTTTCCTGCTCGAGCAAAGCTAGCAAGATATGTTCTACATCCCACTGGCTATGTCGATAGCGGCGGACTAGCTCCTGTGATGCTGCTAGAGCCTCCTGTGCTTGCTCGGTAAATCTTTCCATCGCCATTGATGGTCTCCTCTCGTTACGTTAAAATACAATGTAATTATAGTCAAGGGCAAACCTTTTAGCAAAAGGTAATCAAAGTCAAAGCCAAGGAAACCAAGAGCAAGAAGTAGGTAGTTATGCTATAGACCTTCCTGTTGCAATAACTCCACAAATTGTCTGACGATGTAGGCCGTAGCTCCCCAGACAGTATGTCCTTGATATTCATAGAAGTAGATGGGGAAAGCCTGCTCGTTGATGGTTGCATATTCCTGGTTAAAATTCCTCCTGTCCATCAATGCTGATAGAGGAATGGAGAAAATTTGCTGTACCTCATCAGGATTTGCTTTAAAGGGGTAAGGATAGGGGATGCAGGCTACAAAAGGGGAGATAACGCAACCACTGGTGATAGTGATGGCATCGTCCAGTTCGCCCAGAATTTCACCGTCTTTCTTGGCTAAGCCTATCTCTTCTTCGGCTTCTCTTAAAGCGGTGCTGATAAGGCTAACGTCACCTGGCTGGCGGATTCCCCCGGGGAAGCATGCTTCCCCTTGATGGAAGTTTACTCCCCCACTCCTCTCGGTAAATAAAAGGTGGTACTCTCCGTGGGCATAAAATAAAGGGACAAGCACCGCTGAGGGAATCAAATCCTTGTTATTGATTCTTTTCTTGTGATAATGACTGAAAATTCGCTTAATTTTCTGTTTCATTACTTTAGGATTATAGCATGTATAAAATTTGCTAATGCATAAACTAAAGAGCTATACTAAAAGTTTGGGGGTTAAACACTTATGGCGGTAAAACACGATTATTATGAAGTGCTTGGAGTGCCTCGGAATGCTACTGAGGAAGAGATCAAGAGGGCATTTCGTAAGTTAGCTTTTCAATACCACCCCGACCATAACAAAGAATCTGGGGCAGAAGAGAGGTTCAAGGAGATAAGTGAGGCTTACCAGGTTCTTTTCGATGCCGAGAAGAGAGCTAATTATGACCGTTATGGTCGAGCTGAGGGAATACAGGGTTTTCCTGACTTCGAGTTCGGTGGACTTGGTGATATTTTCGAATCGTTCTTCGGTTTTGGTGGAAGCCCATTTGGAGCTGCCACTGCGCAGCGTGCTCCACAGAGAGGAAGCGATTTAAGAGCATATATTACCCTTTCCTTTGAAGAGGCGGTTTTCGGTTGTAGCAAAGAAATTGAGGTAGAACGCGTCGAGAATTGCTCTTCATGCCGTGGTCTTGGCACCGAGCCAGGAACAAGTCCTCAAACTTGTCCTGAATGCCAGGGCACAGGGCAGGTAAGAAGGGTTCGCCAGAGTTTCTTTGGACGTTTTACTCATGTTACCAGTTGTCCCCGCTGTTCAGGCAGCGGGACAATAATAACTAATCCTTGTCGTCATTGTCGTGGAAGAGGGCGGGTAAAGGTGAAGAAGGAGTTGGTGGTTGATATTCCCGCTGGCGTGGATGATAGCTATACCATGATTTTGGATGGTGAAGGCGACGTTGGTTTATATGGTGGCAGACCTGGTGACCTTTATGCCAACCTCTCAGTAAAACCCAGCAGGCTATTTCACAGAGAAGGGAGCGATATTTTTTATGAATTGCCCATTAATTTTGCCCAGGCTGCCCTGGGTGATGAAGTGGAAGTGCCTTCTCTGGATGGCAGAATAAAATTAGACATACCTTCAGGAACCCAGAATGGAAGGCCTTTCCGTCTCAAGGGGAAGGGAATAGCACATGCTAATGGACGCGGCAAGGGAGACGAGGTTGTTATCGTTCGTGTAGTCACCCCGGAGCGTCTTGATAAGAAACAAAAGCGTCTTTTCCAGGAGCTGGCTGAGATGTTATCTAAGCCTAAGCAGCCCTAGAACGATTCTGGGATTAAATAGTGCCGGCGAAGGAAAGAATCTATGTGCCGGCTAAGCGTATTCTGCTTTGCACGTCAGGTTGCGTCTCAAATTACGGAGATCATAGATAACCGCAAAAGCTCTTCTAATTCACCCTCACCTGCAGGGAGTTGAGGGGAGGGAGATCAAAGGAATTCTAAGAAAGTTATGCTGAGGACTGTAAATCACAGTTGAGAAGGGGGAATTTTACCGCTGGATAGATGTATTTAGTGTGGTAGCTAACGCTCTAGTGCAAGGTCGAGGGCCGAATGAGGTTACCGATCTAGCATTGGGTGAAATCGCTAAAGTTAGTGGGGTTAACTGCTGCTGGCTACAACTGGTTGATGAAAAAAGCAGCTGGCTGTGTAACAGCACCAAGACTCAAGCTGTGGCACGGGGTACTAGAATACCAGCCAAAACAGTACCAATGGGTGATTCACAAAACGGAGAGTATCCGTCACTATATGAGTATAGTTGAATAGTATTGGAGGTTCACTAGTATGCCTGTAACAATAAACGGTCAAGCATATTATAGAACCGGCGAAGTTTGTCGGACAGTTGGTATAAGCAAAAGTACCTTATTTCGCTGGCTCAAGCAGGGCATATTGAACAAGTGTGAGCGCAGGGATAGGAGAAGATGGAGACTATTTACCAGGGATGAAATAGACGGATTGAAGAGAGAGGTCAACCAGATAAATAAAGCTGGAGGTTTGTAGAATTGCACCAAGAGGTTGCTGAAGTTAAGAAGGAGGCGAGAAAATGAGCAAGCGCATACTGGTAATTGACGATGAGGAAAGCATAAGAAAATTATTTGTTGCAGCACTTAAAGACACGTCATATGAAGTAGATACGGCCAACTCGGGTGAGCAAGGGATCGGGTTGGAACAAAAGACTAGATATGACTTGGTATTTCTTGACCTTAAGATGCCCGGTTTAAACGGTGTTGAAACTTTGCGCAGGCTATGGGAACTTGACCCAGGTATACCTGTTTACATCATAACAGCTTTTCACAAAGAGTTTTTGGATCAACTCGGAAGTGCCGCGGAAGACGGAATAAGTTTTGAGATTCTTCATAAGCCGTTCGGTGTTGACGAGATTAATCTGCTTGTAAGAAGCGTATTAGAAGGGTCGGTAGGATTTCAACAATAGGAGGAATCCCATGTATGAATTCAGGCTTCTGCTCGATGTCATCTCATTTAGGGTTAAGAGCTCTCAGATTAGCTCAAAGTTGATGGTTATTAAAACTGCGGGGGTAATATAATGCAAATAGATGAACTCCTAAAACTAACGGTAGACAAAGGTGCCACTGATTTGCATCTCAAGGTGCCAAGCCCACCGGTGCTACGCATTGATGGTATGCTTATCCTTCAAGAAGATTTGCCACCACTTACAGTTGAAGATATCGAATTCGTATTTGAACAAGTTACTATTCAAGAGCAGAAGGATGCTTTCGTTAGAGAACGTGAGCTAGATTTTGCTTACTCTGTTCCTGGCTTAGCCCGATTCCGGGTTAGCGCACTGCGGCAAAGAGGCACGGTGAGCTTGGCCTTCCGGCTCGTCTCAATCAAAGTTCCTTCCATTGATGAATTAGGACTGCCTCAAATTTGTAAGGAGCTTATGCTCAAGCCAAACGGGCTTATCCTGGTTACTGGCCCTTCTGGCAGTGGCAAGTCGACTACCCTGGCAGCGATGGTCAATTATCTCAATGAAAATAAGATGCGGAATGTCATTACCATTGAAGACCCGATTGAATACTTATTCCGCGACCGAAAATGTATCATACATCAGCGGGAGTTAGGGACAGACACCAGGTCCTTTTCCACAGCATTAATACACGCCCTCCGGCACGACCCGGATGTAATTGTCATCGGAGAGATGCGTGACTTGTCCACGATAACTGCAGCTATCACAGCGGGCGAGACGGGGCATCTGGTGCTTGGCACACTACATACGATCGACGCTGCTCAGAGTATTGATCGTTTAATTGATGTATTCCCAGCAACGCAGCAACGGCAAATCAGGCTACAGTTGTCACAGGTATTGGAGGCGGTATTATCGCAGAGGCTCTTATCCCGTATTGGGGGAGGGCGAATAGCTGCCGTTGAAATTATGATTGTTAACAGCGTGATCAGGACACTCGTCCGTGAGGAGAAGCTCTTCGAAATAACCCCTTGTATCGAAATGTCTACCGGAGCCGGCATGCAGACTATGGAACAGGCGGTGACCGACCTGGTAAAGAGGAACCTAATTTCCCAAGAAGAAGCCATGATGCAAATCAGCGGCCCGATAGGATTGCAGCAACTACTTCAAAGTGGAGCCTCTTTACTGACGAGGGAATAGATAGATTGAATAGAGAGGTCAACCAGATAAATAAAGCTGGAGGTTTGTAGAATTGCACCAAGGGATTGCTGAAATTAAGAAGAAGGCTGATGGAATACCTGGCTAGTCTTTTATTGCTTTGCTGAAGCTTGCAATTAGCTCAGTTGTCGGCTTGTTCTGGAACAGAATGTCATGGATAATTTCTGCTATCGGGGCTTCCAGGCTGAGTTTCTTGGTTAGCTGATGAACCGCTAAAGTGGTGGTCACCCCTTCAGCAACTTGTGGCATGGAGGTGGATATCTCAGCCAGGGAATGTCCCTGAGCTAAGTGATAACCTACATAATGATTGCGACTTAAAGTGCTAGCGCAGGTAGCTATTAAATCACCCAAACCAGCTAGCCCATAGAAAGTGTCCTTCTTAGCGCCCAAGGCCAATCCCAGGGAAACAACCTCATTCCAGCTCAAAGCAACAAAAGCAGCCTTGGCATTATCGCCTAGTCCTAATCCATCAATCATTCCAGCGCCCAGAGCAATAATGTTTTTCAATGCTCCGCTTAGCTCTACACCAGCAACGTCATCAGTGGTGAATATGAGGAATCGGGGTGACCGGAGCAAATCCTTCGCCTTTTTGGCAGTGATGATGTCTTGAGCAGCAAGTACTGAGGCGGCCGGCAGTCCCTGAGCAATTTCCTTTGCCAGGTTGGGGCCGGAGAGAACACAGATCTGCTTTTTCAGGGGAGGAACTTCTTCTTCGATTATCTGGGACATTCTTTTGCCGCTATCTACCTCCAATCCTTTGGCGGCGCTCATTAATAGCGTTCTGTTGTTCAGATGATGTTTAATCTGGGTGATGTTTTCCCTGAATTTCTGGGAAGGAACTGCCAGTATTACCAGCTCAGTTCCATCGGTGGCTTCTGCAATGTCACTCGTGGAGGCATAACTATGTTTCTCGTGGTTTAACTGCTCAGCTTCGCCTTCACTTCTTGCCCACAGCGTTACTGTTACGCCGTTATTGCTTAACAAAGTTCCTAGAGTATTGCCCCAGGTGGTATTACCTATGATGGTGGCTTTAGCCATAATTTGGCTAGCTTGTTTGCTGGCCTTTTTCACCCAGCCGGGGCTCTATACCCTGCTGTAGCCGTCTTATGTTCCCACGATGCTGATAGATAATCAGGGCTGTAGCTGCCAGGCTGTAAGCGAGGTAAATAGGGGCGAGATTATAGGCAATGGTCATGGGTACCAATAGACACCATGTAGCAATAAGTGCGATTATTGAGGCTAATGACATATAGCGGCTGTTCAATGCGGTCACAGCTAGAACCTCGCCACCAAATATAGCTGCAGGGGGGAAGATGGGCAATAATGTTCCGAAGAAGGCGGCTACTCCCCTACCTCCTTTAAACTTCGAGAATATGGGCCAGTTATGTCCTGCCAGCACTGCAAGCCCGGCTAAAACTTGGGCTGCCTGCCAATAGTAGAGGTTTACTCCACCGATACTCAGCACGCCTGGGTCAACGATTACTGCAGCTAGAAGGACCGCTCCAGAAGCTTTGCCGATATCAAGGACTATGGTTAAAATGCCCGCTTTTGTTCCTACGGCACGCATCACGTTAGCACCACCAGTCTTGCCACTGCCGTATTTTGTGACATCAATGCCCTTAGATACCTTGCCAATTATCAACCCGAAGGGGATGGAGCCAAGCAAATAAGCGATGATTATTACAGCAACAAACTCAGCGATTATCACTTTGCCACCTTTATCTTTCTACTGCTTTTGTGACTAAATTTGGTGAAATTTAGCTGTAATGGCACGCCACGGAAGCCAAACTTCGAACGGAGCTTCTTTTCTAAATACCTCTGGTATGGGGGGTGAATCAACTTGGGGTCGTTGACCTGCAAAACAAAGTTTGCTGGTTTCGTTTCATCTTGATAAGCACGCATAATCTGCAGCCGTTTTGTACCTACTCGTGGAGGTAACTGGGTATCCACTGCTTCTTCGATGGCTTTGTTGACTGCTGAGTCTGATAAACGCTTCTGCCTTTCCTGCCATACTTGACAGGCTAGAGGCAAAACGTGCTCTACTCCCTTTCCTGATTTAGCTGAGAGGTAAAGCATAGGTATATAATACATAAATTTGATCCTTTTTTCTAGGAATTGTTTGAATTCCTTCTTCTGTGTGCGTGGAATGATATCCCATTTATTGACTAAAAACACTATTCCTTTGCCTGCTTCCAGGATATAGTTAGCAATATGTAAATCCTGAGCAGTAATGAATTCAGCGGCGTCGAGCAGCAGCAGAGCCACATCGCATCGGTTAATTGCTTGAATGGCACGAATCAAGCTGTAGTAATCAATTCCAGCATCTACACGGCTTCTTCGTTTGATCCCCGCAGTATCGATAAGCAAGATGTTCCTGTTATTCCAATTAACCATGGTGTCGATAGCATCACGAGTCGTCCCTGGTGCTTCATGAACGATAGCTCTTTCGTCGCCAATCAAGGCATTTAACAAAGTTGATTTGCCTGTATTAGGGCGTCCCACGATGGCTAATTTCACATCTTCTGTCTGTGTAATGGAAACACTTACTGAAGGGACAAGGGCCAACACGGTGTTCATTAACTTATCTATCCCGAGATTATGATAGGCGCTGATAGCTAATGGTGTGCCCATACCCAGGCGGTAAAAATCGACCACCTTGTTTGTTTGCTGTTCTGAGTCAATCTTATTTACTGCCAGCACTTTCGGTTTGTTAAGTGTGCGTAGTATATCAGCTAGTTCTTCATCAGCAGCAATGACGCCGTCTTTAGCGTCTACCATGAAGATGATGACATCTGCCTGAGTGATAGCTGCTTCAACTTGTTGCTTGACTTTTTGTTGCAGTAAAGAGGGAGGCTCTAATTGCCATCCACCGCTATCAACTACAGTCAGTTCCTGCCCCTGCCAGGTGGTGGAAGTAAATATTCGGTCTCTGGTAGTTCCAGGGGAAGCACTGGTGACGACAAGGCGTCTCCCTGCCAGCCGGTTAAGTAAGGTTGACTTGCCTACGTTAGGTCGTCCCACAATTGCGACAACTGGCTCTGCCATTTACCTGTTACCCGTTGATTCAGTCTGTAAAAGGCTCTTGGCTAACAGTGCTTTTTGCAGGTGAAGCCTGTTTTCTGCCTGGTCAAAGACCACTGACCTTGGGTCATCCAATAATCCTGGGGAAATCTCTTCGCCATGGTGAGCTGGCAGGGGGTGCATGAATAGAACATCCTGCTTGGCGAAGGATAACAGTGTCTCATCCACCTTATAATCGTGAAATGCTAAACGACGTCTATCTGCTTCCGCGTCCTGTCCCATGCTGGTCCATACATCGGTGTACACTATATCAGCGTTTGTGACAGCCTCTTCAGGGCTGCTGAACAGCTTGATCTCGCTCCTGGACGAAGAGGCAAATTTCCTGCCCTGTCCTAATATTTCCTGGTTGATTTCATAGCCTGAAGGCGAAGCGATATGAAAACTCATGCCGGTGAGCGAGGTGGCAAGGAGGAGACTGTTAGCTACATTATTGCCGTCACCGACGAATGCCATAGTTAAACCAGCGAGTCTCCCTTTCTTTTCATAAATGGTGAGGAGATCGGAGAGTGCCTGGCAGGGATGTTCCAGGTCAGAGAGCGCGTTGATTACTGGCACCTGTGAATATGTGGCCAGGGAAATCAATGTCTCATGGGAGAAGGTGCGAGCGGCAACACAATCAACGTAGCGGCTCAACACCTTAGCGACATCGGAGACTGATTCGCGATTGCCTAACCCTACTTCTTGGGGAGATAGATAGATAGCGTAGCCGCCTAGCTGATGCATGGCTATCTCAAAGCTTACTCTGGTGCGCAGGGAAGGCTTCTCAAACACGAGAGCTAAGATTCTTCCCGATAGTAGAGATGGTGAATCTCCCTTTTTGAAAATCATAGCTTGCTCTATGACTTGTTCAATCTCTTGGGGGCTTAAGTCAGATACTGAAAGGAAATCCTTTTTCATCATCGGCCTCAAATTGGAGTTTAGTATATCACGCTTGCCAGGTGTTATAATGGATGAAGTGAACGCCAAAAGCAAGGAGTTCGCTCAGGGAAGCAAGCCTTTACTGTTACTTTTTGATGGCAATTCCATAGTGCATCGTGCTTTTCACGCCTTGCCTCCGTTAACCGTATCCAAAACAGGCGAGATGGTAAATGCTGTTTATGGCTTTGTCAACACATTGCTCAAAGTAGCTGGTGAATTCAAGCCCGCCTATTGGGCTTGTGCTTTTGACCGTCCTACCCCTACATTCAGGCATAAGAAATTTGAGGAATACAAGGCACAGCGGCCTCACATACCGGAAGAACTCAAAGGGCAAATAAAATTGGTTCATCGGGTTGTGGAATCACTCCACATCCCCGCGTTTGAAATCGATGGCTTTGAAGCAGACGATATTTTAGGAACTCTGGCAAGGAAAGCAAACGAGCAGGGAATCGAGGTTGTGATTGTTACCGGTGATAACGACATGCTTCAGGTGATATCGCCTGGGGTGAAGGCACTTGTTCCCAGGCGAGCTTTCGCCGATACAATCCTTTATGATGAACAGGCAGTTCAGGGCAGGTATGAAGTAAAGCCGGTCCAGATTCCTGATTTCAAAGCGCTGGTTGGCGACCCTTCCGATAACATTCCCGGCGTACCGGGAGTGGGAGAGAAAACCGCCGCTAAACTGCTACAGCAATTTGGCAATCTGGAGGGAATACAAACTCATATCGGGGAGGTGATGCCCGAGAAATTGCGCACAGTATTGAGTGAGCATCTTCCTCGGGCTTTCAAGAACAAGGAATTGACCACTATAGTCAAGGATGTTCCTGTTGACTTCGCTCGAGAAAGCTGTCATGTGAGTACTTATGACCGAAACGAGGTCGTGGATCTTTTTCGTGAACTCGAGTTCACCAAGTTGGTTCCCAGGCTTCCGCAACACATAGGTGAGAAGGGTGTCGTTGCTGGGGGCGAAGTCTCGATTACAGCCCATTATCAGGTGGTACATACTGAGGCGTCCTTTAATCAGCTTGTCAACCAGCTAAAGAAAGCAGCGGATTTCGCTATCCGTGTTGAAGCTGCAGGCAGGCAAGCTATGACGGCAAAGTTGGTAGGAATAACGATATCGGTAGCTTCTGGAGAAACATTTTACATACCCGTAGGACACTCTGGTTTAACTGAGCCAGTGCAGCTTTCATTGGCTCAAGTCCTCGCTGGGCTAAAACCGATTGTTGAAAATCACCGAATAGGGAAAATCAGTTACGATGGTAAGCGTGATATGATGGTGTTAGCCAATCACGGGGTAAAGTTAGAAAATCTAAATTTCGACGTTATGATTGCTGCGCATCTCGTTGGTGAGAAAAATCTTGAACTCAAAGCACTTGCCTTTAACAGACTTGGTGTGGAAGCAATGTCTACTGAAGAGCTAGTTGGGACAGGTAAGAACCAGACTTCGCTGGCCACGTTGGGAGTAGAACAAGTAGCTGAATATAGTTGTGTAGGTATTGAGACTGTAAGGAAATTAAGGGATAACCTGGAGGAGGAACTGAAGCGGCTGGAATTATGGACGCTTTTTAATGAGCTGGAGATGTCTCTGGTTCCAGTGTTGGTAGTTATGGAGAGGAATGGCATTGCTTTAGACGCTGACTTACTTGGTAAGCTTTCAGCGCAATTGGGTGAGCAAATAACAAACAGAGAGGCGGAAATCTATGATTGCGTGGGGCACAGATTCAATATAAATTCGCCTCAGCAGCTAGCCAGAGTGCTTTTTGAGGAACTCAGGTTAACTCCACCTCGTAAAACAAAGACAGGATACTCTACTCAAGCATCGACTCTGGAAGCATTAAGGGGACTCCATCCCATAATTGCCCTTGTGCTGGAATATCGCCAGCTTAGCAAACTTAAGTCGACTTATGCCGATGCCTTGCCAGCGTTGATTAACGTTGAGACAGGTAGAGTGCATACCAGTTTTAATCAAACCGGCACTGCTACAGGACGGCTCTCCTCTAGTGAACCAAATTTGCAAAATATCCCGGTAAGAGAGGAAACGGGGAGGATGATAAGGAGAGCCATTGTTGTCCCACCGGGAGCGTATTTATTAAGTGGTGATTATTCCCAGATTGACCTCAGGGTGCTGGCGCATCTTTCTAATGATCCAGGGCTTGTCTCTGCCTTTGTTAATGATGAAGATATCCATGCTGCAACCGCATGTAAACTCTTCGGTGTTTCCGGGGATGAGGTGAATCCAGAAATGCGGAGGATGGCTAAGACAGTCAATTTCGGCGTTATTTATGGCATGAGTGATTATGGACTGGAACAGGCAACTGAACTCAGCAGAGAAGAAGCAGCCCAATTTATCTCGTCGTACTTTGAACGGTATCCTGGAGTAAGGAGGTATCTAGAGACTACCAAAGAGCAAGCCAGGGAGCTGGGCTATGTGCAAACATTGCTGGGAAGAAGGAGGTTCATACCAGAGATTAATTCCCCGAATCGGCAGGTGAGGGAGGCTGCAGAAAGAATGGCTGTAAATGCTCCAGTGCAGGGGACTTCTGCAGACATCATTAAGATTGCCATGGTTAATGTACAACATGAGATGGAGAAGCGAAATCTAAGAAGCAAAATGTTGCTGCAAGTCCACGATGAATTACTGTTTGAAGTGCCTGAAAGTGAAGTGAGTGCAGTGAAGGAGATGGTGAAGGAAGTGATGTCCCAGGCAGTGAATCTTTGTGTGCCGCTGAAGGTCGACATGAAATTAGGCAAAAACTGGGCTGAAATGGCATAATAAGATGGAATGGTAACATCGAGTTGGACTCATAAAAGGGTGGTAGGATAGCTTTGTTGAAGAAAATCCTTCGTGATGTCGGCATAACCATCCTGATAGCAATTGTTATCTTTGCCTTTCTTCGAGTTAGCTTTCAAGGCTATATGGTACGTGGATCATGCATGTTGCCGGGTATTGAAAACCGTGACTGGGTGATGGTTAGCAAAGCTGCTTATTTTTGTTCCGACCCTCAACATGGTGATATCATCGTCCTGGACCCCCCGATATCGACCAATCATCCATTTATCAAGCGGGTTATTGCTGTCCCTGGTGACACCTTAGAGGTTAAGGATGGCAAAGTCTACCTGAATGATATCGCTTTAACGGAACCTTATGTATCGGAGCCACCTCGTTACACTCTGCCAGCCCGGGAAATCCCTGAAGGTGAATATTTCGTGCTTGGCGATAACCGTAACAGTGCTGATGATTCACATATTTGGGGAACAGTTCCTGGAGAGAACATCATTGGTAATGCCTGGTTTATCTATTGGCCACTGGAGCATTGGAGGGGGGCGGGAAATTACAATTATCCTGAGTTAACCAGCGAGCAGGAAAACATAACGACGGTTTCGCAGACATTCGGGGTCGAATTTGAATAGCGAAGCAATGGATATATTGGAAAGTGTCGGAGCGATGAAGGAAGGTCATTTTCTGCTCTCCTCTGGATTGCATTCGCCGGTGTACTGGGAGAAGTTTCGTCTTTTACAATATCCAGTTCATGCTGAGAAACTTTGCCGTCTTATTGTTCAGCATTTTAAGGGCCAGTCGGTGGATGTGGTTGCCGGTCCAACCACCGGGGGTATTATCCTCGCTTTTGAGGTAGGCCGGCAGCTGGGAGTAAGAAGCATCTTTGCTGAGGAAGAGGGAGAGGCGAGAGTCCTCCGCCGGGATTTTGAGTTCAAGGCTGGTGAACGTGTCCTCATAGTCGATGATGTCTTGACTACGGGTGGCTCGATTAAAGGGACAATTGACGCGGTAAATAAACTTGGCGGTGTTGTCATCGGCATAGGAGTCCTTGTCGACCGCAGCACCGAGGAAATAGATTTCAATGTTCCCCTGTTTAGTTGTCTTCATGCCCCCACAGTAGTTTATCCTGCTGAAGCATGTCCTCTTTGTGCTGCTGGTCTTCCTTTGGTCAGGCCCGGCGGCCGGCTAGCTTGACCTTGAATTTTGGGCTTTGCTAGAATTGAATTTAAGGGGATATAGCTCAGTTGGGAGAGCGCTGCGTTCGCATCGCAGAGGTGGGGGGTTCGAATCCCCCTATCTCCACCAATCGTAACAGCTCCCGAACCATTCGCCCTAGCTATGATGGCGAAAGGGGCATCTCCATGTCCTTCCAGACTAACATTATAACTGGACTCCTTCTTGGGGGGCACGTCATTGGCAGAAATCTCAGTTGGCATACTTCCACTGTGCGTCAGTACTGACACTGCTGCTATCCGATAAATATCTCAACCTTGGCAGGGCCGGCAAGTCGGTTAAGATCACTGGTGAAGGCCGTCCAGTCGAAACGCGCTTGGCGACGGTATTGGTAGTGGAGACTAATGCGGTCCTCCAGAGCAGACATAGTCTCTAATCTGAGGCCACGCAGCCGCTCTTCGAGAAACCGTGACAGCTTTGCCTCCAAATCTGGAAAGGAGGGTTGGTCTACCGAAATCATAAGGTGACTCCGACCAAATAATGTAAACCGGTTTCGAGTTAACCACTGGATAACTAAGGCAACGAATACACCGGCCAATAGTAGGCCCGTTACCAGGAAGGTATTGGTTGCCGCCCCAATCGAACAAGCTGCTAGTAAAAGCACAAACCCAATCTCTGCCGGGTCTTTGACGGGTGTCCTGAAACGGACAAAGGCCAGTGCTCCCAGCAGTCCCAGGCCAAGCGGGATGGAAGCCTGTACACCCAGGAATAGCGCTGTGATGGCTGGTCCCCCGATGATAAAGGTGCGCTGTACCCCAGCGCCGATGTATCTCGACCCGTAAAACAACTGGTACAGCAGGTAAACGACTATGGAAGCTACAAATGAAAAGCCGATAGCAACAACAGCTTGCCAAAGCCCTATCGGGGATTGTAAACCTTGGATATATTCTATTAGTCCTTCTGGCAAAGTCTGTCCTCCTTTCTATCTAATCTACCTAAGGTAGAACCATTCTTCCTGACGGCCATAATCGACCCCCAATGCCTGGTTGTGACAGGTGTGATTCAATACAATAACCGTACTTCGAGAATCTGCTCCAGTCTGTATCTAGCAGTCTCATGCGTCTAATCGTTAGTGGTAGTTCCGGGGTTGGGCCTTTGACCTCAATGACTCCTCCTTGTAGCCGCAGTTCCCTCTCTCCATAGCCCAGTTCTGGGGTTACCACTGAGGAGCGAATGTTGTAGTCAAATGATACCCGCATCCCGGTCAGCATTTCATTAAACCTGTAGCGCCAGTATGATATCACGATGATTGGTTGTAGTGGTAGCTCCGGATGATGACCAAACCTGGCTAATGTATCAATGAGCGTCGTTTTGCTAACAATCCCGCCACCCAGACGACCCAGCTCAAGATGCTCTGCTGATGCCAGCAACCTCTGGCGCTGTTTGCTGCTGGCAAAGCCCTCTCTGGATTTCAGCTCCAGGAATATGGGAACCATTCCTTGATGATTCCCAGCCTCGCCGTACCAGCGAATGCGCACTTTGTCCTTCCTGAAGTCACCAGATGCTGATCTCAGGTACTGGTCGAGGTCAGAGGTATCGAAATATAGACTGTTGACCTGCCCTTCAGGGTATTCGCTATCTGGGCGGCAGACCTGCCGCAGCAGAATATAGGCAAAGCCGATATTCTTGGGTAATACAAAGAACTTACGCTCAAACCTTTGAGTGGGTTGAACGTCTGCAGGAACCGTCTCGTCTATTCGTGCCTTAGCTACTTCTATTTCTGCTTACCTCCTGGCGTCGTAACTTATCCGCGCTGTTCCGAACGCCTGTTAGTCGAGTTGTAAGGTATGTGCTATCTCTGCAAAGAGGGCTCTGTCGTATGGCGCATACTGGTCAACGTTCCAAAGGGTGACGACAATCCATTTATCATCCTTTATCACTCCGATGGAGTAGCAATGCAGTGGGAAGCCCGTAATTGTGGCGTGACATTCCGCTGCGGCGGCTGGAGTCCCGTCGGCCAGCGCCGTGTCGCCCACAGCGAGAATCTCGACGGGTGCCTCAACGAGGGTGTTAGTGAGAATTTCAGCCAGGCTGAGCCCCCAGGCGGTATCCCAAACTGCAACAAACATCCCGGTGACCTGGATGGGCGCCATGGCTTCGTAAAGCACCATCGCCGTAGTATCGATCCAATCACTGGGATGCTTGAAAGAAAAACCGTATTCCTCATTCTTAATCTCTTTAGCTTCAAACGAGAGCTCCTCAGGATATTCATATGCCGGTAGTTCCGTTCCGGGTAGTTCCTCTACAGCCGGTTGCTGTTGGGGAGGCAACTCATAGTCCTCTTCATTTAATCCAAGCTGCTCTATTATGGATTTTGTTCTCTTGAAAAAATACTCTCTGGTACGTTCATCGTTAATCATTTCTTCGCCTTCATCCATGTCGTTGTCAAGATAAGGCGAATACAGCTCATACAGCATGTTGAACTTCTTCTCGTATTCACTATAGACAAACAGCTTGTTCGCCGGAGTGATGAATTCCTTCAGGTAATGTTCATAGCTAGCTCTATATTCATCTATCTCAAATATTTTCTCAGCAAGAGGAGAATGATAAACACAATATTCATCTAACCAGGATTCAGGTATTTGGAGGCCCGACAACTGCAAAAACAACTGCAAAAACTCTCTGCAATGATTTCCCCATTCATAGATTCCAACGGATGAGGTATCAAATAGCATAAATCCGCCGCCAAGGGCCATGTCATAATCGTTAGGCATAAATTCAATTTTGCCACCATCATTAAAATACAGATAATAATTATTACCCATTGCCCAGTAATCGTCCCATTTCCCGATAAGCATATTCATTGCCTGGTACCTTAGAAAACGGTCCACCTCAAAATTAGCGTCCAGATAATCTTTTAACTCAGCACCACTTAATGTATTGATATTATCTATGAATTCCAATAGCTCAGTATGGTCTGCCGCATCTTCATTTGTTTTCAAATCATAAGTAGGTCTGTAATGTGTTTTCCAATCTTTTACCCCAATAGCTCTTTCTTCCGGGAAAATTGGGTTATTGGTGAATTTTTCATCTATAGGTTCCAAAGTTGCCGGCCCGGAATCACCCCATAGACACTTATACAAATTTCCGTTATCGTTTGCGTTGCCATATCTTTTTGCCAAATATGATTTGTCAATCGTCTCTATCATTGTATAGATACCAAAATAATGTTTTTCACCATCAATAGTTATTGTCAGTCTGGTCGAACCTGTTCTGGAAGTATATGCTCCGGCCCTATTCATAAGGTCATAACAGTATAATTCCCTTATCTGTGAGTCATCCCAGAAAATGTCCTGTAAATTCAACCTCAACTCCAACGTCCTTAACCTGGCAAATCTCCTGTCCTTTCTTGCTTCATACTCCTCTGTTCCTTCCTTTTGGTCAAACACCTCGTTGAATCTTATTCTAAAATGTGCTCTGTGAAAGAAACCCAGTTCATCTTCAGGAATAGGCCGTGTGTAATGACCCTTTGTCCTGAATCCTACCTCCTCAATTATGGCATCACCGGCAGGCCCTTTATAAATAAATGTGGCTTCTCGGTAGTTACCGGTTAACCCCTGACCGAAGAGATCTGTACTGGCGTAATCCTTCATATCCTGAATAAGACCATCCCATTCTTCCTGTGTCATAACAATCTCTATTTCATGTAAAGTCCCGTGAGTAAATAGCAGTTCATACCCACGTGGACTGTATTCAATCGTACTATCATGGCTTGTAGTCGGCTGACTGCTGTCGCCACAACCTCCGCCACCAACCAGTATCGCTGCTAACAGCAGAATAGCGAATATGTTTTTCATAGCCATTATTGTAGCCTTTTGTTGCTACGATTTACCTTCGATGAAAGCTGTGGGGCCAGGTAATCAAGCTGAAAGCCGGTTCAAAGGTTCTGTCTATTGTAACACCGGCTCCACCAGGCCAGCAAGTCAAGGCACTGGTTCATATGATTGGTGACACTTCCTTCTTCGTCATTGCGAGCCTTTTTTTACCTGTCATTGCGAGCCGAAGGCGTGGCAATCTCGGAAAAGTCTCCTCTCCCCTGATGGGAGAGGATTAAGGTGATGGTGAAATTCCCCCTCCCTCTAACTCCCTCCCGCCAGGGGAGGGAGAATCTGGGGGATTGCGGAGCCTGTTCCGAGTAAAACGAGGAATCTCACTCCTCGCAATGACACAACGAATTCCCTATCCTTGTTCAATAAGCTCTTTTACGGGCCTGACACTGGTTTGTGGGGGGAAGTATTTGAGCGCTGCATGATGTTTTGGGTCTGCACCTACCACGTTCATGGTGCTGAGGCTTTGAAGGAGTTTTGGCTGCCGATGTTGAAGAATCTTCGTGCATTCTGGCTTGTTATCTCATCGACCTCAGTTGGGGGCAACCCTTGAAGCTCAGCTAACTTATCAATAACCAGGCTAACATTCTGCGGAGCGTTCCTCTTTCTGTGGGGCCCAAGATAGGGCGAATCAGTTTCAGTCACTATTCGCTGCAGCGGCACTTTGCTTACCACATTCTGTATGTTCTCGCTTCGTAAGATGTTTGTCGCGATGGAGACGTAATAGTTGTTCCTGGTGATTTCCTCAGCTTGTCTCGTCGTGCCGTTAAAGCAGTGAAACACAACTTCCCTCATTTTGTTTTTCATCACCATATCCAGTCCCTCATCAATGGCGTTCCGCAAGTGCAGCACGACAGGCAAGTCCAGTTCCCTCGCGAGTTTCAGGAAATCAATAAAGACCTTCTTCATTTTCCCGATTCTTATGCTATCGCTAATCCAATGATAATCAAGCCCTATCTCACCAATGCCAACGAGCTTTGACCTGTTGCGCCTTATCAAGTTCAAGTACGCTTCAAGCTCCTCATCTGTCAGCTCAGCAGCATATACGGGATGGAGGCCTAGAGTGGCATGGACGAATGATGGATACTTCTCACACAACCTGAGTACCTTCTCAGCCTCATTTGGATGTATCGCACTTGTGATGACAGCTTCCAGTCGCCGGCTTGCTTGCTGAATGACTGCGTCCCTGTCATGTTTAAATCGCGCAGATGTCAGGTGACAGTGAATATCAATCACTTCTATTAACCGCTAATAGCAGTATCGCCGTTCGCCTAATTTTGGATGAGATTGTCACTTCGCGCAAGAGGATTAAGCCCCGGGAGCCTTCCAATTTCTACCATGCCAGCCTCTTACTGACTGCATTGTAAAGAGTAGGTTACTCACCTAATGCCTTGAGGATAACACGTTTTCTACGCTGACCGTCGAACTCTGCATAGTAGATTTGCTGCCACGGCCCGAGGTCTAACTTTCCCTCGGTTATGGGCACGATAACCTCGTGGTGGATGAGCAGGCTCTTCAAGTGAGCATCTCCATTGGTTTCGCCTGTCAGGTGATGCCTGTAGTCTCGTTTGTAAGGTGCCAGTTTCTCCAGCCACTCCTCTATGTCTGCGATCAATCCAGACTCAGCATCATTGACATATACTCCAGCCGTAATATGCATCGCCGATACCAGGGTGAAGCCCTCTTTAATGCCGCTGCGACCTACCAGGTCCTTTACCTTGTCTGTGATGTTGATGAATTCCCGGTGCTCCTCTGTGTTGACCCACAGGTATTCCGTTAGTGATTTCATCCTGTTCCTCCTGCTAAGCTACTGAGCTTTGTCTCTGTAACAATGTTAGCTTACTTGACCCTGGGCAACAACCCACAAAACAACTGTTACTGTGGCAACCAGCAAGATGGCTTGTTGTTAGATAACTGAGATAAAATAAGGAAAATGTTACCCGTCTACTGAGGTTAGCACAAATGTATAAGCCAGTTAAAACAGAGGCTATGGCCCTACGGCGACACAACCCAGACGTAGTGCTTAATGCAATTTCAAAAGCTAGTGCTTGGCGCAGGAGAGATAGCGAAGGCTTTGGCAAAGCCCTCGCAAAGGAAGACCTTGATTATCGGGCTGCCTTGCGAGATTTTCAACTAGCGTTTGTTGCGAAGCTAGTTCTATATTTCTATGATAAGCCCAGATTGTCCCAAAGACAATTTGACTGGAACGACTTACTTGAAGCTTGCAGAGCATTGACTAAACACCAAGACCCTAGTTCATATCCAATAAGCTCGTCTGAAGACGCGACCAGATTTATGATTCGTGTTGCTTATCAGCAATTCCCTGATTTTTATGGTGATACTGATACCCTTGCCAGAACCCGTTTACTGTTCAGAAGTTGCGCAAGGGCAGTAGGAAGCAAAATGCCATTTGATATTGACACAGCCTACAAAGAAGCAACAGGTTTAACATTCGACCAAAGTTGGGATGTTACTCTCGCACTGTTTGGATTCGTCTTAACGAAAAACGGAGGCATTCAATCCGGACCTCTCAAAGCAGGTGCCCTGAGGCAGGATATATCTGAATCTGACGTCGCTCGATTTGTTGACATGATATCCCTATCCCCGACGCAGTTCAAAGAGAAAATGAAGTTGCCGCAGTACCAAGTCGATCCTTTTGAGACTTTCAATCCTAATCCCTTGGTAAATTGGCCTATGATTAAACTCAAAAACAGTAAATGGGTAGTCCCGATTCTTCCTTACCTATTTCGCCGGGGGACAGAGCAGGCTTTTTATGATGTGATTGGACATAGAGGACGCGAGTTTGCAAGTTTCTTTGGGTATGTATTCGAAGAATATACCGACCGCATACTCGCAACCCTCGGGGCTGACTATGAGATCATCCATGAAAAGCGATACTTATGCGGCAACCAGCCCCGTAATACTTGCGACAGGATTATCATCGAAGGTAGCAACGCAGTCTTGATAGAATGCAAAACAAAGCGGCTCGGTCTAAAAACCAAGTTCATCGCTGACAAAGAGTTACTGCGTGAGGATTTGACGGATATCGGAAAAGCTGGTGACAAAGGCAATGTAGTATCCGCAATTCGTCAGTTGTATCGAGCCGAACAGGACATACGCACAAATTGTTTAGGATTGGAAGAATTACATCAGAAGATCACAGGGAAGATATATCCCCTAGTATTAGTACTTGACCCATACTACTTAGCTAACACACTCTACATAAAGCAGATAATCGTTGAAGAATTGAAGAAAGGCGATCCCCCCATAAAAGATTATGATTGGCAAATCCTTGATGCTCGCGACCTTGAACCATTGTGTTCGTTGGCACGTCAGGAAGATTTCGTAGGTTTGATTGCAAAGAAATTCTCTTCCCCAGAACTTCAGGAACAAGATATGAAGACCTTTGTAGACAACTTTGTGAAGGACAAGAAGATAAGCAGAGATACACTCATACACCCAGCTCTTAGCGCCGAACTTGATGCTTTCTGGGGAGAACTTGAATCTCGGTACAATATTAAATTTAAAAGTTAGGCTGTAGCTAAAGCGACTCCAAGAAGTGACAATCTGACGGATCGTTCAGCGGGAATGTCTTGGTTTCTTGAGGACTTCAGCCTGGATATGTGGGTTCGGGACTTCTGAGCTCGTTCAGCGCGGTCCTCGGCCCTGTCGCTACGCCCGGATCAGGGCGTTCACTAGAATTTTGGCAAAGGTGGTGGTTTGTATTCCACTATAAGCTCTTTAAACGCCTTATTCTGTAATTTCTCCAGGTATGACCTTAGCTGCTGGCGCTCTTCTTCAGACAACGAAGATATTATCCTGCGGATGGACTTTCTCCCGGTTGAGTTATCGTAAGCTTGCCGTCCCTTCTCCGTTATGCTCACCCGCACCAGGTTCTTTCTGTCTAGATCCTGGGTCTTTTTCACCAGCCCCTTCTTTTCCATCCTGTTCAAAAGCGCGGAAACCGTGTGGGGCTCTCTAAATATCCGCCGGGAAATCTCGGAAGGCGTTGCCTTTTCACCAATGGCCTGGGTGACCACCAAAACCCCGACCTCTATAACTGAGATATCGAATTGATCAAGCTCTTTCTGTCTCGCCCTGAGTAGCGCATCCGTAGTCTGGTGTAGCAGCACCCAGAGGTTGTAATCTTCGTCATTTTCGAGGATGGTCCGGTATTCTTGCTCGCTGTGCTGCAGTGCTTCTTCCGCCTTATCGCGCACTTTTATTTTGCCGCCTTCTTGTGGTTTTGCCTTTCCATGTTTGTTAGTCACGCATCGTGCTCAGCTACCGCTGAAGGTTATTGGCGTTAGC
>Ga0307437_1000198_pt1 | contig 50229 bp, 51 predicted proteins | sample SalMarWE160390MG_FD_202146 | JGI IMG/M metagenome (GOLD analysis project Ga0307437, IMG submission 202146) | Salt marsh sediment microbial communities from the Plum Island Ecosystem LTER, Massachusetts, United States - WE1603-90 | ecosystem: Environmental > Aquatic > Marine > Intertidal zone >...
GTCATCCAGAGAAGGGCCTACGGTCTTCGTGACGAGGACTATCTCCGGCTCAAAATCCTTACGTGTATGCTCAAGGAGATATAAATGTACCCACTCGACTACGCGAAGAGCCAATTTTAAGTCTAAGGAAAGCAGCCGGAGGTGCCCCCTTGGGCAGATGTCGTTCCCGCTTTCCAATATATAAATTAGGGACGACGGGATCCCGAAGCGGGAAAAGTGACACATTTAGATAACTCTATGCCGCCGGAGGTGACCCTTTGGTCAAAGGTGGCTCTGACCAAAGGGTCACCTCCGGTTTAGCCAGATGGGATGTGTCGCCTTGCGACGCAGAAAGATTTGTCAGTAACGAAGAAGTCATGATACATTAGAGGAACGCAGGAGCGACAGATGAAGAGATCATACAAGATCGCCGTGATCCCCGGCGACGGCACCGGGCCGGAGGTGCTCAGGGAGGGGCTCAAGGTCCTGGGGGCCGTTGCCGGAGTCGAGGGATTTAAGACGGAACTCGTGGATTACGATCTGGGGGGCGAGCGCTACCTCAAGACAGGGGAGACCCTGCCGGATCAGACCCTGGGAGAGCTGCGCCAGATGGACGCCATCTACCTCGGTGCCATCGGCCACCCCGAGGTCCGGCCGGGTATCCTGGAAAAGGGGATACTTCTTCGTATTAGATTCGAGCTCGATCTCTACATCAACCTGAGGCCGGTCAAGCTCTACCCCGGGGTCGAGACCCCCCTCAAAGACAAGGGGCCGGAGGAGATCGATTTCGTGATCGTCAGGGAGAACACCGAGGGGCTGTACGCCGGTGCCGGAGGCTTTCTGAAGAGAGGGACCCCTGATGAGGTTGCCATCCAGGAATCGATCAACACCCGCACCGGGGTGGAACGGTGCATCCGATACGCCTTTGAGTTCTGCCGCGAGCGCGCCAAGGGGAAAAAACTCACCCTCTGCGGCAAGACGAATGTCCTCACCTATGCCTTCGACCTGTGGGAACGGGTCTTTCACGAGGTCGCCGGGGAATATCCCGATGTCCAGATCGACTATGCCCATGTGGACGCCATCTGTATGTGGATGGTCAAGAATCCCGAGTGGTTCGACTGTATCGTCACCGACAATCTGTTCGGTGACATCATCACCGACCTCGGGGCCATGATCCAGGGGGGAATGGGCATCGCAGCCGGGGGGAACATCAACCCCGAGGGGACCTCCATGTTCGAGCCCATCGGAGGCTCCGCCCCCAAGTATGCGGGCAAGAACAGCATCAACCCTTTGGCGGCCATCTGTGCGTGCCAGATGATGCTCAATCAACTCGGGGAAACAAAGGCTGCGGGGAGAATCGAGGAGGCCGTCATCCAGGTAGTGCAGGGTCACCTCAAGGGACTTGCGGCCGGTGAAATGGGACACACAACGGCCGAGGTGGGGGACCTGGTAGCCGACCAGTGCGTCAAGGCTTAGGTAACGAGATGCCTAATTCCTTGATCTTCTTGTGCAGGGTGTTTCGATTGATGCCCAAAAAGCGGGCGGCGGTCAACTGAACATAGTTAGACTTCTTCAGGGCGGTGAGGATGAGGGTCCGCTCCACCAGGGAGATGACATCCGCCATGAGGCTCCCCTGGCTCTCGGTTTGTAAGTCCATGCGTTCGATTGCCCGCTCCAATTTGCTCATCAAGATCTCATCCAAGGATGTCTCTGCGCCCCAGCGCATCACCACCAACGCCGGGGAGATAAAGGCGGCAACAGCGTCCACCACGGTGATCCCCTCCTCTGACGAAGGATGGGGATTGTCAACCAACAAAATCCCCAGGGGGATATCACCCCATCGCAGGGGCGCACAGATACAGGCAAACGCGGATCGCTGAGTCCCCCCAACCATTCCCCGCAACAGGGGCTCTGCCGAGGCATCGGAAATCACCATCGTGGACACCCGGCGTAACGCCTCACCGCACTTCCCCTCATCTGCCATGCACGTCTTCCCCTTTGACCTCTGCAAGGCCGGCCCGGAGGCCTCTTTGACTAAGAGCTTCCCTCGTGTCCCATCCAAGAGGCCCAAGAGGCCATTCTTGACCTCGGAGGTCTTGGCCAAAAAGGCCATGGCGTGAGAGAAGAGGGAGCTCACGTCCTTGGCCGAGGCCAGGGTTTGGTTAAACTCATACCATACGGAGAGACGAGACAGAGAAAGACCTTCAGTGCCGCTTTGTGGAGATGACATTACAAGCATCCTTTGTGCATGGAGCAAAAGAGGACTATCTTATACCTCCCTTTCCCTCTTTTTTCAAGGGGAAATTTGTCTTGCTCTCACATTTAATCGATTGTGGCCGCCTTGCGCTGGGCCCTCCCTCATGCTAGGGTGAGATCCTTAAAGGAAAACACCATGGAATTGATTATCCTGGGATCAGGCACTGGGGTCCCCTCGCTGAGAAGGGGTTCGCCGGCCACCCTCCTCAAGGCAGAGAATCAATCCATCCTTTTGGACAGCGGTTCAGGGACCCTGCAGAAGATGCTGCAAGCAGGGGTAACGTATAAGGATGTGGATGCCGTTCTGTACAGCCACATCCACCCCGACCATTGCGCCGATCTGGTCCCCCTGATCTTCGCCTGCAAATACCAGGAGGATCCACGCACAAAGGACCTCCTCATTATCGGTGGAAGCCGAAGGTCGCCCTATGGCCAGGGTTTCCGGGGATATTTTGAGGAATTACGCAGGGTCCACGGCAGCTGGATTGAGCCTGAGACCTTTCGCATCCATATTCGCGAGGTCGTGGCAGACGAGGCGGCCATAGGTGACCTCCAGGTCACAACACTCCCCCTCGAACATGCCCCTGAAAGCGTCGGGTACCGCATTGCATCCCCGCAGGGGCGGACCGTGGTCTATGCGGGCGACACCGACTATTGTCCGAACATCGTGGAGTTGGCCAGAGGGGCGGACCTCCTCCTCTTGGAATGCTCCTTCCCGGAGGGGAGGAAGGTCCAAGGGCATCTCACCCCCTCGCTGTCGGGGCGCATCGCCCAGGAGGCCGGGTGTAAGAGGCTGGTCCTCACCCACTTCTATCCCCCCTGTGACCGATCCGATATCAGAGGGGATTGCCAGAACGTATTTGACGGCGAGGTACTCCTGGCCGAGGATATGATGCGCATAGCGATCTGAGCTATCGCCGGGGGATCGTTCTCAGGATCAAAAGGCCCACGCCAAAAAAGATGATCAAGGAGGAAATGGCGATTCGGTATTTCAAAAGCCCCAGGGGCTCAGCCACTCTCACCAATAGACCCCATTGAAGAGGACCGAGGATGGCGGCGAGCTTCCCGGCAAAGGCATAGAGGCCGAAGAACTCGCCGTACTTCCCCCGTGGAGCAAGACTGATAAGGAGCGGACGGTCGCACGTCCATATGCCGGCCAAGGCAATCCCTATGAGGGGACCGATGAGCCAGAAAGCGGTCTTGGTCGACGCCACGGCCGCCACGACGGTAGCCGCCATGAAGAGGGAGAGAACCAGGACAAGGGCCCTTTTATACCCCCATCGGTCAGCCACCACACCCCACCCGATCCCCCCCCCAATGGCGAAGATGGTGGAGCAGATGAAGAAACCCTGCACCTCACCCTTTCCGCTGAAGCCCGCCACGTTCACGAGATATATCGCCATAAAGACGGTGACAGTGTTGATCCCATCGAGGTACAGAAACCTGGCGAGGAGAAACCGGAGGATCTGGGGGTGATCCTTCACCTTGATCAATGCCTTCCAAATCCCCCCTTCACGCCAACCCCCTTTTCTTTCATCCTCCTTGACCCACACAAAGAGGGGAAGGGAAAAGATAAGAACGAGGAGGGCCGTGGGGAGAAAAGAGGCCGCGTTCCCACCCCCCGCAATAAAGGGGACATCCCAGCCCCAGAGCTTCCCCGAGACGAAGGGGATGACCACGATCACCCCGCAGATGGCCCCCGTATATCCGAGCGCGGCACCTAACCCCGACACCCTGCCCCAGTGCTCTTTATTGGTCACGGCGGGTAACAGGGCGTTGTAAAAGACGAGCCCCCCCTGGTAGGCATAGTTGGCCACGGCAAAGCAGCAAAGGGCGAGAGGGAGCGTCGTCCACGGTCCCAACAACCCCGTGGCGGATGCGCAGACCACGGTGAACAGGAGGAGCAGGGGCTTTCTTGTGCCCCACCGATCGGACAGGGTTCCGAGCAGGGGCATGGTCAAGGCCACAACCACCATGGAAGCGGAGAGGACCAGGCTGTAGTGTATGTCCGTGCCCCCCAACTCCTGAGTCACCCAAAGGGGAAAATAGATGGCGATGACATTGGCGGAAAAGATGGTGGTGGCGAAATCATACAAGCCCCACGAGATAATTCCTCTGCGTTTCATCGCATCATCCCCGACTCTCCTTATAACAAAATCCTCCGTCCCCCTCAACTGCTTTCTCCCCCCGGATATTCCCCGTTGTCGAAGGGTAAGATATGTGGTACTATCGCTGAAACTATTTACTATACTCATCATAAGGAAGACGCGATGTTTGGCATCGGGATGCCGGAATTATTAGTTATCTTGGTCCTTGCCCTCTTATTGATCGGCCCGAAAAAACTCCCCCAGCTTGCCAGATCATTGGGCAAGACCATGGGGGAGCTACGCAAGGCCACCGATGATTTGAAGGAGACCATCTCTGAAGAGATCGAACCCATCAAAGAGGAAATCCCGAACAGGGGGGAGTTGGAAGAGGCCCTGAAGAAAAAGTTCTTGGAAGGGGAGGAAGAGGAAAAGGAATCAGAAGCCGGCAAGGATTCCTCAGACTGAACAGCTCGTGGAGGAGAAACAAACCTTCATAGAACACCTGGAAGAACTCCGCAAGAGATTGATCATATCCCTGATCGCCGTGGGGATAGGCTTCGGCATCTCGTACCTCTTTTCCAAAGAGATCTTTCAGTTCCTGATGATCCCCCTGCAGAAGGCCCTCCCCCCCGGGGCTACGATGATCTACACCAGACTCCCCGAGGCCTTCTTCACCTATCTAAAGGTCGCCCTCCTGGGGGGGATATTCGTGGCCTCCCCCGTGATCCTCTATCAGATATGGCTCTTCGCCGCACCTGCCCTCTACAGCCACGAGAAAAAATACGTCATACCCTTTGTCATCTCTTCTACCCTCCTCTTCGTCGGCGGCGCCGCCTTCGGTTATTTCGTCGTCTTCCATTTCGGCTTCAAGTTCTTCATGGGCTTTGCCACTGATCTCATAAAACCGGCGCCAACACTCAAGGAATACCTCTCCTTCTGCTCCATGCTCCTGCTCACCTTCGGCCTTGTCTTTGAGCTCCCCCTCTTTATCTTCTTCCTCGCAAAGCTCGGGGTGGTCGACGCCCGGATGCTTGCCCGCAACAGGAGATATGTGATCCTGGGGATGTTCGTCGTCGCGGCCATCTTGACCCCGCCCGATGTCGTTACCCAACTCATGATGGCCGGCCCCCTCCTGCTCCTCTACGAGATCAGCATCTGGATTGCCAAGATCTTCGGGAAGAAGAGAGAGTCGGAAAAAACCCTTGAATAACCCCCTTTGAACCACTTTTTATAGCCTTATAGTACACATTACTGTACAAGGTCCCTCCCTTGATACCAATTTCCTTAAAAAAAATGAGATTTTGCTTGACATAGGTCCCTTTTCATATATACTTTTGGTGGGATGAAGTGGGATAAAGTGGAGCAACGAGGGTAATATCGATGTTCAGGGGCATATTTGAACATAACATAGATGAGAAGGGAAGGGTCAGCATCCCCGCCAAGTTCAGGGAAATCTTGAAGCGGGAGTACGGCAGCGACCAGCTGATCATCACCATCATTGACAACTGCCTCGTGGCCTACCCCCTCACGGAATGGCAGGTCTTCGAGGAGAAGATGAAGGATTTCTCCCAATTCAAAAAAAAGGCGAAGTCCTTCCTGCGCTATTTTTATTCCGGGGCCATGGAGTGTGCCATCGACGACCATGGGCGAATCCTGATCCCCTCGCAGTTTCGCGAAAAAACCCATTTAGAGAAGGAGATCGTCTTCGTGGGTGTCATGAAGCGCTTTGAGATATGGAATAAGGGCGTATGGGAGGCAGAATTTGAAACATACGAAGAGACCTTTGATGAGATAAGCGAGAATATAGCCGAGTGGACGGGGCTGTGAGGCACTATCTCCATACCCCTGTCCTGACAGAGGAGGTGATAGCATACCTACAGTGTCCCCGCGGAGGGATGTTCGTCGACGCCACCACCGGTGAAGGAGGACACGCCCAAGAGATCCTCAAGGCCTCACCACAGAATAAGGTTATCGGAATTGATTGGGACCGAGAGATCCTTGAGAGGGCGAAAAAGAGATTAGCCCAATACGCACAACGGGTGACGTTGATTCACGATGACTTTGTCCACCTTCCGCAAATCCTGCGGGATAGAACGATCGAGAGGGTGGACGGGCTCCTCTTCGATCTCGGGGTATCGACATTTCACTTCCAGGAAGCAAAGAGGGGCTTCGGTCTCCACCACAACGGCCCCTTGGATATGAGGATGGACACGAGGAGGAAGGTAACGGCCTACGATATCGTAAACCACGTTCCCCTGGACGAGATAGAAAAGATAGTACGTACCTATGGGGAGGAGAGGTGGGCCAAAAGGATTGCCAAGGCAATAGGGAAAGAACGGCAACGAGAAAACATCAGGAGCACGGGTGAATTAGCGGAGATCGTCTCTCGAGCCATTCCGAGCAAGCATCACCCCCGCAAGATACATCCGGCGACTAAAACCTTTATGGCCCTGAGGATCGCGGTGAACGAAGAGCTAAAAAACCTGGAAGCGATCCTTAACGATGCCCCCCTCCTCCTCACGAGGGGAGGAAGAATGGGCGTCATAACCTTTCATTCCTTGGAGGACAGGATCGTCAAGGAAGGCTTTAAAAGGATGGCAAGCACCTGTGTCTGCCCCCCTACCCTCCCGCAGTGCGTCTGCGGGGGAAGGGAGCAAATTGTGCGCATCATCACCAAACGCCCCCTCACCCCACGTCCCGAGGAGTTGCGGGATAACCCCCGGGCGCGGAGCGCCAAGCTGCGGGTGGCAGAGAGGGTATAGTGAGAAGGAGGAATGGTCATGAGAGCTACTGAATTGATGACGAACATTCCGGGGATTACCGTGGATCACCTGCACAACTGGGAGCGGCAAGGTTACCTCGCCCCCAGTAGAATCAAAGTGGGGAAAAAGCAGATCAGGGACTATAGCGAACAAGAGGTGGTCTTCATCAGAGTCATGTGGTTCTATTATCGGAAAGGGCTGTCTCCGAAAAACGCCTATAGAAATGCCAAAGAAGAAGTATCCCATAGGTCCCCTTCGGCTTCTCCCCTCTTTATTGCACCCCGGGAAGATCAGGAGAGGCAGGAAAGGGAAACCACATCGCTTGAAGCTATTGCGATCTTTGAGTTGGCTATCCCTTTGAGACATTATTTCCAGTTAAAAATGGACGCAAAAGAACGCGGTTGGATAGCAAAAAATTAGACGCGGGGAGTAGCGTGCTGAAACAATAATCCCTCCGGGCATGAAGGGTAACCGAGCATGAGGGGGAGGGCAAGGAAATGAGGAGATAGCAGATGAAAGACTTCGCCGTCTCTGTCCACACCGTTGCCGGAACCAGGACCCTGCAGAGGCAGAGGGTCTCCAAGAGGGTGAAGGTGAAGGCCGCATATCCCTCACTCCTGCTGCCCGGTCTTTTTGTTCTCCTCATCGTGAGCATCCTCTTGTATGTATGGACGAGGGTCCAGGTGGTACAGTACGGATATGAAATCTCCGCGGCCTTACGGGAAAAGGAAGCGGCCCATACCGCCTACAATGAACGGACGTTAGAGCTCGCCACCCTGCGCTCCGCACAGCAGTTGGACAAAAGGGCTCGAAAAACACTGGGGATGAATCCTCCCCGCAAAGATCAACTGGTCATCATCCGATGAAAAAACGCGCTACATTATTCTTTAAGATCCGCGCATACATAGTGATGTGCTTCTTCATCCTCTGCTTCGCCTTGATTGCGGTGCGCGCTTATAAGATGCAGGTCCTCGAGCGGGATAGATGCCTCACGGTCGCCAAAAATCAATACTACTGCAGGAGGATTAGTCTGGCCCCCCATCGTGGGACCATCTATGATGCCAAGGGGAGGGAGTTGGCGGTGAGTATGAGGGTCAATTCCCTCTATGCCCAACCCACAACGATAAAGGACAAAAAGGGCGCTGCTGCCAAACTCGCCCCCATCCTACACAAAGATGCCCGCGATATCTATAGACTCTTGGCGAGCCCTAAAAACTTCGTCTGGCTGCAGAGAAAGATAAACCCCTTTCAGCAAAAAAAGATCGAGCCATTGAATATCCAAGGGGTGGGGTTTTTCCCCGAGAGCAAAAGGTTTTACCCCAACTTCGAGCTGGGAGGGCACATCATCGGTTTTGCAGGGATAGACTCGCAAGGGTTAGAAGGGCTGGAAAAGAGATATGACACGGACCTGAAGACCGCGGATCAATATGTCGTATTAGAGAGGGATGCCCTGGGGAGATGGATATATATACCCGAAAGGAAGAAGGGAATGAAATCCCCTCATAACCTCCATCTCACCCTTGATCTGCGAGTTCAATATATAGCGGAACGGGAGCTCACAAAAGGGGTCAAAGATAGCAAGGCCCGGGGGGGGATGGTGGTGATCATGGAACCTGCCACCGGAAAGATTCTGGCCATGGCAATCCAGCCCTCTTTTAACCCCAACCTCTTTAAAGAGTACAAACCAGCCAGGTGGCGCAATCGCGCCGTCACCGACCCGTTTGAGCCCGGTTCTCTCCTCAAGGCCTTTCTCTTGACCGCCGTTTTAACGGAAGGGATCGCAAAGGAGAACGATATCGTATTCTGTGAAAATGGGGCCTATAAGATAAAGGGGCACACCATTCACGATATGAGCCCCCATGGGTGGTTGACGGTGCGCGACATCATACGGGTCTCAAGCAACATCGGTTCTCATAAAATGGGAAAGGCGTTGGGAGCCGATAAGTTTTACCGCTATCTGGATGCCTTCGGGTTCACCGAAAAGACGGGGGTTGACCTCCTGGGAGAAAATCCAGGAGATATTCGTCCTCCTGCATCCTGGTCCCCCGTCGACCTGGCCATTGTCTCCTTTGGACAGGGGCTATCGGTTACCGCTATGCAGTTGATCACCGCCCTCAGCTGCATCGCCAATGGCGGCAATTTGATAAAGCCCTACTTTGTGGAGCGCATAATCGATGAGAGAGACAGGGTGGTAGCGGAATTCTCCCCTGAGGTGAGGAGAAGGGTCCTTCCTCAGGAGATATGCCAGCGGGGCACCTCCGTATTGAAGGCAGTCGTAAGGAGTGGGACGGGTAGACGGGCCCGCGTCCCTGGGTATGAGGTAGCCGGTAAGACCGCGACCGCCCAAAAGTTTGATCGCGCCACGGGCAGATATTCAGAAGATAAGATCATCGCCTCATTTATGGGGTACCTCCCTGCCGATAATCCGCAGGTAGCCATCCTGGTCGTCGTGGACGAACCCAAGAGGACGCCGTACGGGGGGGTGGTAGCAACGCCCATCTTTAAGAAGATCGCTGAAGAACTCATGCGGTATATGGGGGTTCCCCCTACTGAAGGAGATTTTGGCAAGAAACTCACCGTGGCTCAGATTCCTCACGCTCAAAAAAAGAGGGACAGGAAACGTGAGAAATGCGCCCGGCACCGGATGCCCGACCTGCGAGGTCTCAGTATGAGAAAGGCCCTGGCGCAATTGGAACGGGAAAAGGTGCTGGTCAAGATGGCGGGAAGTGGGATATTGGTGGGCCAACGGCCGAATCCAGGGGTCGCCCTCAAAGAGGGGGGTGAGGTCTTCTTGAAATTCGCCCATCCTCGTTGAAGACAATACCGTGCAGTTAACCACGCTGATCCGTTCACTGGACGTGATAGAATCGAAGGGTGCCATGGATCTGGATATTAGAGATATCTCGTACCACAGCCATCGAATACAGGAGGGGGATCTCTTCGTGGCCATCCGAGGCGAGAAAACGGATGGTCATCACTTCATAGAAGAGACCGTACAGAGGGGGGCGCGAGCAATCATCATGGAACAGATGCCTTCAAAACCCCTCGATGTCACCCTCGTATCGGTGGCGGATACACACAAGGCCCTGGCCCAGGTCTCGGCCGAGTTCTTCTCCCACCCGTCACGCGAGATAACGCTCGTGGGGATCACGGGAACCAACGGGAAGACCACCACCTCCTACCTGATCGAATCAATCCTCAAGGCGGCGGGAAGAGCGGTGGGGGTAATCGGGACCGTCAATTACAGGCTGAGGGGAAAAGAGCGCCCCGCCCCTACCACGACCCCCCAAGCCTACGACCTGCAACAATTACTGCGCGAAATGAGCACCGACGGCGTCAAGGACGTGGTGATGGAGGTCTCCTCCCATGCCCTGGACCAGGAGCGGGTACGGGGGTGTCATTTTGATGTGGGGGTCTTCACCAACATCAGCCCCGAGCACCTCGACTATCATGAGGATATGGATCGGTATTTTGCCGCCAAAAAACGCCTCTTCCAAGAGATTTTGATCGAGGCGGAAAAGGACCCCTGGGCCATCGTCAATGTGGACGATCCCCTCCTGCGTGCATTTCAGAAGGAACTCCCCCCCGTGCGGGCGATGACCTACGGCCTCGATCAAGGAGAGGTGAGGGCATCTCACCGAGAGGTCTCGTTTGAGGGGATACGGGCGGCCCTCTCCACCCCCGCCGGAACCATCGCGATACGCACCCCCCTCGTCGGCGAGTATAACCTCTACAACATCATGGCAGCAACGACGGTAGGGATTGCCTTGGGAATCGCCCCCGAGACCATCAGACAGGGGATAGAGGACCTCGCCGTGGTTCCGGGGAGAATGGAGCGGGTCGGGGAGAAAGGCCCGTGGGTCCTCGTCGACTATGCCCATACCCCTGATGCCCTGGAGAAGACCATCAAGGAGATCAAGAGGCTCGCCACGGGCACGGTCTTCGTCGTCTTCGGCTGTGGGGGTGACAGGGACAAGAGCAAGAGGGCACCGATGGGGAAGATCGGGGCGCAGTTCTCGGACGTGGCCATCATCACCTCCGACAACCCCCGCACCGAGGACCCCTTGAAGATCATCGAGGAAATAGAAAACGGGGCCAAGGAGATTTCCCCCCAACGCTACCACGTCATCCCCGACAGGAGAGAGGCCATTAAAAAGGCCATTGCCCTCGCAGGGGATCAGGATTGTGTGCTCATCACCGGAAAGGGCCATGAAGATTACCAGATCGTGGGAGAGGAGCGATTGCCCTTCGACGATCGCGCGGAGGCGCGCACGGCCTTGGAGGCACGGGGCACAGGGCAATGACCGCGGAGGAGGAACAGCTATCGACCAAAACGGTCTTAGAGGCCACCGGAGGTGTCTTGGTGCAGGGTGATGCACAGACCTCCTTTGCCGGCGTCTCCACCGACTCGCGCTCCATCAGGCCGGGTGAGCTCTTTGTTGCCCTGAGGGGAGAACAATTCGATGGACATCGCTTTTTCTCTGAGGCAATACAGAGAGGGGCAAGGGGGGGCGTGATAGAACAGGAGGTCGAACGGACTGCGGATAAAACCATCACCATAATAAAGGTGGGGAACACCCTCCAGGCCCTGGGGGATGTGGCCCATTGGTGGCGGAAAAGACATCCCATCCCCCTCATGGCCGTTGTCGGGAGCAACGGCAAGACCACCACGAAGGAGATGGTAGCCGGGATCCTCGAACAACAGGGCGCGGTATTGAAGAATCCGGGAAATCTCAACAACCTTATCGGACTCCCCCTTTCGCTCTTGAAGATGAACGCCAAAGACCGCGCGGCGGTCCTCGAGATGGGGATGAACCGTGCAGGGGAGATACTGAGGCTGACCCACATAGCAGAGCCCGACATAGGGATTCTGATCAACATCGGACCTGTCCATTTGGAGGGCCTGGGGTCCATCGAAGGGGTCATGAAGGCCAAGGGAGAGCTCTTACAGGGCATGGGCGCACGAGGAAGGCTCATCTTCAACGCCGACGACCCGCGCGTCGTTGAACTGAGCAAGGGGTTTCAAGGGGAAAAAACCGCCTTCGGCGTCAAGAACCCCGCCGACTGGCAGGCGACGGATATTCGCACGCGGGATGCAGGCGGGGTCTCCTTTCAGCTCAAAGGGAGTGCCGGCACAATCCCCGTCTCTTTGAAGCTCATGGGGCGAGACCAGGTCTATAACGCCCTGGCTGCGGCAGCGGCGGCCTCCCACCTGGGCGTCGGAATGAAGGCAATAAAGGAAGCATTGGAGGCCTTCCAACCCCCGCCCATGAGGATGGAGCCGATGGCACTGGGGAAGGGGATCCGGATCATCAACGACGCCTACAATGCCAATCCCCCATCGATGGAGCTTGCGCTGCGCACCCTCGAGGAGGTAACGGGGGGAAAGAAGATCGCCGTCCTCGGCGATATGTGGGAATTGGGAGAACACGCCGAGCAGGCCCATAGGGAGCTTGGCCGCCAGACACAAGAGAGGGGGGTAGACCTCCTCTTTCTCCTCGGCCAATTCGCCCCCCAGGTGGCCCAGGGGGCGCAGGAGGCGGGAATGGCACCGCAGGCCATCTGCATCGGGAAGGACCACCACGCAGTGAGCCTCCGTCTCGCCCAGGCAGTGAAAAAGGGTGATTGGGTATTGATCAAGGGCTCACGCATCATGAAAATGGAAGAAATTATCAAGGAATTGAGGGACACACTATGATCTATCATCTCCTGTTTCCGCTCTACACCACCCATATCGTCTTTAACGTCCTGAAATACATCTCCTTCAGGAGCATCGCAGCCACCCTCACCGCGCTGCTCATCAGCTTTATCCTGGGTCCATGGCTCATCAGGAAACTCACGGCACTCCAGGTCGGGCAACGGGTGAGGGAAGATGTCCCCTCCAGGCACCGGGCCAAGGAAGGGACGCCGACCATGGGAGGAAGTCTGGTCATCGTCGCCGTTGTCGGATCCACCCTGTTGTGGAGCAACCTGACTAACCCCTATGTATGGCTGGTCCTGCTCATCACCATTTCGTATGCCTTGCTCGGATTTATGGATGACTATAGAAAGATAACGAGGGGGGTGGGGGTAGCCGGTAAGACCAAGCTGATCGTTCAGGGAACCATCGCCTTGGCAGCGGCAATCGTTCTATTCACCGTTCTGGACTTTACCCCCAAACTCACCCTCCCCTTCTTTAAATATCTCCGTCCCGACCTCGGGCTCTTCTTTATCATCCTTATCATCTTTATTCTCGTGGGAACTTCGAACGCCGTAAACCTCACCGATGGGCTGGATGGGTTGGCTATCGGTCCGGTGATGATCACGGCAGGGACCTTCGCCCTCGTCACCTACCTCGTTGGACACAACCAGTTCGCCCACTACCTTCAGATCCCCTATACGAGCGGAAGCGGGGAACTGAGTATCTTCTGTGGGGCCATCGTGGGGGCAGGGTTGGGTTTTCTCTGGTTCAACGCCTATCCGGCCCAAATCTTTATGGGGGATATAGGATCTCTCTCCCTCGGCGGGGCCTTGGGAATGGTGGCCATCATCGCCAAGCAGGAAATCCTCTTGGCCATCGTGGGGGGGATCTTCGTCATCGAGGCCCTCTCCGTAATCATCCAGGTGGCGGTCTACCAAACCAAAAAAAAGCGGGTCTTCAAGATGGCCCCCATCCATCATCACTACGAGTTAAAGGGATGGGCCGAACCGAAGATCATCGTGCGTTTTTGGATCATCACCATCATTCTTTCCTTGATCGCCATCAGCACCTTAAAACTGCGATGACGAGGAAGGCAACAATAGATGACCTGCAAAAAGGTCTCGAGGGAAAACGCGTCGTGGTGGTAGGAATGGCCGCAACAGGTATGGCGACAGCCGAGTTTCTCGCACAGCGCGGTGCAGCAGTCATGGTGAGTGAGATAAAGACTGAAAATGAAGCGGGGATCTCCCCCCAGCGCCTGCGCTCCTTGGGCGTCGAGGTGGAGTGGGGGAAACACTCCCCCGAGAGCTTTCTCAGCGGGGATTTGATCGTCCTCAGCCCGGGGGTGGACCCCGCCATCCCCCCCCTGGAGCAGGCGCGCGAGCAGGAAATCCCCATCGTGAGCGAGGTTGAGCTCGCCTCCTGGTTTCTGAGCCCGCCGTTGATCGCGGTCACGGGGACCAATGGTAAGAGCACCACCACCGCCCTCATCGGTCACATCCTCTCGACCTGGGGAAAGAGGACATTTGTCGGTGGGAATATCGGGACCCCCCTGATTGAGTATCTCCTCCGGACAGAAGAAGCGGATTACATCGTGGCTGAGATCAGCAGCTTCCAGTTGGAGGCCATCGCTTCTTTCAGCCCATGGATTGCCCTCCTCCTCAACCTCGGTGAAGACCACTTCGACCGCCATCCCACCTTCTCCGCGTACGCCGAGGTCAAGGGAAGGATCTTCCTCAATCAAGGGCCGAAGGACTGGGCCGTCATCAACAACGATGATGCGGCTGTTCGATCCCTCTGCACCCAGATCACGTCACAACTCCTCCCTTTTGGGCGAGCGGGGAACGGGGAGAAGGGGGTATGGCTGGAAGCAGAGGATACCATTATCTACCGCAGCGACAAGGGGGAGGAACGGTTCTCCCTGGAGCGGGTAAAGATCAAGGGGATGCACAACTGCGAAAACATCATGGCCGCCATCGGGGCGGCCTCGATATGCGGAGTGCCGCAGGGAGCCATACAGGAAGCATTGGAGTCCTTCGAAGGCCTCGAGCATCGCCTTGAGTGGGTGGGTGCATGGAGGGGGGTGAACGTCTACAACGATTCCAAGGCCACCAATGTGGCCTCGACATTGCGGGCCTTGCTGAGCCTCGACGCGCCGATTATACTCCTGGCCGGCGGGAGGGATAAGGGGGGGGATTGTTCCCTCCTGAAAAAGCCCATTGAAGAGCGGGCCACGGCCCTCATCCTGATGGGCGAGGCGAAAGAGAAGATGCACGCGGCCTTGCAAGGCCCCATTCCCTGCCATCTGGTGGAAGGGATGGAGGAGGGGGTAAGACTGGCCTGGAAATTGGCCCGGGCGGGAGACGTGATCCTCCTCTCACCGGCGTGCTCCAGCTTCGATATGTTCGACGACTATCGGGAGCGGGGACGGACCTTTAAGGAGATCGTCCGCAAGCTCGCCGAGGAGGAACGATGATAAAGGGATATGACCGCATCCTCATCTACACCGTCCTGGCCTTATTGGTCATCGGGTGGATCATGGTCTACAGCTCCAGTGCCGTGATGGCCGAGATCACCTACCACGACAGCTTCAAGTTTATAAAAAAGCAGCTCCTCTTCTCCCTCATCGGCCTCATCGCCCTGGTGGGGGCCATGAAGATCAATTATCGCCGATTGAGCGCCTTGACCTACCCCATCCTTATACTGAGCCTTCTTTTATTGGTCCTGGTCTTGATCCCCGGACTCGGCCTGAGTCACCGGGTGGGAGTGGCAAAGAGGTGGCTGATGACGCCCTGGTTCACCTTTCAACCATCTGAGTTGGGAAAGTTGGCCTTGATAATCTTCGTCGCCTATTCCTTGGCCAAAAAGGGTGATCGGATTAAAGAATTTCTCTTGGGATTTCTCCCCATTATCGCGATATCCGGCATCATGATCCTCCTGGTGATCTTCGAGCCGGACATGGGTACCGCCATCTTTATGGGACTGTTGACCATGGTCCTCCTCTTCATAGGGGGAACGAGGTTCTCGTATCTCCTCACCGTTCCGTTGATCGCCGTTCCGGGCCTGTACTTCTTTATCAAACACTCTCACTACGGGTATCTTAGGATCAAGGCCTATCTTCACCCCTGGGAGGATGTACAGGGTATTGGATTTCAGATCATCCAGTCCTTCGTGGCCTTGAGTTCCGGGGGGCTCTGGGGGGTCGGCCTCGGGGATGGCCGGCAGAAGCTCTTCTTTCTCCCCGCTGCCCATACCGATTTTATCCTCTCCATCCTGGGTGAGGAGGTGGGATTTATCGGGATCATGGTGGTTATCCTCCTCTTCGCCCTGCTGATCTGGCGGGGGGTGCGTATCGCCTTGCGAACTGAAGACACCTTCGGCGCCCATCTGGCCATGGGGATCACCGCCATGATCGCCCTTCAGGTGATCATCAATATGGGAGTGGTGCTGGGGCTCTTGCCCACCAAGGGACTCACCCTCCCCTTTATAAGCTACGGCGGGACCTCCGTGGTGATGAACCTTGCGGCAATGGGGATATTGTTGAACATCTCTACCCTCGGAGGAAAGCGATGAAGGGAACAGTCGTCATCGCCGGAGGGGGAACCGGGGGACACCTCTTCCCCGGTATAGCCCTGGCCGAGGAGTTTATCCGAAGGAAAGAGGGGTGGGAGGTCGTCTTCATCGGGACGGGAAAGGGATTAGAGCGGCGCGTTCTGCCCCAACTGGGATTTGAGCTGATGACGGTCCCCGCTGCCCCGCTGAAGGGAAGGTCATGGTGGGGAAAGATCAGGGGGATCACCACCCTCCTGCGAGGGGTATGGATCTCGCGAGGACTCTTGCGCAGGATCGCACCCCGCTTGGTCATCGGCCTGGGGGGATACGTCGCCGGCTCCGTGATGCTCGCCGCTTACCTCCTCGGGATAAAGCGGGTGATCCAAGAGCAGAATGTCCACCCCGGCTTCACCAATAGGATGGCCGCCAGGTTCTCCCAACGGGTATTCCTGTCATGGACGGAGGGGACGCGGTTCTTTTCCCCTGCGAAGGTGCGGGTGACGGGAAATCCCCTGCGCAGGGGGGTCCTTTCAGGGAGGGGCAACAAGAGAGAGGAAAAGGGGTTCACCCTCTTCATCCTCGGGGGCAGCCAGGGGGCCACCGCCATCAACAGGGCGATGATCGAGGTCCTGCCTGCCCTGGAGGGGATCAAAAAGGACTTGAGGATCATCCATCAAACCGGCGAAGAGGATTACCGCTGGGTCAAGGGTGCGTATGAGGGGAAGGGATTTGGGGCATCGGTCCATCCCTTTATCAATGAGATGGCCCCGTGTTATCGCACGGCCCATCTGGTGGTCTGTCGGGCCGGGGCCACCACCATAAGCGAGCTCTGCGCATGGGGGAGGGCCTCAATCCTGATACCCTACCCCTATGCCGCCGATGATCATCAGCGCAAAAACGCCCGGGTCTTAGTGCAGCACGGCGCAGGGAGGATGATCCTTGAAGAGGAGCTTTCGGGAGAGAGACTCGCCCAGGAGATTCTCCCGCTCTATCACAGCCGCAGGGCAGTGGAAAAGATGGAGGAGGGGGCGGCCTCCCTGGGCAGACCTGATGCCGCCGCCCGGATCGTCGATGAGTGCTACCACGTGTTGGGTGTGAATTAGGGACAGGCGGTGTACAGGAGAAACATACAACAGATACACTTTGTCGGGATCGGGGGGATCGGCATGAGCGGCATTGCAGAGGTCCTGCTCAATCTCGGCTATCGCATTACGGGATCGGACGCAAAGGAGACGGAGATTACGCGGAGACTGAGTCAGTTGGGGTGCGGCATAACCTATGATCACCGGAAGGAAAATGTGCAGGGGGCCGACGTGGTCGTGACCTCTTCGGCCATCAGGGGGGACAACCCGGAGATTCAGGAGGCCACGGCGCAGATGATCCCGGTGATCCCGCGCGCCGAGATGCTGGCGGAGCTGATGAGGATGAAGTACGGCATCGCCGTGGCCGGCACCCACGGCAAGACCACCACCACGTCCATGGCAGCCACCGTCCTGGCCCACGCCGGCTTGGACCCCACCATGGTGATCGGGGGGAAGCTCAACAGCTTGGGGAGCAACGCCCGGCTCGGGGAGGGGGAATTTCTGGTGGCCGAGGCCGACGAGAGCGACGGCACCTTCCTCAGCCTGTCCCCCACCATCGCCATCGTCACCAATATCGATCCTGAACACCTGGACTACTATGATGACATCGAGCACCTCAAGAGGACCTTCCTTGAGTTCATCAACAAGGTCCCCTTCTATGGGAGCTCCATCCTCTGTCTCGACCATATAAACGTACGCTCACTCATCCCCTCAGTGCAAAAACGGCACATCACCTATGGCCTCGACCGGGAGGCGAACCTGCGGGGGGTGGGGATAAGGCCGAAGGGGTGGGGTATCTCATTGGAAGTCCTGTGGCAGGATCGTACGCTGGGCAAGGTGCGCATCAACATGCCGGGGATGCACAACGCATACAACGCCCTGGCCACCATCGCCTTGGGCCTAGAGCTGGACATAGCGTTTGCCACCATCAAAGAGGCCTTGGAGGGCTTCACCGGCGTTGAGAGGAGGTTCCAGCTCAAGGGGGAGGCAGCCGGGGTAACGGTTATAGACGACTATGCCCACCATCCCGAAGAGATCAGGGTCACCCTGGCGGCGGCCAAGGGCATGGGGGAACAACGCATTATCGCCCTGTTCCAGCCCCACCGATACACGAGGACCAGGGACCTCTTCGATGAGTTCCTCTCCGCCTTCACACAGGCAGATATCCTCTTCATCACGGATATCTACCCGGCGGGGGAGGACCCCATCCCGGGCGTGACCGCCGAGGCCCTCGTTCAAGAGATCACCAAGAGAGGGGGCACTGAGGTCCTTTACGTGCCCGACAAAGAAAAATTGGCTGAAGAGGTCATGCGGACCGTACAGTCCGGGGACATCGTTATGACCCTGGGCGCCGGCAACATCTGGGAGGTATCGGAGATCATCGTGGAAGCCTTGAGCAAGGGGTCCTCATGACCGCAAACGGCCTGGAGCGCAGGATCAGGAAAGCAGGCTTTGCGGGGGATATCCGGCAAGGAGTCCTCATGAGCGAGATTACCTCTTTCGGGATTGGGGGGCCGGCAGACCTCATTCTTTATCCCCGAGAGCTGGAAGACCTGCAGACCGTGACGGCCCTCTTCAGAGAGGATGGGATGAGATATCTCCTCCTCGGCAACGGAACCAATCTCCTGGTCTCGGACAGAGGCGTGCGCGAGCCCTTGATAAACCTCTCCCACGGGTTCGAGGAGATAAGAAGGCAGGGGACTGGGGTCATGGTGGGGGCCGGAACAGGGCTCCCCCAGCTGCTGCGATTTTGCGCGGCGAATGCCCTCAGCGGCCTGGAGCCGCTGGTCGGTATCCCCGGTACCGTAGGGGGAGGGATCCGGATGAATGCCGGAAGCTGGGGTGTGGAGATAGGAGATCGAATCTCCTCCCTCATGGCCATGGACCGAGCGGGAGGGATCAGGTGGATAAAACGAGAAGAGATAACATTTGGCTACCGGCGAATCGATCTGCCCGCCGAAGAGATCATCCTCCAAGGGGAATTCTCCTTGCACGAGGGTGAGGGTTCGGAGATCACGGCGCGGATGAAGGACTTTGTGGCCAGGAGAAAAGAAACCCAGCCCCTCTTTCAGCCCAGCGCCGGTTCGATCTTCAAAAACCCCGAGGGGCAGCCGGCGGGCAAGTTGATCGAAGAAGTGGGGTTAAAGGGTATGCGCAGGGGAGATGCCATGGTCTCTCCCCTGCACGCGAATTTCATCGTCAACGTGGGAGCTGCACGGACCAGGGATGTCCTGGGACTAATAGAGATGATCCGCGAGCGGGTCTATCACGAGAAAGGGACCACGCTTGAGTTGGAGGTGCAAATCATCGGTGAAGAGGAAGTGGCGAAATAAACGCATCGGGGTCTTGATGGGGGGGGTCTCCCATGAACGGGAGGTATCCTTGAAGACCGGCAGCGCGATCCTCCAGGCCCTGCAGGAAGGGGGATACGAGGTGGTGGGGATTGATGTCTCCTCCGATATCGTCCAACGCCTCCTGGAGGAGCGAATAGACGTGGTCTTCATCGCCCTGCACGGCCGCAGGGGTGAGGATGGTACGGTTCAGGGGCTCCTTGAACTGTTGCGGATCCCCTACACCGGTTCCGGGGTGTTGGCCAGCGCCCTGGCCATGAACAAGATCAAGGCCAAAGAGATCTTCCTCTTTCACGGCATCCCCACGCCGGAATTCATCACCCCTCAGGAGGGGGAACAGGTGGACCCGCCCTTCCCTCCCCCGTGGGTGGTCAAACCGGCCTCAGAGGGATCGACCATAGGGATCGATATCGTCATGGATACCAAGGGGTTGCAGGATGCCATACAACGCGCGCGGGGATATGACCACGAGGTCCTCGTCGAGCGCTTCATCGAGGGGAAGGAGCTCACCGTGGGGATCCTCAAGGGGGAGCCCCTGCCCGCCATCGAGATCGCCCCCAAGGGAGGATTTTACGACTATGAGGCAAAGTATACCCCTGGGATGACGGAATACCTCTGCCCCGCGCCGATCAGCGACCAAAAACAGGATGAGGTACAGGGCATAAGTCTCAAGGCCTATCATTGCCTTTCCTGTAGCGGCTGTGCCAGGGTGGATCTACTCCTGAGCAAAGGAGGGGAGGCCTTTATCATCGAAATCAACACCTTGCCGGGGATGACGGAGACGAGCCTCGTGCCCAAGGCAGCGGCCCAGGTGGGGATCTCCTTTCCCCACCTGGTGGAGATCATCCTGGAGGGGGCCTCTTTGAAGATCGAGGAGGAATAACGATGAAGAAGAAAAAAGGGAAGAAGTTGTTCTTCGTGGGCATGATAGTGATCCTCATCACCTTCGTCTGGAGCCTTGAGAGAGGCGCTCGACTCCTGCTCGCCTCCCACCTCGAGCTGGATAAGATCGAGGTGCAGGGGTGCCTTCGCACGGACCATGAGCAGATCATGGAGGTCGCCTCGGTGCCGCCCGAAACACCGATCTTCAAACTCGATCTCAGGGAGATCTCCCAGCGGGTGGAGGCCCTCCCCTGGGTCAGGTCCTGCGAGGTGCGCAGGGTGTTGCCGGACAAGCTGCGCCTGCGGGTGATTGAGCGGCGACCAGTAGCCCTGATCCGCCTCGATAAGCTCTACTACGTAGATGAAGACGGCACCCCCTTTACGGAGCCTGCTCCCGGTGAGACCCTCGACTACCCCATCTTGACCGGCTGGGAGAACCAGAAATGGGAGAAGGGGGAGGGGAAAGACCTCATCGGAGAGGCCTTGTGGTTTCTCAGCGAGGTGCAGGAGCACCCTCACCTCTCCCACGAGGGGATCTCCGAGATCAACTGCGATGAGATCGGCACCATGACCATCTTTATGGCCAGGGGAGGCACCATGATCCACATGCGCAGGGGAGATGCGGGACTCAAGGTGAGAAGATTGGAGGAGGTCTGGAAGAGGACTACGGCAAAACACCTCCCGGTAAAATATATCCTGTATGAGCGCCCTGACCGCATTGTGGTTGGGCTTGAGGAAAGGGGGTGACAAGATGGGAAAGAAGGAAGAGTTCATCGTGGGGCTGGACATCGGGACAACCAAGATCTGTGCCATTGTCGGCGTCCCCTCCGCAAAGGGCCTGGATATCATCGGAATCGGCACCCATCCATCGCATGGTCTCAGAAAAGGCGTGGTGGTCAACATCGAGAGCACGGTGCAATCGATCAAGCGGGCGGTGGAAGAAGCGGAACTGATGGCGGGGTGCGAGATCTCCGCAGTCTACACCGGAATCGCCGGCGGACATATCAAGGGTCTTAACAGCCACGGGATCGTCGGGGTAAAGAGCCACGAGGTAAACGAAAGCGACATCAGGAGGGTCATCGACGCCGCCAGTGCCCTGCAAATCCCCATGGATCGGGAAGTGATCCACATCTTACCCCAGGAGTACATCGTAGACGGCCAAAATGGGATCAAGGATCCCCAGGGGATGAGCGGGGTCAGGTTGGAGGTCAAGGTCCATATCGTCACCGGTGCGGTCGCCTCCGCACAAAACATCATCAGGTGCGCCAATCGGGCGGGGCTGGAGGTCAACGACATCATCCTACAGCAGCTGGCCTCCAGCGAAGCGGGCCTCACCCCCGAAGAAAAGGAGCTGGGAGTAGCCCTCATCGATATCGGAGGCGGCACCACCGACATCGCCATCTTCCATCAAGGAAGCATAAAACATACCGCGGTCATTTCTCTGGCCGGCGACCACCTTACCGGTGACATCGCCATCGGCCTCAGGACCCCTATCGAAGATGCGGAGAAGATCAAAAAGAAACACGGATGCGCCTTGACCTCCCTCGTGGGGAAGGACGAAAGGGTGGAGGTTCCCTCTGTGGGAGAACGGGGGGCCAAGACCATCTCCCGATATACCCTGGCCGAGATCATAGAACCCCGCATGGAGGAGATCTTGTCCCTGGCGCAGCGGGAGATCATCAATTCCGGTTACGACAGCCTCGTCGCCTCGGGGATCGTTCTCACCGGCGGATCGGCCCTGCTGGAAGGGGTGGCGGATCTGGCCGAACAGGTATTCAGCCTCCCCGTACGCAAGGGTTCACCCCGGGATATAGGGGGGCTGACGGACATCGTCGCGAATCCCATCTATACCACCGCCGTAGGGCTCGTTCTCTACGGTCAGAAGGGCAGAATCAGCGAGGGGTTTACCCCCGGCGAGGAGAATATCTTCGACAAGGTCACCCGGAGGATGAAGGGCTGGTTCAAGGAGTTCTTCTAGAGAGGATGACGTGGAACAGATCGAACCATACAACACGGCTGATATCCTCCCGAAGGGAGGATGGAAAAGGAGGCTTACAAGATGTTTGAGTTCGATGAAAACTATGACTTAGGGGCACGGATAAAGGTAATAGGCATTGGGGGGGGCGGCTGCAATGCGTTAAACACCATGATCGATCTCCATTTGGAGGGGGTCGACTTCATCGCCGCCAACACCGACGCCCAGGTCTTGAAGGTCTCCCAGAGCTCCTTGAAGATCCAACTGGGAGAAAGGATCACGGGGGGCAGGGGTGCAGGTGCCGACCCCGAGATAGGCAGAAAGGCGACCCTTGAGAGCATGGACCAGATCAGAGAGGCCCTGGAGGGGGCGGACATGGTCTTCATCACCGCAGGGCTGGGAGGGGGAACGGGTACCGGCGGTGCCCCCATCGTGGCCAACATCGCCAAAGAACTGGGCGCCCTCAGTGTGGCCATCGTCACCAAGCCCTTCCAGTTTGAAGGGCGCAGGAGGCATTTCCAAGCGGAGCAGGGCTGGCAGGAGCTCAATCGATATGCCGATACCCTCATCACCATCCCCAATCAGCGATTGCTCGCCATCAGCGGCAAGAGCATGCCCCTGCTGGAATCCTTCAGGAAGGCGGACGAGATCCTCTACCAAGCGGCCAAGGGGATATCGGACCTCATCTTGGTCCCCGGCTTGATCAATCTCGACTTCGCCGATGTCAAGACCGTCATGTCGGAGATGGGTATGGCCATGATGGGGATGGGCGTGGCATCGGGAGAAAACCGCGCTCTGGAGGCGGCTCAGCGGGCCATTTCCAGTCCCCTGTTGGAGGACATCTCCATTCATGGGGCCAAGGGGATCTTGATCAACATCACCGGCGGGGCGGACCTGACCCTCCATGAGGTGAGCGAGGCATCCAGCCTTATCCAGAAAGAGACCTTTGAAGAGGCGAATATCATATTCGGGGCGGTCGTCGATAAGCGTATGAATGGTGAGATCAGGGTGACGGTAATTGCCACCGGCCTCGGCGAAGAGGAGGAAAAGCAGGAGCGCATGCGCCGCCTGCAGGTGGTTTCCGAGGAGGGGATGGAGGACATGGAGATCCCCACCTTCGTGAGGAGGGGAAAGAGCATCGACGAATTCTCCGACTTCCGCTTCCGCAAGGCCGCGAAATCGGGGTCCTTTCCCGAGATAGAGGAGCGATACGACGTCCCCACCTTTATGCGGAAACAGCCGGATTAGGGCATGCACACGGGCCCCTTCACGTGGTAATATTACCCCGTGACGCAGGACATCCTCCGCAGCCATAAAGAGCTCCTCGCGCAGGAAGAGGGGACCGTCAAGAAGGAATGGGGGGGGCGGATACCGATCTGCCTGGTCTTCCCCAACTCCTATCATGTGGGGATGTCCAATCTCGGATTCCAGCTCCTCTACGGCATCCTCAACGCTCGTTCGGATGTGGTCTGTGAGCGGGCCTTCCTGCCCGAGGAGAAGGAATGGCGGGAGTATGCCAGAAGCAAGACACCCCTCCTCTCCCTGGAATCCAATAAGCCCCTTTCCCAATTTCAGATCATCGCCTTTTCTGTCCCCTTTGAGAACGATTTCCCCAATATCTTATCCATCCTTGAACTCGCAAAGATCCCCCTCAAGGCCGAGGCCAGGGATCAGCGTTTCCCCCTGATCGTGGCCGGAGGGGCCGCCATCACCCTCAACCCCGAACCCCTGGCCCCCTTTGTGGACCTCTTCTTCATCGGCGAGGGGGAGGAATCCTTCATGGATTTCCTCAAGGCCTTCCAGGAAGGGGGTGGGGGCAAGGAGGGCTTCTTGGAAAAGGCAGGGGGGATCGAGGGGGTATATTGCCCTTCTCTTTATAAGGTAGAGTACGATCAAGGTGGTTTTATAAAGGAATTCTCACCGCTCACAAGCACAGCCCCGGCGAGGGTGAAACGAAGATGGGTCAAAGACCCGAGCCTGATCCCATCGGGCTCAGTCATCTTGACCCCTCAGACGGAATTCAAGGAGATGTTCCTCATGGAGGTAAACCGGGGGTGCCCAAGAGGATGCCGTTTCTGCGCGGCCAGGGCGATCTATTCCCCCTTTCGCAACAGGGTTCTAAATACCCTCATAGGAGAGGCAGATCTCGGCTTACAGAAAGGCAAGAGGATCGGCCTGGTGGGATCTGCCCTTGGGGACCACCCTCAGTTCACTGAGGTGTGCGAATATATCGTAGAAAGAGCGGGTGAGGTATCCATCGCCTCCATCAGGGCCGATACCATAACAGATGAAGTTGCCCGCCTCCTGGCAAAAAGCAACCACCGCACCGTGACCATAGCGCCGGAGGCAGGCACCGAGCGCCTGCGGGAGGTAGTGGCAAAGGGGTTGAGGGACGAAGAGATCTTCAGCGCTGCCGAGACCCTCGCCGCCCACGGCATCATCAATCTCAAGCTCTATTTCATGGTCGGCCTCCCTACCGAGACCCAGGAGGATATCGAGGGGATCTACACCCTCACCAAACAGATCAGGCACCACATGGGAACGGGGGGAAGGAGGATAGGAGAGATCACCCTGAGCATCACCCCCTTTGTGCCCAAGGCGTGGACGCCGTTCCAGTGGCAGCCTTTCAAAGAGATGAAGAAGCTCAAGGAAAAGATCCGGACCATCAAAAAGGGTGTGGGTAAAATCCCCCAAGCACGCGTGATCCACGACCTCCCCAAGTGGGGATACGTGCAGACCCTCCTCTCCATGGGCGATCGGAGGGTTGGCGATATCCTCCTCCTGGTCCACCAGGCCCAGGGTGACTGGACCGCTGCCCTGAGGAACTCCTACATCAACCCGGACTTCTGGGTATACAGAGAAAAAGGGAAGGACGAAATCCTCCCCTGGGCATTCATCGACCACGGGATCAATAAAGGGGAATTGTGGAAGGAGTACAAGAAGGCAGTAGGATAAAAAACTCCTCCCCCTCCCCTGTGAAGCATAAGGGTAAATGGGATCATTCAGTGACAAAAGGGAAAGGCCGCACTTTGTCTTCCATGATATTATAATAGGGTAAAGTACCATTTTAGCCACCAACTATGATAGAGTGGTGGCATGACAAAGAGACACAAATGTGCTCGTTGTTCTTACAGCAAAAGCTATGTAATTAGGCGTCAAAAGCACCGTTGTGTCAGATGTAAATATGAGTGGCAACCCAACCGTTTGCCCCTCAGATTGAAGGCATCGCAATGGAGAATAGATCTCTTTCAATAAAAGAACAAACAGATCGTATGTTGATACTATTAAAAAACCATAATTACCATAAATCTTAGTGGCTAAATTGGGACTTTACCCTTATTTTTTTGCTGTAGTAGATTTTCTATCGTATTGAGCCACGGCCCTGGTCCTCAATCCGCCTCTCACCTTGTAATCTGCTTCCACCGTCATGGAGATAGGTTCCAGCAATTGTACGAGGTCGCGGAGAATGCGATTTACGGCATGCTCCTGCAATATTCCCACATTTCGATAGGAGGCCAAGTAGTACTTGAGGGATTTGAGTTCGACCAAAGAGCGCTCCGGGGTATAGCGTATCACGAGTCGGGCGAAATCAGGCAAGCCGATCCAGGGACAAACGAACGTAAATTCCTCGGTCTCGTACACTACCTCTGTGGCTGAGCCGGAATAGTCAAAAGGTGTAGCTTCAAGTACGTCAGTATCAATTGCCTCTTCCTTCTGAATAGTAAGTCCTCGCGGGGTATAGTCATTGGTTGCCATGGTATTCCCCCTGTATTGAGATTTAGTTCCTTTCTTTCTTAATCAACTATTTCTTCCATCACAATTTTGGAATTCAGAAAATCTATTTCTTTTATTTTTCCTTTAAAAACCTTACTTTCTCCCAGCAGGATCTCTACTTCTATTTGGTTGCCATCCAACTTGAGATAAGCAACCTCGGTTAGGATAGATTGATCCATCGACGATTTAGTAATCCCTCCTTTATCTTCCCCGTCGACCGCGCCCCATACCTCGACCCGATCCCATGCGACGACCTCTCCCTAGGCCTCGGCCCCCACCCCTGCCCAAGCCCATACCTCTCCCTAAACCTCTGTTCAAACCAATGCCCCCACCACTACTTAACCCTGCTCGATAAAATCCAGGAGGAGGGCTAACGTGCGAGGGCGCTTGTACAGGGATCCTGGTTCCCATAATTTCACATACCTTAGCAGCCACCTCCTGTCCACCACTCACACACCCATAACAGGGAGCCTTTCCTTCGGCTACCGCCTTGGCAAATGCCCCACACGTCTTATATCCGCATCGCTGGTCATCTAACTTGGGTAATACCTCATAAATCTTTTTTATCTTCTCTTTAATATCCTTTTCCTTTGCCATCGCCTAAAACCTCATTCCCTCGTGCTCCTTTTTTGCACAGGGTGCCAGCTAATATTTTTGCTCATAGAGCCTCTTCCAGGGGGCGGTGTCGTAAACCTTGTAATCTTTGATTGCTGCTTTTAACGCCATCTCAGCTAAGGTAGCACAATGAACAAAGGCTTCGGGTAATCCCCCCAGAGCCTTCAGGATATCGTCGGACGAAACCCCCAAGGCCTCTCTTATCGTCTTGCCCCGTGCTATGTCAGTTACCATGCTACCTGAAGAAACAGCCCCTATACAGATATCGCTGAGATAGGTGGCCTTTTGAATTACCCCACCCTTGACTTTTAGCCAAACCCACATGGAATCCCCGCAGGAACTGGTGATCTTTCCGGAATATCCATCGTAATGTTCGATCCGTCCAAAATTTTTGGGGTTTAACCAACGGTCAATAACGGCATCGGAATAGCCATCTGCCCTCAGTGATTTTATTATTTCTCGCTTTTCCGCCTCCTCTGTCTTGCCGGTATGTGAGCTCATTTTACACCTTCAACCATTGACGATGCACCAACCTGATATCTGAGGTGCTTTTTTTATTCAGGTCATAGCCGTTCCTGTTCCCAGCGTGCTCATCAGGGCCTTACTGCACTCACCAGCCGCAGGTGCCGTCTGAGGTAAAACTCTTCCCTGACGTCGGTGAAGCCCTCAGCGCGGAGCATCCTTTTTATATCGAGCGTAAGGAATTCCACGGCCAGCTGGCACTCCCACCGGACGAATGCCCAGCGCAGGGGAAACCACATCCTGTCGATGTCAAACTCAGCATAATCCAGGATATGAAAGATCCCCCCCGGCTTGAGGGCTTGGTAAGCATTGCGGATAATTCCCCCCTTCTGTTCATCCTCAAAACCGTGGAGGACGAAAGAGATGAATACCTTGTCAAATTCTTCTTTGTATGCTAGCGGCAGCTCTATCCGCTCCTTTTTAAAGCCGATGTTGGCGTACTGAGAGCAACGCTTCAATGCTCGGCGTATCATCTCATCACTGATATCTAAGCCTACAATCTTACCCTGGGGACCTATCTTTTGAGCCATAAGGCAATCATTCCTACCTGTCCCCGAGCCGAGGTCGAGTATTGATTGACCTGGCTCGATATCCATCTTTTCGATGACCTCTTTGATAAAATGTAAATAGCGACCTACCAATAGCAGGTTTAACAAGATGTCGTAATAGCGGGCTCCCCACTCTCCAATCTCTACTTTGGACCTTACTGATGACAATGTATACACCATCCCTTCAATGACGATCTGGCTTCACGCCTTGTTGATTCTCTAGTCGTGATATCATCAAAATGAGCAGTCCTCATTCCAGCCCTTATCTCCAAAGTCCTCCCTCATTCCGCCAGTGTTTCCCTTTGTGCCGGTGGCACTTAATCGGTCTCCAGCCTCAATAGTTTCCTTATCCGGAGGATTAGTCAAAAGTTGACTACTCTTTTTCCTTAACGTCAACCGCTGCCGGGTGCAAGGCCAACATTGCCATGCGGCGAGCACCGATACTATGAGGAGATACGACGCGGGTGGCACCAGCCCTCTTTAACTTTACCTCGACACCAGGAGAGCAGGCGCGGGCGGTAATAACCAGGTCAGGATTCAACCCCCGAGCCGAGAGGGTGATAAAAGTGTTATCAACGTCACTGCCAACTGCAGCTACCAGCCCGCGAGCCGATTCAATCCTCGCTTCCTTCAACACCTCGTCATTGGTGGCGTCGCCTTGTAAATACAGGCAGCCATCTTCCCCGGCCTTAGCTGCGCTCTGCTGAGCATTCTCAATAATAACAAAATCTATTCCTTCGTCATTGAAGGTATACGCTATCTCCTGCCCCATTCTGCCATAACCACAGAGAATAACATGTTCCTTTAGTTTGGCTATCTCTGTTTTCATTCGACGCCTCCTTAGTGTAATGCCGAATTGACCTTCCAAGAGGTACTGGATAAACAGACTTAAAGTATATAACACACCACCAACACCGCCGGCCATCAGAACGATGCTGAAAACTTTTCCGCTTTGGCTCAAGGGTTGAACTTCACCGTAGCCCACTGTCGTTATAGTCAGGATGGTCATATAGAGTGCATCGATAAATGACCAGCGCTCAATTACCATATAACCAGTAACGCCGCTGACGATAGTGATAGCCAAAACATATAATGCCGGTAGTATCCGTTGCGGTAGACTCACCATTTGACTTCATCCAAAAGCAAGTATCTCAATCAATTTGGGGTAATCCTAGTCGGGGGCCTAATCATGGCTTTAGCACAATATGCTTTCTATCGTCTCCCTTCTTCTTTTCCTCTGCTATTCGATCTATGTTGTTATGGACGGCTTCAATCGCAGTAGCTATGGTACTTGTTCTCACCAGTACGCAGACGAATTTCCCAAGTAATCTCGGGAGATTAGGCCCGAATTTTCTACCCACAAGAACGTCCACCCCTTCCAAAACGGAAGAGGTAGCCTTGGCCTTCTCTGGGTCGCCATGCTTCATGGTTTCATCCCCTTCGAAGCGCGTGTTCTCTCTCTTTTCGACGAGTTCCTCTTTCCCGTTGGAGAATTTGTAAACGTAAAAATATTGTGCCATGCCGATATGGTCATTATTGAGGTTCTTCCCATCATCTGTGCCAAAGGCTATCAAAAATTTCATGCTCTATCTCGTCTTAATGGGTAATTCTTTTCACCGGCCAGAATCGCGACTTCCAGCCAGTTCTCCATCGGCACGAAGGGACAGGTATAGGCTTCGCTATATACACACCACGGGTTGTAAGCCTGGTTAAAATCCAAGATCCATTTTCCTTCCGCGGTGCGGTCTCTCTCTGGTGCAAGATCAAGGTAGCGGCCAGCCCCATAGGTTTCTTTGCCGGACGTTGCATCTTTAAAGGGAATAAACAGCATTTCTTCTTCCTGGCTCCCTTTGTACGCCTGGAGCGTTTGCTCCTTTCCGCCTATCTGAAATCGAAACTCACCCCAGCGGAGAAAATCCTGCTCATCCCCCTTGGTATAAGTCATTTTTACCACTTGTTTTTCAGGATGTTCGTGCACTTCAAGCTCGAGTCTGCAGCTTGGGTCAGGGGGATAATAAGCTAAACCGTTAAACCCAGGCCTATCCTGAGGGGGGATTGGTGATTGCCAATGTTGGGCAAAAAAGGAATCCTTTTCCTTCCGTGCCCCCTCCAGGGCTGTTTTCCATTCCGAAATTTCCATAACCTTTCACCACTCCTTTTCTTTTTCGATTTCCCTTTCTCAGGTCAGCTTGTCTATCAGCCGCTGTATAGGAACTGCTATCTGGTCCTCCTGCACATGAGGTGAATAACAGCTATCAATCTGGACCAAGTTGATAAGTGGCATTTTATTCGCCAGGGCGACGGCGAGTTTATCAATTGTTCCGGATACTATCTCCTCTGATATCAGTTGCGCCCCTACCAACGTCTGGGTTTTACGCTCGGCAATGAGCTTATACCAGGCGGGCTTGCCGCCCCTGGGCAGTCTCAAGTGAGGGGTATTAACTACCGCAGATATTGTTTCTAACCCTTTGTCGCAAGCTTCTCTCTCAGTAAAACCCACCGACCCCACTTGGTAGTCAACTATCTTACTCGCGAAGGACATGACCGTGCCTGCGTAGGAAATTTTGTTGTCCGCAACTGCGTTTCTTCCCGCTATATATCCCGTTCGAATCGCATTGGTAGCGAGTTGATGGCGCCGCTTGGAACCGGTAATCATGTCCCAATTTTCCATACAATCCCCAACGGCATATATATCGGGCTCGCTCGTTTGAAGGTATTGATTTACCACTATACCCCCTGTTTCTCCTATCTCCAGTCCCGCCTTCTGGGCCAACTGTGCGTTGGGTTTTGCTCCGGTACCGAAGAAGATAAAGTCTATCTCGATCTCTTGGTCGGCAAGAACCACGCGTTTCTTCCCATTCTTGCTATCGATCCTCTCAATCTGTGCAGGTTGAATTACCTCAATACCCTTTTCTGTGAGAACTTCCTTCAACTTCTCGGTCATTTCTTCGTCCAACTGGGCACGCATGATCTCTCGTCTCACCAGCAGGTATACCTTGCTGTACCCCTTTGCCTTGAGGGCCGCAGCCACCTCCAACGCAATAGACCCCCCTCCGATGATAGCTGCGCTCCTATTCTTTTCTATGGCCTCCTGTAAGGACCTACCATCGGCTATATCCGTGCTGAGGGCAAACTCGTTTCTCTTATCCAGCCCCGGAAGGGGGGGAATAGTGGGGGTGGCACCGAGCGCCAAGATTGCCTTATCATAGTCATAGTTTTTTCCATGAGCGACGATCTTCTTTTCGTCCGTGAGAATATCGGTCACCTCGGTGTCTAAGTGACAAGCTATATTTCTCTTTTCATAAAACGGTGTAATGCGGTAGCCGCGATAGAGTTCCTCCCAGGTGCCAACCTCCCCGCTGAGCACCAACGGAATTTCACACGGGTTACATCCGAGTTCACCCCGTTTACTAAACACATCAATCTGGGCCTCGCTATTCAAGCGACGGACTTGCAATGCCGCTATTGCCCCCGCATCTCCCGCTCCGATAATACAGATTTTCATGATTCCCCCTTTATTTTATTCCTTCTCGTTTAGTTTATCGTCTCTCAGGCCTCAGCATAGCCCCTCTCTAACGTATCCCAATCGAAAGCGTTTTTCTATTTTCACCTCTCCTATACCATCCGGATCGCCTTTACAGGACAGGCGCTTACACAGGAGCCGCATCCAACACACATGGAGGCATCGTGTAAAGGGAAATCGTACGACTGTTCCTGCACGAATGCCTTGTGGGGACAGGCATGGATGGCCACGCAAATGCCGCCCGTGCACCTCGCAGGCTGGCATTTATTAAAATCTATTGATGGAACTGGCGTTATGAGCATCATCCTGCAAGCCTCATTACTCTATCTTTTTGTTTTTCCTTTCTTTAACCCAAATTCTGTGCATCTTCTCCTCGCTCTCCTCAAAACACCTAAATCCGGTGGAATCTATGTCTTCTATCGCTATATTTTCCTCGCCGTAGATTTCTATGCATTGACTCAGCCAGTTTCGAAAGTGGGCCCCTCCTCCAAAATAGAGCTTTCGCCATTTAACGCCTTTTTGGTCTATTCTCTCTTGGATTGATTCCTCTTGACGCATTTTTTCTGAGATATCAACGTGGGTCCTCCCCTGTTGTCTTGCTTTGTCTATTGTTCCGTGATGATCATTTTTTTCTCTGATCATTGTTTTGCCCTTTTGAGAGGATAATCGTCGCTTTGCCCATCTTTATCTTACTTCTTTTTCTCCTGTGTCTGTTGTGCTGGGTTGTGCCGAAAATCTTCGATACAGTGGGGATTGCGCTCAACAAAATCCAAGAACTGAGTCAATCGATCTAAGATCTCGCGCGAAAGGGCATGTTCCATGCTGCATGCCGCCCTATCGGCTATATCACGATCCACCGAGAGTATGTTCAAAAAGAAAGAGCGAAGCACCTCGTGACGCCGCACCACATCCCTGGAGACTTTTCTCCCCTGGGGGGTCAACGTAATGGCCTCATAAGGAGCATAGTTGACGAGGCCTTTCCCGGAGAGTACTCCCAACGCCCCGGTTACGGATGCAGGGTTAACCCCTAGACGCTCAGCGATATCCTTGACGCGAGCAGCATGTTTTTCAGCGACAATATGGAAGATGGCTTCCAAATAGTCCTCTTGACTCTCACTGAGTGCGCGCTTCGTAGCCATGTTTTTCCCTCTCCTCCTGGGTATCACGTATCGCCTAGAAAATTTAGCCTCTGCTAAAATTATATGGCGTGCCTAAAAGCCTGTCAAGTTTTTATTCTCGGTGTTTGAGTCAGCAACCTTCGTTGTCGCTGTATCATCCTGGGAGGTCCCGCGAAACCGGTTGGGTCTCTTCCTGGATGCTAGGCGGCTCATGTCCGTAGGCTCGTGATACAGCATGGCATGAGGGAGAAACGTGTGTAGAGCACCGGATTGAATTTATCGCTTGTGCTTCATAGATGAACGGCATCAGCTGCAAGGGGAAAGGGGACGGTTGTACATGCTCAGTAATTAGGTAACTCTTTTGGTATAATAAGTAAAGGAAGAAAAAGCCAAAGGAGATACAAATGAAACACGAGCAACAAGTGGTGATTAAGCGATGGGTGCCGATATTAGAGGAATACGAAAAGACAAGAGCTAAAGTAATACCAAGGGCATTTAAGAGCGTAAAATTACTTTGTGCAGCCCATCATATATCGCCTAAGGAACTGCGCCGGTACTATACGAGATGGATTGAGTCAAAGAAAGACCCTTTGTCAGTATTACCGGAGAAAAGAGGTCCAAAGCCAGGATCAAGGAGAACGCCAAAGGATATTGAACGAAATATCATTAAGGCTTATCGGCAGTTTGGTTCAAACAGATATGAACTGGTTTTATTATTTAAGCCCTATTATCTGGATAAGACACCATCCCCGGCAACGATGGACAGGATAAAGTCACGTTATCCACTGAATCCATCTCAGAAGAAGATCATTAAAAGATATGAGAAGAAAGTTCCCGGGGAATTAGCGCATATAGACTTAACAAAGTTGCCGAAAGATTTAAGGGTACAATTAAAGCTTAAAGAATCTTATGTGGCGGCACTGCAAGATGACTGTACAAGATTAGCGTATGTGGAATCGATTGCGGATAAGAGAAGCAGCACATTAACCTATTTTATGGCTCGTGGTCTGAGCTGGTTTAAACAGATGTATGGCTTTGAATACGAGGCGGTGATGTCCGACAATGGGCCTGAGTTTAGAGGTTCTTTGGACAGAGAACATCCTTTTGAAACATTTTGTTTACAGATAGGATTAAAGCACTATTTAACCAGACCTTATCATCCTCAGACCAACGGCAAGGTAGAAGCTTTTTTCAGAATAATAAAGAAAGAGTTTTTCAGGCCTAACTCTTTCAAAGATTTGAATGAAGTACAGGAGCAGATGGGGAGTTACCTGTTTGAGTATAATCATCTCAGAAGACACGGTGGATTGAATTATGAAACACCTTTTGATAAGCTCCAAAAAGTTACCGAATTAGTGAGCTAGTACAACCGTCCCTATAAATCTCCAGCCCGCGTGATCCACGACCTCCCCAAGTGGGGGTATGTGCAGACCCTCCTCTCCATGGGCGATCGGAGGGTGGGGGATATCCTCCTCCTCGTCCACCAGGCCCAGGGTGACTGGACCGCTGCCTTAAAGAACTCTTACATCAACCCTGACTTTTGGGTATACAGAGAAAAAGGGAAGGACGAAATCCTCCCCTGGGCATTCATCGACCACGGCATCAAAAAGGGGGATTTGTGGAAGGAGTACAAGGATGCGGTAGGATAACAAATTCCTCCCCCTCCCCTGTGAAGCATGAAGATAGATGGGATCATTCAGTGACAAAAGGGAAAGGCCGCACCTTGCCTTCCATGATATTATAATATATAGTTTATTGTGAGAACATTGAACGTACTCAGGATACTATCAAGTAAAAGTTCCACCTATTACTACTGCCAGGAGGCGCAACGCAGGTCACATAATTGAGGTTGCTATGGCAGCTGACGAAGTACTCAAACGATGCAAAACGGTCCTTGAGGACTATTACGGCTCAAAGCTCAAGGGATTGGTTCTCTATGGGTCTATGGCCCGCAATCAAGCCGGCCCCGTCAGCGACATTGATTTGTTGGTCTTGTTAAGCCAGCCCTTTGATTACTTCCGCGAACTACATCAAATCGTTGAACTGCTGTATCCCATCCAATTGGAATCCGAGCAACTTATTTCGGCCAAACCTGCCCCCCACGACGATTTTGAACATGGCATCATACAACTTTATCGCAACGCCAAACGAGAAGGAATACGTGTGTGACCGCGCAGTTTGCCGACGAAATCACCGTTAATAGAGCACGCCATCGTAGCAGCAGAGAAATTTCTAGAAGCCATCAAACTCCTGCTGTAGAAGGCAAGGAATTGTCAGTGAAGAGTGTAGACTTGACACCGTTCCTTTTTAGGTGGGACTTTGGCGGTGGCCAAGGCCATACAAACCATGGAAGCAGGGGGAGTAAAGTGAAAGTTTTCAACAACGTCCCCCTTTTCTCCTCGTCCCCCTTTTCTCCTCGAAACATTATAAATTAAACCCATGGACACAATCTCTGAACTTAAAAAGCGAGAGGATCAATCAATTTTAGAAGGTCTTGCGATGATGGCATATAATCCATCAATCGGAAGAGTACTAGAAAAAGGTGGCGTAAATAAATTTGTCAAACTCATGGTCGAGAATGTACCTCAATTGGAGGGTATAAGCAATCAAGATGAATTTGACGGCTTTCATGACAAACTTGTTGATCTGATAAAAGGTGCAGTCAAAACAAATCGAGGTGAAGACATATCATATGGACAAGCCCAAAAACCATTGAATGTCTTTTTTAAAGTTTTCGTTGATTGGGCAAGTCGTCCGACTTCAAAGAAAGCAAGTCAATTGAGAATGTTCTTACATGTCCCGCTAGATTCAATTCTCATGGAGGAAATCAAAGACAAGTTTCCAAAGGAATATGAGGAATGTGTTGCAACTGCATATGACTCAATAAGAAATGATTTGAAGGAAGCCCTTATCCAACAAGGTAAGGAAGTAAATGACAGAGAGTTACAAAAATTTATAGATCCTTCTAAGTTTTCTCTTAATGCTATGATCTTTAAAGAAATTTATTATGCTTGGCAACAATGTCTAAGAAGGATTCATCCTGAAAGACCGGTTTTACTTGATGTATTGTGGTCTTTGAAAAGGAAGAATAGCCTCAATGAACAGGAAATATGAGATAAACAATATGCTTAACAATTTACTCCAGCGGATGGCTGATAGCCACCGCTGATTTCAGGCGTTAGCATTTATATGATAAGAAAACGATGAGAAATTAGCATGTGGTCGGATAACGAAACTACTATCGATCTAATTGGCTTTAAGGTACATAGCGAATTGGTTCTGGATGTGGTCACCAGTCCGGAACTACTGCCTGTAGTTCTTGGTGTCTTTGGTGATTGGGGGGGAGGCAAATCGAGCATTATGAAGATGCTTGAAGAGCAATTAAGTACGGAAGAATATAAGGAGGTGGTATGTTTATATTTCAACGGTTGGACATTCGAAGGCTATGAAGACGCTAAAACTGCATTGATCTCATCTATCCTTGTGCAGTTGGGTGAACATAAGGTCTTTGGGGGAAAGGTTAAAGATGGGGTCGTGAGTTTGCTGAAGAGGGTGAAATGGATGGAACTCGCCAAGCTGGGTATAAAGCATGTTGGAGTGCCTCTCGCTGTTGGTGCATTAACGGGTGGTGTAGGGGCCATACCTGCTGCTTTAGGTTCAATTTTCCCTGGCTCAAGTTCCGGGTCATCTGACACAGACAAGGAAGAAGCCCAAGCAAAGGAGGAAATTGACGCTGATAATTGGTTTGACTTAATAAAGAATGACAAAAGCAAGCCAGATTTACTTGAGGTCCGTAAATTCAGGAAAGATTTTGCGGAGTTGCTGGAAAAGACAGAAATTAAATCATTGGTGGTTATAATCGATGATCTTGATCGCTGTTTGCCTCCCCGCATAATCGAAACATTAGAAGCCATTAAACTTTTCGTTTCTGTTCCAAGAACTGCATTTGTCATTGGTGCTGACCCGCGGATTGTACGTCACGCCATAGCCACACGCTATGTAGCACGTCAGCTAAAAGAGGAAAATGTTTCCAAAGAGGAAGAATATGACCTGGTAAAAGATTATCTTGAAAAACTTATTCAAATACCATATCACCTTCCGCGGCTGTCACCGGCTGAGATAGAAACATACATTAATCTCTTAGCTTGTCAGAAGTACCTTAATGGGGAGCAGTTTGCCAAAGTTTTGGAGTACTGGCAAACGCAACGAAGTGATAATTTCTATACCGCATATAAGTATGACGCGATTAAGGAGATATTAGGATCTGGCATTGATGATAAGCTCGAAGGTCAGTTAATTTGGAGTAATTCAGTTGCTCAGGCAATCACAGAAGGACTTAAAGGGAATCCGCGTCAAGTTAAACGCATGTTGAATGCAATGTTGCTCCGCAAAAAGCTTGCAGAAGTTGCCAAATTGGACATTAAAGACTATGTCCTGGCAAAATTGATGGTACTGGAGTACACAAATCTTCCCCTTTTCAAACAGCTTAACAATTGGCAAACAAGCGAGAAGGGATTTCCAGAAAAGTTGAAGCTTTTAGAGGAAGCGATTCGGAACGATGAGGAAATTACTGATGAGTCGCTTAAGGAGTGGCGAAAGCCAGCTGTAAAGACATGGTTAAAACTCCATCCACCTCTTAATGATATTGATCTGCGGGACTATTTCTGGCTTGCCAGAGATAAAACTGATTCACTTTTGGTTGGTGTTGAGATGGTGTCTCCTATTGTCAGACGTATTTTCGGACAACTGGTTGATAGTAATGAAGGTGAACAGAATATTGGAGCTAAAGAGGCGGTTAAATTAGAGGCCGTTGAACAACAGTCCTTGCTAGGGTTGCTGCGGGAAAATATAGAGCGGCATCCGGATCAAGAATCTGGAATTAAAGCTATGTTTAGATTAATTGACAACAATCTTGAGAGTGCACTTGAGATATTATTGGGAACACTAAGAAAGTTGCCAGCCAAACAACTTTCCCCAGGATTAGTATTTAATCTCAGTATAACAGCTAAGAATAATCCTGAATATGATTCAGCTATCAAAACTTTGCTTGAAGATTTTCAAAAAGAGGGTAGATCGAAAATCGGTATTGCTGCCTCTAAAGCATTAAAGGATTGGTAAAATGGGAACATCCACGGGATATGGCATGCCAACAGGCGGTGGCTGGAAACCGCTAAAAAACGCTGCCACAAGTTTCGTAAAAGACGGTGGGCAGGGTTCTGTTACCCCCAAAAACTTGTTGGGTACTTATTTACTGGCTAATGGTGGCGCACAAGCCATGGCTCAAGGTAGAGGCGGGACCAGCGGCAGGAGCAGTGGTCGGTATCGAATCGGCAGTTCTGCGAAAAAAACCGGTACGAAATTCGGTGGCTTTTTATCTGGTGTTGCAACCAAAGGCCTTGATGCGACTCTACAAGATGCCGGACTTGCTCATTTAATTGGCAAAACTGCGACTGAGGTGTGCGCCGGTCTGCTTGAGGCATTTACGCCAGCCGCTAACACGCTTGACGATCATGCCACTAGGTCCGCGCTGAGCAACGTCCTCACAGACCTTTTTAACCCCGATGCTTCTTATGAAGATATTGAATTATTACTGAATCAAGCGATTGGCGACAAAGGGTTAATGACAATTATGGGAAACTTCTTTGGATACTATTTATACGAACTTTTTTGTCGAGATTTCTACGAAGTCTGGCAAAAAAAAGTTGGAGCTGAACAGGCGAAAAGGTCATTATGCCAAGTTAAGGAATGCATTTTTGCTGAGGTTGAATCTAAACTAGTACAAAAAGACATTCAATCATTTGATTGGAGTGGTCCGGAAGGTGCAAGTCTTGTGGAACAAATCATGCAGGATACTTTAGAAATTTTTGAGGTAGTCTGATGAGGATTAATGTCAATATCAGCCAAACGACTCGACGCTCTGACGGTTTTGCCAAGGTGACAGTTGATATTGCAGATTTAAATATCCAACAAGAATTGGATATTACTTTCAGAGATTTGTATGAACGGTGTAGTATTCCCAATGCAGTAACCCTTGATTTATTGTTAGTTGCCAGTGTTTGCTACGTAATTGATAAAAGCGTTCCCAGAACCGTCGCTTTTGACAATTGGACAAGGGAGTTTGAAGTCACTATACCAGTAAATGATCTAGATTTATGGAATAATGTCGCAACTGAATTGGCTCAAACAGTAAGCTTTTTATCCGGGGATTTGTGGCAGTTCACTTTCATCCCTTCAACTATACGTTTATTTATACGTCCCTCGCAATGGCGATGGCGGCGCGCTAAGTATAGTCTGCAGAGTAGGCTCAATGCTGTTTGCTTGTTCTCAGGTGGGTTAGACTCGCTGATCGGTGCCATTAATTTATTAGCGGAAAACGATGATAATTCTTTGCTTTTAATGGGGCATTATGATTCACCTGGCGCTAAAGCTGCCCAGGAAAGGTTATTTCAATCTATTTGGGCAACCTATCAAAGAAGAGCTGTTCCTCTACACATTAGGGTGTCGCATCCTGGTGCTGCAAATGAAACAACTTTGCGTAGTCGATCTTTGATTTTCCTTGCTCTTGGCATATACGCCGCCAGGCGATTCGGCGATGATATACCCCTATATGCTCCAGAGAATGGATTAATTGCCCTCAATATTCCTCTTACACCCTCACGTTCCGGTTCTTGTAGTACTCGAACTATGCATCCTTTTTTTCTTAACCAACTTCGAATGGTATTAGAGAAATTAGGCATTAATAACCAGATTAAAAATCCTCAAGAGTACAAAACAAAAGGCGAAAGCGTTATTGAATGTGGTAACTTTGAACTACTGACATCAATTGCCGGTGATTCCGTCTCATGTTCTCACGGTACGAGAAGGCAAAACTGGATAAGACGGAATGTGGATCATTGTGGTTATTGCATTCCCTGTATTATTCGTCGAGCAGCGCTGCATAAAGCAGGGTTGGATAACGGCCAAGATTATGGTTTTGATATTTGTGAAGGTGAGCTGTCTATTGATGATCCTGGTGAAAGTGCTAACGATTTGAGGGCACTTATTGATTGTCTTAGCGATAACTATGGATCGGCTGACTTAGCTCGTCTGATACCTCAGGTAGCCCATATAGACAACATTGACCAATATGCTCAGGTCGCTCATCGTGGCTTTCAAGAAATAAAGTCATTGTTTGAAAATAAAGGTAATGAAAAACTTCATAGTGCCTTAAATATCTTATCTTATGATTGACACCCACTGTCATATTGACCTTTATCCAGACCCATCAAAACTCATTTTAAATATCGAACGGGATAAGATATTAACGATATTGGTGACAAATTTGCCATCGTCGTTTAACAAAGCATTTCCTCATGTGCAAGGCCTTCGCTTTATTCGATTGGGTCTCGGACTTCATCCTTTATCGGCCCAACAACACGTTGCGGAGAGAAGATTGTTTGAAAAATACGTTGATCGAACTTCCTACATTGGAGAAATCGGTTTAGATTTCTCAAAGGCAGGAATTTCGTCTAAAGGCCTACAACTAGAATCTTTTAAGTTCGTGATAAAGTGTATACGAAATAAGCCAAAGTTTATTACCCTCCATTCCCGTAGAGCCGAATCAACTGTTCTCGCCATTTTGGAAGAAGAAAAACGCTCACCAGTAGTATTTCATTGGTATAGTGGTCCGCTTAACGTTTTGGATAGGGCTGTGTCACTTGGTCATTATTTTTCGATTAATCCGGCAATGGTTAAAAGTAGCACTGGTAAAAAGATTATTGAAAGACTTACAAAGGACAGAATTCTTACAGAATCAGATGGACCGTTTATAAAAATTGGGAAACGGGCTGTTGTTCCCAAAGACGTATTATTAGTGTATAAATATTTAGCAATTTTATGGAATCAAACGGTTGAGGAAGTATCTAAAATTATACGTGAAAATTTTTTCAAGATTATAGATCCTTTACGAGTGAAATAAATGAATGGCGATTAATCATCCAATAAAAAACATCTTTTTTTAAGTATCAGAAGGAACGAGGGGTCAGCCCTTGACTTAGGACAACTTAACGTAAGAGTACCAGAGGATCAAGTCTACGTTGTTGACTTGGCCCCTCTCAATTTCGGATGCTGGTAATGGGGGCCGGGATCCTCCCGCCAAAGCCCGTGAAGGCGGCAGAACACTCGATATTCCTCACCTCCAAGATATGGGCCTCTCCGAACAGCCCGCCGAAGATCGCCTTGTCCCCCACATCCTTCCCCGGCACCGGGATCAGGCGCACCCCCGTGGTCTTGTGATTGAACACGCCTATGGCCATCTCATCGGCGATAATGGCGGCGATGGTGTCCGCATCCACCTTGCCGGGAATGGCGATCATGTCCAGCCCTACCGAACAGACCGCGGTCATGGCCTCCAGCTTTTCCAAGGAAAGAGAGCCTTTGCCAACCGCCTCGGAGAGGTTGACATCCTCGCTCACCGGGATAAAGGCGCCGGAGAGCCCTCCCACCGACGAGGAGGCAAAGGCCCCTCCCTTCTTGACGGCATCATTGAGCAGGGCAAGCGCAGCGGTTGATCCGGGGGCACCGATCTCCTTCAGGCCCAGGCTTTGGAGGATCTCCCCGACGCTGTCCCCTACCGTAGGCGTAGGGGCAAGGGAGAGGTCCACAATGCCGAAGCTCACGCCCAGACCCTCGGCAACCTCCCGGGCAATAAGCTCCCCCACCCGGGTCACCCGGAAGCTCGTCTTTTTGATGATCTCCGAGAGGTCCCCCAGGGTCAGCTTCTTTCCGGATGCAAGGGCCCGCTCCAGCTCCTTCTTTACGACCCCAGGGCCGCTCACCCCGACGTTGATCACCGCCTCCGGCTCCCCGTATCCCAGATAGGCCCCGGCCATAAAGGGATTGTCCTCGGGCATATTGGCAAAGACTACCAGCTTGGCGCAGCCGAACCCGTCCTGATCACCAGTGGCCAGGGAGATCCCTTTGATCGCCCGCCCCATGAGCACTACCGCATCCATATTGATCCCCGCCCTGGTGGAGGCCACGTTGACGGAGGCACAGATATGCTCGGTCGTTGAGAGGACCTCAGGTAGGGTGGCGATCAGGCTGCGGTCTCCTTTGGTGAATCCCTTCTGCACCAGGGCCGAATAGCCACCGATGAAATCGATCCCCATCTCCTGGGCCGCCTGATCGAGCGTCCGGGCAACGGTGGTATACCCCTCTTGTTCCAAGCCTTCCGCCACCGCGGCGATGGGGGTGACGGCGATGCGCTTATTGACGATAGGGATCCCGTATTTGTCAGATATCCGATCGCAGACCGAGACCATCTGGCCGGCGACCCGCTGGATCTTGGCGCGAATCCGCGTGCACAGCTCTGCGCACGAGGAGCTGACACAGTCCCGCAGGCTGATACCGAGGGTGACGGTGCGCACGTCGAGATTCTCATTCTTGAGCATCTCGATCGTGCGGATGATCTCTTCTGAGCTGAGCATACGAATCTATACCTGGTTGATGGCGCGGAAGATATTCCAGTGCTGCATATCGACCACCACGCCTATCTCCGCCCCCCGCTCTTGCAGGGCCTTTTGAATGAGCGCGAAATCGAGCCCTTTCGGGATATCCACTTCATAGATCTGGATGTAATCCATCTGTTGGCCGGCGGGAACCACCTCCGCACTCAGGCGGGTGATATTGATCCCCTGCTCGGCCAAGATCGCCGTGATGGCGGCAACCAGGCCCGGACGGTCCGCCCCGCGAACCGTAATCACAAACGGCTCTGTCTCTTGTGTGGGAAAGGGGACCTTCCCCTCCGGGCCTACTTCGCGGATATGGATCTCCAGGTCCGTCGCCTTGGCCAGCGCCTCCAGATCCGCGTGCAATCGTGCGGCATCCGACCCCTTGCGGGGGGCCACAACCACGATCATGGCAAACTGCCCCATGACCACGGTCTGGGACAGGGCCTCGATGTTACAGGCGTTCTCGAAGAGGACCTTGGCAACACCGGCGACTATGCCGGGGCGGTCATGCCCCATGACCGAAACCGAGACCCATTGGTTCTGCCCGTGCTTTGCTGTGGCCATTCTTACGTGAATCCTCTTACACCCCAGGAATGCATCTTCGCATTATGTATCCCGCACCCCCCCCAATGTCAACCCCAAAAAGGGGGGGGCAAAGGACCACGTCCTGCTGTGTGTCCCTCATAATGAACCGCGACTGAAAGAGGCCCTGCCGGGTCACCAAAAAGGTTCAGTTATTATTTGACCTCCCGCTTTGCGGCGTGTACAATCCCTAGCACAAAGAGATAAGACACATGGTAGAAATGGGGAATTGACATATGGAAGATTGCCGCCGCCACGTGTAATTTCTCATCCCGCAATGATACTCAGAGAATACTATTAAGGAGGTCTTCATGCACATTACGTTCTACGGCGCAGCACGCGAAGTCACTGGTTCCATGCACCTGCTCACCACCGATACCGACCGCATCCTGCTGGACTGCGGCATGTTTCAAGGGCATCGCAAGGAGGCGGCGGAAAAGAACAAGGTGATGCCCTTCGACCCGGGTATTATAACGAACGTAGTATTATCCCATGCCCACATCGATCACTCCGGGCGGCTGCCCATCCTGACCAAGAACGGTTTCAGCGGCCGGATCATCAGCACCCGGGCCACGGCAGCCGCGTGCGAGTATCTGTTGCCGGATTCGGCCCATATCCAGGAATCGGACGCCAACTACCTCAACTATAAGATCGTACGTGCGGCGCTCACCGAGTTGAGGAAATCTCCCCGCGCCAAAAAGCTGAGCAAGCGTAAATTGAAGAAAATCAAGATGCTTCTCAAAAAAGGCCGTCACGAGCTGAACCTCGGGACCATCAACGAGTATATCAAAATGTTACGGCTCGACGCCGTCGAGCCTCTCTATACCGTGGCGGATGCCGAGCAGACCCAGGAGTACTTCGATGACTATCCCTACCGCCACCCCGTGACCATAGGGAAGGGTATAACCTGCACCCTCTACGATGCCGGTCATATCCTCGGCTCGGCCATCAGTCTGATCAAGGTGCGCACAAACGGGATCGCCCGCACGATTGCGTACACCGGAGATATCGGCCGATTCAATACGCTCATCATAAAAGATCCCTGCCTGAAATTTGCGGAAAAAGACCGGGACGTCGATCTCTTGATCATGGAGAGCACCTACGGCAACCGTGAACACGAGTCGTTGATCGATCTCAAGCCGCGGTTGCAACGGGTGCTCATAGAAACCTTCGAGCGCGGCGGTACCGTGCTCATTCCCGCCTTTGCCTTCGGCAGGACTCAATCGCTTCTGTATCTGATACACGAGATGTACAGCGAAAAGAGCGTACCGCGCATGCCGGTGTATGTGGACAGTCCGCTGGCCATCAATTTGACCCGCGTGTACGGCGAGCATTTTGAGTCGTACGATAAGGAGGCCCATGCCGTCTTTTTAGAAAAAGGGATCAACCCCTTTCAGTTCAAAAAGATGCATTTTGTCGGCTCTGTGACGGAATCGATGGCCCTCAACCGGCAGGACAGACCGCAGATCATCATCGCCGCCGCAGGCATGTGCGAGGCGGGACGCATCCTCCACCATCTGCGCCACAAGATCCACGAACCGAAGCACACCATCCTGTTGGTCGGCTACATGGCCCAGAACACCCTCGGTCGCCGCATCGAGGAACAGGGCCTGGCCTACGAAGAGGGCGGCCGAAAAGGGGACCCGCCGATGCTGCGATTTTTGAACAAGTATTATCCGCTACAGGCCCGCGTGGTCAAGATAGACGGATTAAGCGTGCACGCGGATAAAAACGAGCTGATGCATTTCCTGAAGAATGCAAACCTGCGGGTGAAGAAAATCGCTGTGGTGCACGGAGAAGAGGAACAGTCGCTCCCCCTTGCGGAAAGGCTGCGGGGAGAGGGGTATGCCGTTGTTGTACCGAGGCGGGGCGAGACCATTGCGGTACGATAGCGGCTTCTCTACTTAGCTCAGGAAGTTGATAGTATATGGTGAAAATTGAGCGGTATGCAGATGATGAAATTGTTCGATGGGCGTGGGCATCAGCACAAGGGCCGTGGACATCCGCGTATCTGGTTGATGGACTGCTCATAGATTCCGGACCGCCGGGGAGCACTGACGAGTTCAAACAATTCATTCAATCGCTCCCCCCTGAACAGGCCGTTGAAAAAGTCATACTCACGCATTGGCACGAAGACCATGCAGGGGGTGCTCGATTTCTGAGTGAAGAGCTCGGACTTCCTATCTATATACACAAACAGGGAATCGACAACGTACGAAAGGGGTTCTCCTATCCCGATTACAGGGTCCTTGCCTGGGGAGGTCCATTCGAACCTGCACCTGCCGTTCTCCCGTTGGAGGTGAGCACCCTTACCACGAAAACCGGGAATTATACCTTTGAGCTGCTCCACCTGCCCGGTCATTCGAATGATCTCATCGTATTGATTGAACCCGCCCAAGCATGGGGCTTCGTGTCAGACTCGATCGTGCCTGAATATCAAATGATTTTCGGCGAACCGAGCGAAGATATCCATGAGGATATAGAGCAAATTCACGCCTCTCTGAAACAACTGCAACGACATACGGCTGGAATGGATCGCCTGGCTATTTTCACCGCAGGCTTTGGAATGTTCCCGGGACACGAAATACTCGCAAAAAACATATCAGATATAGAAGGCCTGCATGAAAAAGTCCACGAATTAAAAAGCAGGGGATTTGAAGCCCGAACGATCGTTGACAAACTATTTGGAGAGGAACATCTAACAGGGCATGTAACGAACTACGCACTGTCACGATTAAATCTTGTGAAAGCTTTATTAAGATGGCCGATAAATAAAAAAGGTAACTTGCATTCAACTTTTTAACACAACACTTGTTGGTATGCCTCGCAGGGTTTTTCCCAGTTCGAAGTTTTTCTCGGCCAGCCATTGAACATATCCTGGACCTTTTTGATCTCTCTCCGGCTGCCCTTATTAAAATCTGTCCCTTTCGGAAAGAACTGCCGGATCAACCCATTAGTGTTTTCGTTCGTTCCTCTTTCCCAGGGGCTGGCCGGGTGCGCGAAATATACCTTCATGCGTGTCTGCCGGGTAAACAACTTGTGTTCAGCCATTTCTCGGCCCTGATCATACGTGAGCGATCGCCTCAATTGGGCCGGCAACGACTTCATCTCCCGGGCAAAAGCTTTTCTGACTTCTTCCGCCGTCCTATTGCGCAGAGGCACAAGAATCGTAAAGCGCGTTGTCCTTTCCACCAAATTGCCAAGCGCCGATTGCCGGTTCCTCCCCAGCAACAGGTCTCCTTCCCATGGTGCTTACATGCCTTGATATGGTCTTTGTTATCTCATGGAAACTTCTGCCCTGGGCAAGAAACCGACTGATTTCCTCACATTCATGCAGCACTAACCGCTGATACCCCTGGCTAAAGAGCCACCTCCGGCTGTTTTGCACCTCTTCTAACACCTCCCTCCGATACCCCTGTCAGGATACCAAAGTGTTGCGTTAGATTTTTAAGCCTAAGTAATATTAAAGCATACAAAAAATTACTGGGCGAAGTTTCTTGGGATGCCATGGATTGCCCCTTGCCTTTGCTCCAACTGAGCGGCTATAATGACCAGCACTGTGGGAAAGGGAACTTGTGGGGAGACTGATCAAAGGGTGGACCTTGGATAACGGACGCATGCTGGAGGTAACGGATGAGAGCCGCACGTACTATGCGGATTTTTGGAATCTGAGGGTGGTGATCAGGGGGCAGGTGAAGGTCCAATTCGAGTATCTCAAGCCAATCGTCCCCCGCAACCCCTATGAGCAGGAGGCAAAGGAGGCCCTGGGAGCAGAGGCGGCGTATTGCCGGGAACTCACCCGGATAGGGGTGAGGGAGGCTGACAAGGAGAAAACAATACAAAGCCTGCTGGGCTCATGTGAAGAGAACATCCCCCCCTACCTCCAGTACCCCTCCTTTCCGGAAAAGTTGGTGAGGAATCAATGGAAAAATATGGCCGAGGAACTCAAAAGGGACGGGGGTGAAGGGGAATGAAGCGGATGAAGATCGTTGCTATAGCATTCTTCATCCTCTTTTGTGCCGACCTGCCCCCTGCGATCGGTCACCCTGCACTGCCTAGAGAAGTGGGGAAGGGGATAAGCTTCTACTACCGGGCCCAGAAGCTGGGGACCACCATCATCACGGCCTCGCTCTCCATAGAACATGGTAACCCCCATTACCTGGTAAAGGCTGCCGTGGATACCACGGGTGTCATCCGCCCCTTCTTTCGGATGCACAACCGTTTCCGCTCCTACGTCAGAGAGGATGGATTAGAACCGGTGCGATACGTAAAAGAGATAAATCAGCGGGGGATTTTCTCACGAAAAAAACGCTACACCGATATCCTCACCTTTGACCCTAGTGGTTCCAAGGTCATGGTTGAACGTGTGGACCCCCCTGAAACGAAAGAAATATCAGTCCCTCCGCAAACCTATGATCCACTGGCCATCTTCCTCAAATGCCTTCTGGAAGCAGAGGTGGAGGACGGCAATACCATAGCAATGAAGATATATGATGGGATCAAGATCAGAGAGGTAACATTTGCTGCGAGCGGCACGGAGATAGCCACCTCCCTCTACGGGGAGGTAAAGACCATATGTCTGGAGTCCGAGGTCCCCGTCAGCAGCTTGGGAGACAAAGAGGGGGGCATAAAGATATGGTATACCGATGATGAACACAGGGTCCCCGTCAACATCACCCTGGAACTCCCCTCTGTGGGGAGCGTGGAGTTCGAGTTGGAGCGGGTTGAGGTATGGTAAGACATGTATGGAATATGCACGGAGGTGGCGTTGAACGTGGGCTATAAGAAATGGGAGAAGCACGAGCCCATTACGATAGAACCGAGCCCGCAGGATACAAAGGCCCTCGTCAAGCAATTGCACCGCCCACAGCGATTACCAACTTCTCGACCGCGCTGACGAGCGTGCCAAGATTTTCAATCGTTTTCACGATCTTCTGGATATCTGCTTTCGCCTTTTTCAGTCCACCATTGATTTTTTTAATATTGTCCATGGCTTCTTTGTACGCCTTCGAATTCTCGGTGAATTGCTTTTGCGCCAAGACCATAGAATAACCATGGAGCTTATGCGCGGATATAAAAATTCTGTCGCGCTTACTCTTTGGTGTAATCCGCGTGTCACCGGCTAGTTGAAACAAACGAATAACGATTGTGGAGAGCTGATCGGCAGGGTTCTCGTGTAGCGTTTTCATGGCACGTCTCCCGAATTAAAGCTTTTGTAGTGATTGTATAATGGTTGAAACGGCCGCCGCGTTGTCCGCAAAGACGCTCACGGTCGCGACAAAGGAAGACAGGTCGGTTGGTTTCTTGTCGGATTTGACGAATCGCACCAGAGCCTTATGAGAAGCTTTCAGGTCGCGAAACAACGCAACGACGTTAACGCTTGCAATCTTCTCCGCCCGGGTTCGCAATCCTACGACCTCTTGCACTAACTCATCGATTTTTTCCGGTTTGGTGTTCTTTTGTATCTCATTAAAAATATCCAGCCGAACAGTGGCGATGCCGGCGATCGCCTCTTTTCTCAGATTGACAACGGTTTGTAGCTCTTGTTCCAACATGTCGATCAGAGAGGAAAGCGGTTCCTCAGCGTTCAGTACGGCGGTCTCGATGGCCTTGGTCTGCATGTGTTCAATGTACTGTTTACCCAGCAATGCGGTGATCTGAGCCAAGGGCGTTCCGAAATCCGGAACCGTTGTTGCAGCATTGTCGAGTTTTGCAATCGTTGTGGCTAGACTGTGGGCGTTCGCTCCCAGTGCTTCGGCCGCCTTCTTGACATCCTCAATGGGGGAAGAGTCAACAATATCAGCCAACAGGCGCGCATGATCGGCGATCAACTGCAACGCTGCGACGCGAAGCGCAATCTGTTGGGGATCGAGCCCGGCCTGCAGATGTTGGGTGCCCCAATCCTCGTTCAACTTGATTGCGCTGTACAACTGGTACTCCGTCTCGACCTTGTTCAGTTCAAGGAAGTATGGTTGTACCGTTGCAATGGTCTCATTGACGGCGCTATTGAAGCGACTAATAGGCACCCGGTAGGCAGCCGGTGTCGAACACCCCACGATCAAGGAAAGCCATACAATCGGCAACAATACCCACAATACCCCCCGCACTACCTGACGCTTCGATATCACTTGACCTTGTTTCTTCATAGCTCACTCCTCTAACATCAGCGGGAGGTAATGCAATGAGAAACCATTCCTCCCTCACGCATATGCGCATTTGTTTAGTAGCATGTTTTTTCTCTAAATTGTTGACCTATCTCGTCTTTTTTTTGACATATTTCGGCTTTTTTAGGGGCAAGGATGGATAGGGGGGTTGTCTTTTGTTTGAATCCCATTTTTTTTCAAGAATAAGCTGCGAAAGGATCACGAGAACCAGGTAACGTCTTAGTGCGGTGCGGGTACTCCATATGATGAGTGTTGGGTTATCGAATACTAACTGTATTCAACAGAATTGGACATCGGTGAAAACTGCTTAATTCATCTTGAATTTAACTGATTAACGCGTTTCTCAGCGGTGTTTTGAGGAGTTTGCGACGAAAAACATCCGCTGTAGAAATTTGTTATCTTTTGTTCTGCATACCCCAATCAATTACTCCACCGAAGAAATCATGTGTAAAAACAACTTCGTTTTTAAAGCTAATTTTCTCACTACCTTTGAAATCTGAGAGACTTCCAATCAATTCACATTCATATTTCCAATCACTGTCTACCAAAATAACTGGCCCCCTTGGTTGAAACGTCATACTATTTTCATCTGTTGACATGGCTTTCTTGAGAAAATTGAAAGTTTGGCTAGCAAACTCATTGCTATCAGTAAATCCAGGAGTCATTCCTCCACCGTAGGTCATAGACCAAAACGGTGCTCCATCGCGCCAAACAACCTCATGTCCGACAGAACGAATAAATCCTGCAAAACTGTCACGATAGTACCAAGGCTTCTCATCATACTCTAATTCGATAAAGCCAGGGCGCTGACTCGTTTCAAGTATGGCACCACCACCAGCATACGTTGATTTCTTAGCTTTTCCCAAAAACCGATTTAATTCATCTAGCTGTTCCATGATAGCTCCTTCGCGTGTACTCAATATCAGGTTAAGGAAGATAACTTATATATTATATTGATTCAGCAAAATGTCCAAAGTCGCAATAAATAAGTGAAATTCTCGCCTAATGTATCATGTAAATAATGCTTTTTTGCAAGAAAATAATCATATCTTAAATATTATATTGAATCTGGATAATCTATAGGTTTGTTATTTAAGCCCAAGGCTTCAAGGCAATTCATGATTCATCGATTTCTAACTGAATTCTACAGGATCAGAGTTAAGCTAGGCTCAAGAATCTAACGCAACACTTTGGTATCCTTGGGGGGATACTGAAGGAGGGCGTTAGAGATGGGAAGTGGCCGGAGGTGGCTTTTTAGCCAGAGGTATCAGCGGTTAGGGCTGCAT